>Ga0070714_100000206_pt1 | contig 47712 bp, 34 predicted proteins | sample LARL83metaG_FD_65450 | JGI IMG/M metagenome (GOLD analysis project Ga0070714, IMG submission 65450) | Corn, switchgrass and miscanthus rhizosphere microbial communities from Kellogg Biological Station, Michigan, USA - LAR L8-3 metaG | ecosystem: Host-associated > Plants > Roots > Rhizosphere ... | reverse complement strand
GCATCATGTCCCCGTCCCGCACCTGGTCTTGCCGGATGCGGGGAGACACGACGCTGCCAGGGTCGAACTGGCTTTCCTGCGGCGCGGCAGACGCGCGGGCCTTGCGGACCTTCTTCTGCGGCGCACCGGTGTCCACCGCCTCCACTACGGCGGCAGCCCTGCTGGGTCGCTTCTTCGGGCCGGGTGCGCGCTCTTTGACGATAGCCATTACTAACCCCTTTAGATCCCTGGATCCATGATCGTGTCCGTCATACTCAGTATCGGCTGCTGCCGCCGGCAGCAGCTCTGCATAGGTGCGGGAATCGGTAGTGTCGGCTACCGACCCCCGCGGTGTTGACCCCGGACGTCCATCCGCGAGCGCCCGGAGTCACACAAACTTTTCGCGCCTGCTGCATCATCACGGCGCCGCCGGCAACACCAGCTTGCTGCTCGTCGCCCAGTCCTTGACCGTGTCCTGGTCGAACTTGAAGCGGAAGCGCAGGAACACGCCCTTCGCCGTGTAGTGGTTGCCGGTGAAGTCCTGGTCGTAGAAGCCGGAGAAGTTGTAGCCCAGGCTCACCCAGGTGTTGGTGGCGGCCTGCCAGCCGGTCTCGATGCCGTAGCTGTACTGCACCACGCCCGCCGCGTAGGAGTGCTCGCGGCTGGCCAGGAAACCCACGTCCCACTTCGGCTTAAGATCGTAGCGGAACTCGCCGCCGATCAAGTCGCTGTAACCGGTGTAGCTGCCGGTGTCGAAGGCGAAGCGCGCGTACTTGGAGCCGTAGTACAGGGAGAGCTGATAGCGGTCCTCCACCGTGTAGTTCTGCTGCAGGTTGTTGACCAGCTTCCAATTGCGCATATCGAGGCCGTAGGTGGCCACGGTCTGCGGGTTGTTGGCGAGCTGGCCGGCCGACTCCTGGCTCGCGGCGGCACCGGTGCCGGTTGCGAACTGCGGCAGGCTGGAGAGGCCCTGCTGGTTGGCATAGATGTAGTCGAGCTGCTCCAGCCACGACCAGCGGCTCTCATCGGGGCGGAAGGCGTAGCCCAGACGGGTGTCGAGGCTGTCGCTGGCGCCGCCCGGCTGGTACGCGCTGTGGAAACCCTGCAGGCTGGCGCTGAAGGCCTGGCCTTGGGACAGCGCGCGGTAGAAGCCCAGGAACAGATTGCGGGTGGTCTGCTGGTCGGAGTTCAGCGTCTCCAGACGGCCGTTCATGGACCAGTCCTTCTCGTGGTAGCTGGCGCCCACGAACACCGCGTTGAAGTCCTGGCTCAACGTGCCTACAGCCGGAGCGGTGATCTGGTCCTGGCCGGTGACCGGATAGTCGGCCTGATGGATGGTGGCGACACGGTTATAGCCGGCCTGCAGGCTCAGGTTCTTGGTCACGTCCCAGCCCTGGGTCAGGCCCACGGTGGAGAACAGGCGCGGGCCATACTCGGTCTCGTCGTTGCTCACCGAGCTGTCCACTTCGGCGTGGTCCCACGGCTGGCTCTTGGCGCCGAAGGTGGTGGTACGGTCGGAGAACTGGGCGCCGGAAGACACCTGCTCGTCCACGAACAGCGTGCTCCTCTGGGTGACTTTGTAGTCCACGCCGGCACTCACCTGGTTGGGATACTGCGGGTCCGCGGCCTGGCCGGCGACGCTCTGCAACGCGTTGCCGTGGAGCACGACCTTCTGGTCGTCGACGCCGACGCTGCCGTTCACGAACACCTGGTTGGTGGTGTAGTCGCCCTGGGCGGTGCCGCCCAGCAGCGTCGGCGTCGAGACCGGATAGCTGTCCTGGGCGCGCTGCAAGCCGGCACCGATGGAATCGCCGGTGTCGGTCTTATAGAGCAGGCCGCTGCTGGCCACGTCGCTGGTGTCATCGGCGACCAGCGACTTCTGGTGCATCAGGTCTGCGGTGACCGCCCAGTTCTTGGTGAGGTTGTACTTGGTGTCGTCGCCCATTCGCAGCATGCCGGCATCGCCCAGGCTCTGCTGACCGAGGCCGAAGCTGCTCGCCTCGTTCTTCAGGTACACGTCGTTCTGCAGCACGGGGCCCTGGGTCTTGAGGTCCACGCTGTAGGCGTTGCCGGTGGCATTGGCGCTGCTGATCCCGCCGCTGGTCACGGTGACTCCGGTCGGGCTGACGGTGCTCAAGCCGCTCACGGTGCTGCCGGCGCCATTGGGGCCGTTGTCGGTATGCGCCACCTCGGCCTTCAGCGTGGTGCTGGGGCTGACCTGCACGCGCAGGTCGGCGCCGGCGAGCTTGTTGTCGCCATCGCCAGTGCCTTCGCTGACGCCGGTCAGGCCCACTTCGACCTTGTTGTCGGCACTCTTCACTGAGACGCGGCCGCCGCCAGTGACGGCGCTGGAGGCGCCGGTGCTGACCTCATACTCCACCACGATGTATTCGGGGTTGAAGTGCGAGTCGCGCGGCGGCACCGGTTGCTTGAAGAAGATGGTGCCGCTGAAATAGTCGAGGGTGTAATCGACGAAGGACGTGAGCTGCTGGGTCGCCAGCACCGCGTTGGTGTAGCGGTCGCGTACCTCGATGCTGACGCGCTCGGAGCTGATCAGTATCTGCTGGTGCGACAGATGATAGAGGCCTGAGGTACCGTTGCCCTGGATCTCGTCCTGCACGAAGGCCTGGTGGTTCTGGGCGGCGAAGGCGGTGTAGCCGACGTTGTCGCCCTGGTAGGCGCTCTTCACGCCGGTGAACATGCGGTCGTAGCGCGACAGCTCGGTCACCGTGAGGCCGGTATCGAAGTCGCCGAACATGGCATAGAACTGCCCGCGCTCGATCTTGATGTAGAGCTTCTGCGAGCTTGAGGCGTCGAACCCCTGCTGCGCGGCATCGCCGTACAGCATGAAGTAGGTGTTGGGGTTCACCGCCTGCTGCAAGCCGTTGCTGAGCACGCCGCCCGCCTTGGCGGAATCATAGGAGGTGGTCAGCAGGAAGCCCGCGCCGATGGTGCCCTTGGCGTAGAACGCCACGCGGCCGTCCTGGTAGATGTCGCTGTTGGGGTCGTCGCCCTGCAGCGACTGCATGTTGTTGTGGATCTTGTCGAAGGCCGCGGTGCCGCTGGCCACGCCCACGAGGATCCAGTCGCGATCGGCGGGACGCATCCAGGCGCGCAACTGCTCGGTGGTGTCGGTGCCGACCGGCACGTAGACCCTGAGCTCTCCGGTGTCGGTGGTGGGCGCGAGGCGGATGTAGGCCAGGCCGCCCTCGCCCACCACGTAGGTCGGTTCGCGCGGGGCGATGGCGGTGGTCTGGTCCTGCTGCAACTGTTCCACGCTCTGGTAGGCCTGGAACGGCGAATCCACCTGGAAATGCCCCATCAGGCCGCGGCGGGCCGGGAAGCCCCAGCGATCGAACAGCCGCATGGCGAACACGGGCTTGGTGCGGCCGTCCGCCACCAGCGAGGACTTGTCGGCCACGAACTCGGCGCGCACCGGCGTGCCGGAGTAATGGACGTCACGCTGCAGGGTGGCGACCACGCGGTCGCCCTCCTTCACTTCGGCGGTGAGGACGTTGTCGCCCTCCTTCAAGGGCACGCCGAGCCACTGGGCCACGGCGGCGGTGCCGCGGGAGTTCTTCTGGTCGCCCATCAGGTCGCGGCCGGAGACCTGTTCACCGTTCACGCTGAGCACCACGGTCTGTTTCGGCGCATGCTCCACCGCCACGTGGATGGCAGGGGTGGCCGGCAGGGAGTCAGCGGCGGGCCACACGAACCGCGGCTCTCCATCGGCCTGGGTCTCCAGCCACTTCGGGTCCACCTCGAACTTGTCGGCCAACTGCTCCTCGCTGGGAGCGGCGTCGTCGGCGGCATCGCTCGCGGCCTGGTCCTTGGCATCCGCTTCGTCGGCGGGCGAGAGCCCCTTCACCGCGGCATGCTGCACGTCGGATTGGACCGCGGCCAGGGCGGCAGGATCCACTTCCTGGTAATCGACCTTGATGACGGTGCTGCGGCTGCCGGCCTGGGCGTCGCTGCCGTCGCCGTCGCTGCTGCCGCGGCCGACGATGAAGACCTGCGCGCCGTCGATGTCCATGTGGGCGCGTGCGAAGTCGGCGGCCGCCTGGGCGCGGGCCACCGAGAGCTCCATGTTGCTGGCGTACTGGGAGCCGGCCGCGACCTGGGTGCCGTCCGCGTAGCCGACGAAGGTCAGGCTCACGTGGCTGGAGTTCTTGATGAGGGCGGCGATCTGCTCCAGGGTCTGCTGGTCGCGGCTGCTCAGGCTGGTGCTGCCGGAGGCGAAGTCCCGCAGCGTGAAGGCCTGCTCCTTCAGCGCACCCGCCGCCCCGGCGTGCAGCGTCACCGCGACCGGGGCGGTGTGCTGGCTCTTGGCGGCCGGCGAGTCGAAGCTGGCCAGCGCACGGGTCTGGTACAGCGTGTTGACGGCCTGTGCGGCGCTGGCCTTCTCGTCGAACTGCACGTCGATCTCGGTGCGGCGGTTCTTGGCGCGGCCCGCCTCGCTGTCGTTGGAGGCCAGCGGGTCGTTCTCGCCGCGCCCGGAGATGAAGATCTGGGCACCGTCAATGTCGATATGCGACTGCAGGTAGGCGGCCACGGCCTGGGCGCGGCCGACCGAGAGCTCGATGTTGTTGGCGTACTTGGAACCCGCAGCCACCGGCACGTCGTCGGTATAGCCGACGAAGGTCATGCTGATGTCGGCAGAATTCCTGATGAGGTCGGCGATCTGCTGCATGACCTGGCGGTCGTGCTCGTCGAGCTCGACCTTGCCGGAGGGGAAACCCTCGATGGTGAAGGAGCGCTGCTGGTGAGCGGCGGCGGGCGCCGTGGGCGCGGGCAACTGCGAGTCGAACTCCAGCACGCCCTTCCAGCCGGCGGCGCGGTTGCCGAGGCGGAACACCAGCATGCCGTCGCCGGAATCCTGGGGATCGTCGATGGGCTGGCCGTCGAGGCGGGCCGAACCCTTCACGTAAGTCATGCCGGCCGGCAGCATCATCGTGGTGCTTAGGTTGGCCACCGGCACGCTGGAGTCATCCAGTTGCACCGTGGTATGCACATGGTCCTCGGCGGGGACCTGGCTCAGTTGCAGGCTGAGGTCGCCTTCGGCGCCGGGAATCGGGCGCACGTGGAAGTCGGCGCGCCACAGGGCGCCGCCGTGCAGCTCCACGAACTGCGAATAGTTGCGGCCGGCCCAGCGGGTGTTCTGCTCGCAGGTCATGGGCTCGTAGCCCTTCGGCAGGCTGGCCAGGTCGAGCTGCGCCACGTGGGTGCCGTTGCTCACCGCCTGGAAGTGGTACTCGCCTTCCTTGTCGGTGATGGCGTAGCTGCCATCCTCCAGGACCACGCGGGCCTTCTCCACGCCCTGCTTGCCCTGGGAGTCGCAGCCCACCACCACCCTGCCGACCAGTGTGTTCACATTCTGCAGGAACTCGCTCTGCACCCGCACCGCGGCGGTGGCCTGGTTGGAGACCATGCGACCCCCTTCCACGGCCTGGGCGGAGTTCACCACGGTGGTGAGCGGCGTGGAAGCGGTGAGCTCGACGGCATAAGTCACGGTAGCGGTCGCCGAGTGCTCGATGCGGCCGACCTGGAACGTCAGTTGATGACCGTTGGCGGAGATCGCGGGATCGGCGAGGGCCTGGCTGCCCAGGTGCGCGGAACCCTTGATGTAGCGGAAGCCCTGAGGCATGAGATCGACCACGCTCACGCCTTCGGCCGCCAAGGTGCTGCTGGTGTTCTGCACCATGAGGCTGAACTGGATGACGTCGCCGATGGCCGCGGTGGGCGAGGACACGGTCTTCTGCATGAGCAGCTTGTCGGACACCGGATCCAGCGGCAGGTCGAGCTGGAGGATGCCCGCCTTGGCCTGGCGGAGCTTCCCGCCGAAGGAAGCCGCCGGCAGCACATAGGGTGCGCCCGAGAGCTTCTGCAATTCGGCCGCACTCACCACCGAGGGCGCGTGGTAGCCCGTGGGCGGCACCACTTCCACACGGTAATCGCCCGGCTTGACCATCGGGAAGAGATAGCCGCCCTTCGGCATCGGATAGCTCGCGCCGGACGAGTCCTTGACGGCCTTGCCGCTGATCACGGTCGAGGGATAGATGCTGACCCCGTCCTTGCCCAGCACCTCTGCCGGCTTGCCGGTGGTCGCATCCACCAGCGTCAGCTTGGCGCCGTCCACGCGCTTGCCGTCGGTGGAAGCGAAGACGACGTCGAAGGGATCGACCAGCGCCGTCGCCTGCGACTTGTCGCTGGAGTCCAGGGCGTCCACGTAGTCGACCTGCACCTGGGTCTTGGCGCCCGCCTGCAGGATGCAGCCGCCGGAAGCCGTCGGGCTGGCGGGCACGTAACCGGCGAATATGCCGGTGTTGACGCCGGTCTCGGTAAGACGCAGGAGCAGGGACTGATGGGTGGAAGGCACCGACACCGTCACCAGCACGGTGTCCCGCACGGTGGGATCGAGGTTCTGGTCCTTGTCGGTCAGCCGCACGAACACGGCTTCGCCCTGCTCGAACATGCTGGTCTGCACCAGCGGCAGGGCCTTGGACGTGTCCAGCACTGTCCCCATGTCGTCGGGCCTGGACAGCGTGTTGAACGTGGCGCCCCCATCGACGCTGCATGAAGTCGGTCCAGCAAGCGTGGCGCCGTTGCCCGAGGATAGCGGCGCGCGTGCCTGTACGGACCGACCGGATACGTAGTCCATGAAGATGACGGTCGACGGCGTGCGGCCCGACGCGACCACGGTGGTGTTCACCGTGTTCGACTGCTGGGTCAGCACGCTACTGTCCGGTGCCACGTAGCTCAGGGAAGCGGTGTTGGCGATCACGGTGCCGGCAGGCGTCCCCGCGACCGCGGCACCCATGCCTGTCAGGCCAAGGACCAGGGCGAGAGCCCACACCTTGCTAAAGCCTCCCGTGGTTCCGCCGACACGGCGGGGGGCTTTGGCAAGGCGGGCCAGAGGACGCACGTGTCCCTCCGGCCGCGTCTTGTCCAGACGTTCAGCATGGTCACTCCTTGAGGGACAGGCGCGCGCGAACACGCGCCCGGGCTCATCACCCGGGCGCGCGCGCGCAACTGAAACCCTCGTAAGGATTCTCAACACTTTCTCATCTCAACTGGCCGCGCGTGCGGATCAGTTGATGGTCACCGTATAGACGATGCTCGTCGTATCACCCGGGGCCAGGTAGATGTTCGACAAGGTCACCGTACTCGCGGTGGTCACGTTGAAGTCGCAACTCACGTTGGTGTACGGCGCCGAGCCCGTCTTGGTGGTGGTGCTGCCATCCGGGCAGGAGAACTGGGTACCGCTGTTCACGCCGGGGGTGGTCACAGCCAGGGTGCCCGTGCCCGAGGTGCCCCAGGTGGTGTTGGCCGGCAGCGCGTCCGTCAGACCGATATTGGTGGCCTGGGTGGTCGCGGAGACCGCGTTCGCGATGGTGATGGTGTACTGCACCACGGCACCCGGTATGGCGTGCTTGATGGCGTCGCCGGTCGGATCGCTCAGCACCGTCACCGTCTTGGTGATGGTCAGCTTCGCCGACTTCACGATGTACACGTCACGGACCGAGGACTTGCCGTCATGCGAGGCATCGGTGCCGCTATCGCCCTGGGTGCTGGCCGCGTCGGCGAACAGCAACTGCACCGAACCCGCGACCCAGGCGTTACCCGAGTCATCGGTGGTGATGTTGGCGCCGGGAGCCGTGCCATAGGTGGCGCTGGCGCCCTTGGTCGCGACCTGGGCCACCAGCGCCTCGACCGCCACGTCACCGTCCACTCGCGTGTTCGGGATGGTGGAGACGATGTACACGACCACAGACGCACCGGGAGCCAGCTGCGGGATGCTGCTGGCCGTGTCGGTCGCGGAGACGTAGGCGCCGCCATGGCCGTTGGCCACGAACACCGTGGGGCCGGTGGGGTCGAAGTTGTCGGTGCCGGTGAAGCCGGCTCCCGCCGTCGAACCCAACGCGCCGCTGGCTTCCTGGATGGTGGTGAAGGTCACACCCTGGGTGTCGTTGCCGTTGTTGGTCACGGTGAAGGACAACACCGCGCCGGACTGGTTGGGATTGACCGCCACGTCCGCCGTGTCGTTGGCCGTCACGCTGATGAGCAGCTTGGTATCGACCTTGAAGTCGGTCGAGGTGCCGGCACCAGACGTGTTGCCCGTGGACGAACTGCCGATGTTGGGCTGCGTGACGCCGCCCACCTTATAGCTCACGGTGGCGAGGTTGCTGATGGTCGTGCCCGACGCAGTCAACGCGAACGAGTTCGCGGAGAACAGCGACAGGACCACGCCGGCCAGCAAGGCGCCGGTGAGTCGAACTGTCTTACCGAGTTTCATGACAATCTCCTCCTTTAAGAGGTGTTTCAGTTGCTAGACACAAAGTCCGTTGGCCATTCGGACCGATACCGCCTCCCTGGCTGGCCGCTCTTCACATGGCTTCGGCTCCCTGCCGACAACCTATGTCGTTTTACATATCTCCACTGCGTCGGCCGCAGTCTCCCGCGGCTGCATGCGGCATGCATGCAGCCACGAGATCGTGTCCGTCCTAGACCGTGGGAACCCTTCCTCGAAACCCCTGAACTGCGCGGCTCTGCCTTAGGTGCTCAGGTCGCGCCTGGAAACGAAATCAGCCTTGGCGCAGCCCTCACTGCACCACGGCGTGGAAACTCAAGGTGCCCTTGGCACCCGGCTGCAACGTGCCCCTGATGACCCAACGGATGACGTTGTAGTCCTTGGGGGTGGCGGCGCGCAGGGAGCCATCCGCGTTCTTCACCTGGAGCTTGTCCGGCGTGTTGAAGCTCTGGCCGCCGTCCACGGAATAAGTGACGTCGGCCTTGCTGGTCTCAGCGGAGCCGCCCACATAGTCCATGTGCGCCGGTACCGGGTCGGTGATGACCGCGTCGGTCACGGGTTGGTTGCCGATGATCTCGTAGTTGATGTCCCAGGTGACATCCGTGCCCGGCAGGACATGGTCCACCGGGACGGTCTCCGTGTGCTTGGTGCCGTCTTTGCCGACGGTCAGCTTCTGGTAGTAGCCCACGGCCTGGAGCTTGACGTGCCCCGGCTGATCGGCAGCCGGCGCGGAGAGGGCCCAACCCGACAGGAGGGCGAAACCTATGGCGATGCGGATGGATTTCATCATCGTTACCTCATGTACCTCGACTAATTGATCTGGACCTGAAACTGCACGACCTGGGCGCCGGCGCTGCCGGCCAGGCTGCCCAGCTTCACGGTCACCGCGCCCGGCGTGGTGACGTTGTAATCCCCGGTGGGCGGTGTCACAGCGCTGCCGTTCAATAGGATGCCGAAGCCGGTCACGAAGCTGGTGTTGGCCGGCACCGGATCCGTGATCACCACGTTGCCTGCCGTGGCGCTGCCGCTCGGCGTCACCGTGAGGGTGTACTCGATGGTGGCGCCGGACACCGGCTGGTGGCCGCCGCCGGGCGCCGTGATCACGGCGGTCTTGGTATAAGCGAAGGCCACCTGATGCACCTGGTAGATGCCGGTGGAGTTGCTGACGCCGGTGGTGGTGCCCACGACCGCGTCCACACCGCCCACACCGGCGCCGTTATTGACGGTGCCGAAGGGACCGCTGGCGGTCTGGGAGGTTGCAGCGAGCTTCATCTCGCCGAGCGCCGTATCGACGGCGTTGTTCGGCACATTGCAGACCACCAGCATGTTGACGCCGGCGTTCTGCGCCAGGCTCGGGTCGTTGCTGCCGGGGGTGTAGAGCACGTCGCTGGGATCGAACACGCCGGTGCCCGCGGTGTCGAAATAGATCTGGCAGCCGGCGGGCGTGAAGCTGGTGCCGCCCGGCGTGACCACGGTGTCGGCGAGGCGGAAGCTGTCGCTGCCGTTGCCGGTGTTGGTGACCTTGAACAGCAGGGCCTGTTGCACGGCGCCGGCGCTGACCGCCACGTCGCTGGTGTTCTGCCAGCTCACGGTCACGTTCACCAATTGGGCCACCGTGAAGTTGGCGGAGGCATGGTCGGACAGCGGGATACCGCCGACCACGTAGGTCATGTTGACGGTGTTGCTGACTACCGTACCCGCAGGCGCGTCCGCAGCGCGCGAGCCCATGGCCCACGCGCCGGATAACGCCAGCAGCGATGCGATCAGCTTCTTCATCCCCCTCCCTACCCCCCGGGGCTCCCTCCTTGGACACCTGTACAGGTGTTCACCCGGGTCTTGCCAAGCCTTTTCTACGGCACTATTGTCGGTAGGCAGACCATAATATGTCAACATATTTCTGACTTTTATTTTACATATGACACGATTAAAACTATGCTAACATCTTGTTTTATAAGCGACCGAATATGTCGCTCATAATTAGACTTGGTCTAATTCGACGGCTTCCGCAAGTGCGGGAAGCCGTGCTGTTAGGCTATGACGCCCCGGGGATGGGGCGCAGGTACTCCTGCCCGGCCGTGGATGAAGGCCTTTCGGCGGGAATTATCAGCGTAGGGACTTAAAGACGATGCAGCCCCTGAGACCGCAGAGCCCCACAGCCCGGCGTCCAGCCCGCTTGCTGGCCGGCGTCCTGGCAGTCGCCGCCCTCATCGCTGGTCTGCTGCCCCAGGCCGCCTTCGCCGGGACCACCATCAGCCTCTTCAACAGCTTCGCCGGCAACATCAACTTCGTCACCACCGGCAATACGCTGCGGGCCAATGACAACACAGTCAACGCCTGCAGCCTGCTCTCAGGCCTGCAGGGGACGGCGGTAGATGCCGGCACCAGCAGCGGGACGGTCTCCGGCATCCCTGCCGGATCGACGATCGTCGCCGCCTACCTCTATTACGCCGGGTCCAGCAGCACGGTGGATAGCGCCGTGACTTTCAACGGCACGGGCGTGACGGCCAGCCGGACCTTCACCGACACCACCATCGTGCCCTTCTTCGGCGGCTTCGTGGACGTGAGCAGCCTGGTGGCCGGAAACGGCACCTACAGCTTCACCGGCCTCACGGTCAACAACCAGGCCGGCGGTACTTACTGCAACAACCAGACGGTGCTGGCGGGCTGGGCCCTGGTGGTGATCTATTCCAACCCCAGCGAGGCATACCGTGTCGTCAACGTCTACGATGGCTTCCAGGCCTTCCAGAACAGTTCCATCACGCTCACGCCTGCCAACTTCAAGGTACCGAATCCTCCGATCGCCGGCAGCAAGTTCGCGGTGATCACCTGGGAGGGCGACAACACTCTTTCCGGCAATGAGACGCTGCAGTTCAATGGCACTACCCTGACCGACGCCTGCAACGGCGCCAACAACCAGTACAACGGCACGATAAACACGCTGATCTGCACCGGCAACGCCACCACCGACGACGTGTTCTATGGCGTCGACATCGATACGTTCTCGGTGGACGGGCTGGTCTCGGCGGGCCAGACCGCCGCCACGACGTTCTACCAGTCCGGTCCGGATGCGGTGATGCTCGCGGCGCAGGTCATCAGCATCACTGACGCGCCGGTGTCCGACCTCAGCATCAGCAAGGTCCACAACGGCACCTTCGGCTACGGTGACAACGGCAGCTACACCATCACGGTGACCAACAACGGTCCCACCACGACCAGCGGCACCACCACGGTTACCGACACCCTTCCCGCCGGCGAGACCTACGTCTCGGCCACCGGCACCGGCTGGGCCTGCGGCGCTGCAGGCCAGGCGGTGACCTGCACCAGCACCACAGCGGTCGCGAGCGGCGCCAGCTTCGGCGCCATCACCCTGACGGTGGCCGTGGCCACCTCGGCAGGCACCAGTCTCGCCAACACCGCCACGGTGGCGGTGGATCCCTCGGACTTCGACAACGACAGCACCAACAACAGCAGCACGGACACCGTGTCCAACGCCGGCAACTCGCTGGTGCATCCCGACCTCAGCAATTCCACCAAGACTGCGGTCAACCCCTCCGGTGGTGACATCGTCAGCGGCGGTCAGGTGGAATACGTCATCACCCTGAACGAGAGCGCCGGCGTGGCCGCCTCCGGCGTGAGCGTGACGGACACCATCCCGGCCACCGCCATGAGCAACCTCACCGGGGTGAGCATCAGCGGCAGCAGCACCACGCCCACCAACAGTTCCAGCAGCACCGCGCTGAACGTATCCAACATCACGGTGCCGGCCAACGGCAGCGTGACCATCACGTTCACCGCCACCATGAAGGCCATCGCCAACTGCACCTCGGTCAGCAACACCGCGAGCATCAGCTACGCCGGCGGCAACCCCACCGCCACCACCGCCAGCTATGACTTCGTGGTCGGACAATCGAGCTGCGCGGGGAGCGGCAACAAGGTCCTCTACGTCTACGACAACCTCAGCCTGACCCGCGTGGTGCAGACGGCGGTGGGTGCTGGCGTGACCATCAACGGCAACGGGGGCACCGGCACCTGGACCATGACGCCGGTGGTCCCCGCTGGGAAGAGCCTGGTGTTGACGGCGGGCAGCGTCACCGCCTCGCTCATCGTGGCCAACTTCAACGCCAGCACCGGCAGCACCCGCACCGTCACGGTAGAGCTGCGCGATAACGCCGGGACCATCGCCACCAGCGGCGGCATCAGCATCACCACCACGACCGCGGCGGTGCAGAACTTCACCATCACGGTGCCCGCGACCACGCTCAACGCGGGTGACCAGCTCATCATGGTGGTGCACGTGGCCTCCAGCGCCAGCAACCGGCAGCTGAAGGTCTATCAGATGAACGCCACCACCGGCACCTCGACCAGCCGGATCACGTTCGCCACCAGCACCGTGATCAACGTGGACAGCACCACGGTCTACAACGCGGTGTTCCCCGCCACCACTCAGACCGCGATCTACAGCCCGAGCAACACGGTGTACGTGTGCGCCGTGATCAGCGACCCCTTCGGCAGCGCCGACGTGACCTCGGCCACCATCACCATCATCGATGCCAACGGCAATCCCGCAGTGAACGGGACCACTCCGGTGGTCAACCAGTCCATGACCGACGAGGGTGCCAAGAACTGCGCCGGCACCGCCAGCACCGCCACCGAGGCCTTCGAATACGCCCTGACGCTGCCGGCAGCGCCGGGCGCCGCCACCGGCATCTGGAAGGCTACCGTGACCGGCCACGAGGGTAGCGAGGGCACCGTGACCCACAGCGGCAACGCCAGCTTCGAGGTCAACGTCCCGACACTCACCATCATGAAGACGGTGCTCATGAGTGCCGATCCGACCGGTGATGCCATCAAGCACTCGATCCCAGGCGCCACTGCCCAGTACACCATCACGGTGATCAACAACGGACGCGGCAGTGTGGATTCAGGCTCCATGGTCATCTCCGACCCGGTGCCTGCTAACACGGTGATGAGCCTGCCCGCCACGCCACCTTTCACCTTCACGGACGGCGCCACCTCCAGCGGCCTGAGCGTGACCGCCGGCAGCGATGCCAACATCACCTATGTCAACCACAGCAATGCTTCGTACACCCCGACCTGCACCCGTCCTTGCACTGACGCCAACATCGGGGGTTTCACTATCACACTGAACGGCAGCATGAACGGCAAGACCGGTGCTTCTGCACCATCATTCACCATCACATTCAATGTGGTGATCCAATAGGCTCCTGGAGCAAGGACAAATGAGAAGCCCGGCTCTACGCCGGACTTCTTTTTTCGAGGTCATGGGGGTTGCTCGCCCGGTCCCTGGGGCTTCGCCCCTTCGAGGCCCGAAGCGATCAAGAATCGCTCCCGCGATTTTGTCGGACCCCGAACCAAGATGAATGCGCATCTATTTAAGAGCGCCATAAAAAAGGGGCCGCTTTAAGCGACCCCTTTCTCTTATGGCGTCCCCATGGGGATTCGAACCCCAGTTACAGCCGTGAAAGGGCTATGTCCTAGGCCTCTAGACGATGGGGACGTGACCTCTCCTGAAAGAACAAGGGCGCCCTGCGGACGCCCTTTCCGAAGCTTGGTGGAGCTAGCCGGGATCGAACCGGCGACCTCTTGCATGCCATGCAAGCGCTCTCCCAGCTGAGCTATAGCCCCAAGCCGAAGGGGCAGCATTTTCGCTTCAGCGCCCGCCGCTGTCAAGGAAAAACCGCCCCATGACGGGGGTTTTTAAAGCCAAAACAGCGTCTTAGCAGACCGCCGCCTACCTCAAAAATTGACGGTGATGGTGACCGTATCGTTATAGGTGCAGGGTGTGGCCGGACAGGCGCCGCTGGGGTCCTGGTTCGCCGGGATCTGGCCGTTCACGGTCTTCACCAGCGTGTTGGCGGCGTTGACGCCCGAGGTGGTGCCGCCCGGGTCCTGGGTGCCCGAAGTGCCGTCACCCCAGATGTTGGCGGCGATATAGGTGGTGTTGACGTAGAGGTTGTAGTTCAGGGTGTCGGTGCTGGTGGTGGACTTCATCACCCTCGGGTTGAATGACCCGGCCGAGTTGAGCCCGGCGTTGAGTTGGATGGAAATGATGGGATCCGCATTGCCGCCATTGCACGTGACGGTGATGGTGGCGCTGCTGGTGACCGCGGCGCCTGACACCGAATCATAGGGGCCGAAGGCGAAAGCAGTGGCGGTGACGGCGGCACCGGGACAGTTGTTGGCGGCCCAGGAGAGCTTGGGCACGAAGGCGAACGCCAACAGCAGCAGATAAAGTATCGGATGTCTCGAGATGATGTTGCTCATGGCTTCACTGCCTCGCAGGTGAACATGCCCAAATCCGGGAGTGGATCCTTGTTGTCAGATGGCACCTCCACGGTGAACTCGCAGGTCTGGTCAGCCCAGCTTGCCTGGAGCCGCGCCTTGGCCGGCAGACCCGTGACATAGGCCTCTCCATCATAGCCCACCGGGAATGGCGTAGCCTGACCGGGGACGGTGATGACGGCACCGGCCGGCACCGGCTGGCCGTCCGGAAGTTTGAGCACGAAAGTCACGCCATGCAGCGTCTTCACGTCGAAACGCGCCAGCAGCCCGCTGCGGAAATAAGGCACCAGGGTCATGTTGGCAGCGGCGATGTCCGTGTCCAGCGGCAGGTTGCGCGGATCGTAGCCGATGTGGTTCTCCTGGTAGGGATTGAGCCGCGGGATCACCGCGTATCCGTGGCTGTCGGTCTGGCCCACCACCTGGTTCTGGGCATAGACGTCCACGTTCGCTTGCCCCGGCACTTCCACCACCGCGAAGGAGCTGTCGATGGTCCGGGAGGCGAAGAAGTCCCCGCCTATATAACCCAGGCCGCCGCTCAGCCCGCCCTGGTAGAGCGTCTGACCCGCCGAGTGCAGTGCCGAGACGTCGTAGGTACCGACGTCGTTCTGGTAATCCAGCTCACCCTGGCTGCTGCCCTGGGGGCCGAACTGGGTCGCCAGCCGATAGCCGTAACCGGTGCCCGCCGGCAGGCTGCGCTGTATCTCCGCGAACGGCGCGGTGTTGCCGCTCTGGTGCGAGACGCCGAAGCTCGCGCTGCGCTGCTCGCCGAGCGGCAGCGTGATGGAGAGCAGTTCGCCGCTGTTGCCCTGTCCGGACAGGTCCCGGTAGACGTTGAAACTCAGGAATGCGGATGCACCCAGCGTCTTGGTGTAGTTGAAGGTCATCAGCCGTATCTTCCCCAGCACCGGATCATCCTCACGGATGTAGCCGAGGCTCGCCGAACCGGCGCTGCCGAGGAACGCTCCGACGTCGGCGCTGGCCTGGAGATGCGGTGCGCTCGTCCCCGGCAGGTATCCGGCCTGGGTGAAGTGCGGGCTGGCCACCTGCACGTTCATGCCGGCATTGAAGACGCTGCCGAGATACTGGTATCCCACCTGCCCCAAGCCACCGTCGCCCAAGCTGGTACTGTGGCTGCCTGCCACCGCCAGGTTGAAGACGCCGGCAGTGCCGGCCGAGAAGAACCCGCCCAGCCCCGCGGTCTGCTGGCCCGGCGCTGCCTCACCGCGGACCTCACCGGTGAAACTGTCGGTATAGCCACGGCGAAACACCGCACTCGCCAAGGCCGGACCATAGTCGTCGCTCTCGACCCCGAAGTTCAGCCGCTCTTTGCCGAACGAATAGGAATAATCATCGAGGCCCTTCGCCAGCAAGGTGTTCGCCGCGTAGAACGGTTCGGTGATGACCTGCTGGCGCCCGAGGAGGTCGCGCACCACCAGGGTGATGACGCCGGGACCCGTGGAGACCGGCACGGTCGGCACCAGGAACGGCCCGGGCTGCACCTGCTGGGTGCGTTGCAGCACACCGTTGACGTACAACTGCACCGTGGAGGGCACCGCCGCCGACCCGCCTATGCTCGGCAACGGCAAGGTGGCGAGTCCGGGTTGGGTCGCGAAATTGGTGCCGTATTGGATGCCGCCGAAACGCACGTCGAGCCCGGTCATGCCGCCGCTGGTGATGGCGTCGCCGATGCGCAAGCTGGCGATGGCATCGGGACGGTCATGGGTGAAGGTGGTCTCCAGCCGTATCCATTGCCGTCCGGGACCGTTCAAATCGTTGCCGAGCTCAGTATCGGTGACGACCCCCAAGCTGTTGAACAGGCCCAGTTCCATGAAGCCATTGGTGACCGTGGACCCCAGGGTATGGCTGGCGAAGAGGCTGTAGTTCAGGAACCCGCCCGGCGGCGAGGGCTGCGGCGGGGCACCGCCGGCATAGAACCCGTCGATCACCGACGAAGCCAGCGCCGATGCCGGCACGGTGATATGGATGGTCTGGGTGGCGGTGTCGATCTGGAAACGGCTGCCCGGGATGGCCTTCAGCGGATAGAAGTCGGTATTGTCGTAACGCATCACAGACACGTTGGGCACGATCAAGCGCCAGTTCTGCAGGTCCGCCGGCTGCGCCAGGAGTTCCCCCGAGCTTAACTGCAGAAACAAGGCGGTCTCGTGCTGTTCCTGCTCGTTGACGTACACGTCCAGCAACAGCTCATTGGGACCCGGTGCGGTGGTGCCAGCCGGCGTGGCAGCGGGAGCTGCAGGGGCTGGTGCCGGCGGTGTCATCCCCGCAGGCGCCGGAACCGGTGGCCGCTTGTCCACCGTGGCCGGCGGAGTCGCCGGTACGCCAGACGAGTCGGTGCGGGTCACCGATTCCAGCACCATGTTCTTCTCGAAATACACGACGTAGGTCCCATAGATCCAACGGCTGATGGGTGGGTTCCCCACCGGCGGCAGCTTGACCAAAGGCGAACCGAATATGTGTTCGACGTTGCGCATATCCATGCCGCGCACCGGCATGGTCGGGGCAGCGGTGGCGACAGTTGCAGCGGGTGCGTGCTGCGGGGGGGCTTGCAGAGTATCGGCGGTGCCGGATTGCGAGGCCATGCCCAGGACGCTCATGGCCAGCACCGCCGTCGCAGCGCCCACACCTGCCAAAGCGGGATGCCGGGAGGCCCGCCGCCGGAGCGCCGAGCCCTTAATGACCATTCGCGCCACGGGCGGTGCTCGCGGCAGCGCTGCGACGCGCTGATCCTAAGTGTTCAAAGGAGATTGCGGGTAGAGGAACCTTGGTTACGGCGGCTGTATCGGACTTACTGCAGGACCAGTTTTGCATGCAGCTCGCCTGCGTCTGAATCGGCATCGAGCTGCAGTTGTGCTCCGGCAGGGAGGGGTCTCGGTGACTGCAAGACCCAGGTATGAGCCTTCGCCGGCAGTATGTAGGCCGCCTGCTGCGGCGCCAGCGAGACCTTGTCGGGGCCACTCAGCTTGATGTCATGTATCAGGATATGGGCGTTACCGTTATTGGCGGCGCTCAGCTCGATCTGCTTGTCAGACAGGCGCTTGACCGTCCACCCCATCACCGGTTTTGCCGCCACCGCCGGCTCCACGAACACCGGCACGCCGATCCGCAGGGCCATGACCACGCCCAGACCCTGGTTGGCGGTGGCCTGCGGCACTTCCTGCAGATACAAGCGGTAGCTCAGCTCCTGCTTGGCACTGGGCGGTACCCGCAGGCCGAGGCGGACGATCTGCTTGCCTCCGGCCGGCACCGTGAAGATGGGTGGCGTGGCCAGCAAGTCACGGGACGGGACATAGACGTCCTCACCCTTGTCTTGCGACCACGCCACAGGTTCCAACTGCACGGTGGCGGGAGCGGTCCCCGCATTCGTGAGCGTCAACACGGCGACGGTGTTCTTGGCTGAGAACGTCACCCGGATCGGATCCACATCCAGTGAAGCCGCGCTTGCCCATATGGGCAACACGCACACGATCAATCCAAGGAGGTGACGCATGGTTCAGCTATCCCTTTGGTTGCGCCCTTACGCTTCAGAAGTCGACGGTCACGTTCACCGTATCGTTGTAGGTGGCGGCGGGGACGTCCTCGGCGGCCGCCAGGACCAAGCCATAGACATTATATGACTGTGCGACCGTGGCGCTGGTGGTGGCACTGAAACCGCTGCTCAGGTCGGCGGCAGCGATGGTGGTGCCGCCATCACCCCAGGCGGTGGTATGGGCTGAATCCGTGTACAGCGCGTAGGCCACGAAGTTGCCGCCGTTGGCCATCTGACGGGTACCGCTGGCGAAATTACCGCCGGCGTCCAGCTTGATGTCCGTCAAGGTCGTGCCCTTGGTGCACTTGACGCTAATGCTGCCGGTGCCGCTGGCGTTGCTGGCGGCGGTCGGGTCCACAGTACCGAAGTCCACCTGCGTGGTGGCGCTGATGCTGCAGTTGGTCGAGATGGTGATGGTGGCACCGATCGTGCCGGTGGTGTTGGCAGCCGTCGCCGCCGTGCCCGCGCACAGCGACAGCGCCAATGCGCCACCCGCCAAGATGAATCCACGATTCCAGGTAAACATATGGGTTCTCCGCTAAGTTGAGTTGGTAACCGAATATCCCTAGCCCTGGCTTCCCTGCTCCGCTACCGATTGCTGTTGTTCTTGGATTGCGATCCTGATTGTCAGCCGACCTGCAACGTCATGCCCAGACGCAGGCCGGGGCTTCCCGTCCTGCGCTGGGCTGCATCCATGCGCCGCGTCAGCGCGCTCAGAAATCCACAGTGATCGCGACGCTGTCCGTATACGTGGCAGCGGGTACGTCTTCGTCCGCAGCCAGGATCTGGCCGTACACGGTGAAGGTCTCCGGGGTGCTCACGCTGGTGAACGCCGTGAAGCCGCTGCTCAGCTTGTTGCCGATGCCCGTGGTGGTGCTGTCGCCCCAGGCCGTGGTGAACGCCGCGTCGGTGAACAGGCCGTATTTGATGTTGTTGGAGCCGTTGTTCAGCTGGCGCGAGCCGGCCGCGATCTGATGCGCGCCGGGACCCAGCTTGATGTCCACCAGCGTGGTGGACTTGGTGCAGGCCACGGAGATGGTGGCGGTGCCCGTGGAGTTGACGCCGGCGGTCGGGTCGATCGCCGCGAACGTCAAGGTCGGCGAGTTCACCGTGCAGTTGGTGTTCACCGTGGCCGTGGTGCTCAGGGTGCCGCCCGCGCTGCCCGCGTTGGCAGTCCCTGCGAACACCACCAGCAGGGTGGCGATGCCGCCCGCCAGCAGGCTGTTCAGGATGTTTGACTTGTTCATGTCTGGATGCTCCTCAGTGGATCGCACCGTCCGTGGCCGGATGGATCAGAAATCGACGGTGACAGCCACGCTGTCCGTATAGGTCGCGGCCGGCACGTCTTCCGCCGCCGCCAGGATCTGACCGAAGATCGTGTAGGTCTGCGGGGTGCTCACGCTGGTGAACGCCGAGAAACCCGTGCTCAGCTTGTTGCCGATGCCCGTGGTGGTGCTATCGCCCCACAGGGTGGTGTGGCCGGCGTCCGTATACAGGGCGTAGGCCATGTTGTTGGTGCCGTTGTTCACCTGGCGCGAGCCGTTGCTGATCTGGTGGGCGCCGGGCCCGAGCTTGATGTCCAGCAGGGTCGTGCCCTTGGTGCAGGTCACCGACAGAGTCGCCGTGCCCGTGGAGTTCACCCCCGCGGTCGGGTCGATGGCAGTGAACGTGAGCGTGGGCGAGTTCACGGTGCAGTTGGTGTTCACCGTGGCCGACACCGTGAGGGTGCCGCCGGCGCTGCCTGCCACGGCGGCGCCCATGGTGACCAGCAAGCTGAGGCCCAAGGCTATGCGCTTCGCATCCAACATGTCTTCGACTCCTCTAGATTCCCAGGTGGTTACATATCGATGTTACATAATCTATCATAAGCAGAACACTAAATCCAGTCCTGGGAATCATATACAATTACATATAAATCAATATCTTAACAGCACATATGTCGACATTCGTATCCGAAGTGTGAGCAAAAGTAGAGCATTCGCCCCAGGATTCTAACCTCGGATTGAAGTCCCATTTCATCGCTTGGGTGCATTTAGCACTGCTCTTAAGGGTTTCTCCAGCCCGACTCTCAGGGAATGCCTGAGACCTAACTACCCGTGTCTCCGCAGAGCCGCAAAGAAGCCGCGATATCGCGGGCCTGGGCCACGATTTTGGTTACCTGCCCTTCAGATTGGACGGGATGTTGCAGAGCCGGGTTCAGGCAACGGCTGAGGCTGGAACCGGGCATGTCCCGATATAGGAAACGCACCCGCAATGGTCTACTGACAGCCGTGAAACATGCCGGCAAACGCCGGAATACCTCAAGGAACAGAGGGACAAGCCATGAACAGCAAGAGCCTCATCCTCAGTTTGACGCTGCTGGTCGTCGTCGGCTTCACCAGCGGTCCCGCCCAGGCCCGCACCGCAGCAGGGCAGCTCCAGGTGGGCATCACCATCCTCGACGCATGCCGCATCACCCACCAGGCCCCCGCCGATGGCGAGCGCCTGGCCGCCCTGACCGGTTACGGCCTCAAGTGCAGCAAGGGCGCCGACTACACCCTGCAGGTGTCGGGCGACGCCAGCCAGGAACTAAGCGACGATCACGGCCAGACCGCGGTCACTGTGCGTTTCTGATGAGACAGCGTTCCGCCACCCTTGGAGTGCCCGGGCTGATGCTGGCGGCGTCGCTGCTGTCGGCTCCTGCCCCCGCCTGCCTCGCGCACGCCTATGTGGTGACGCCTGTGAGCATGACGCTGAACACGGATGACCCACGGGGCGAATTCCGGCTGGTGAACCAGGATAGCAACCCGGTGCGGGTGCAGGTGGACGTGCAGCTCTGGTCACAGGACGGGAGGCGCAACCAGCAGGTCGCGACCGATGACTTCATCGTTTCGCCGCGCTTCGCCGACATCCCTGCTCAGGGCAGCCAGATCGTACGTGTCGCGTATCGCCGCCGCGGCGGACTGCCGCAGGAACTCAGCTATCGGGTCATGTTCCGGGAATTGCCCTCGCCGGACCAGACAGGTACGGCTCGCGGTGTGGCGTTGAACTACAGTGTCCCCCTCTTCGTGGTGCCCCCCGTGGCGGGGAGCCCGCAACTGGCCTGGCAGGCCACGCAGACTGGGGACAGCACCCTGCGTGTGGACATCCGCAACGCAGGCAGCGTGCACAGCAAGATCAAGTTCGGTTCCCTGGTGAGACAGCAGCACCCGGACCTGCCGGCGATCTCGGAGAGCGAGCTGCAGCGTGCCGTGCAGACCGCCCTTGTGCACTACGTGCTGGCAGGGTCCCAGCGCGAGATGTACTTGAAGCTAGCCTCGCCCCTGACGCCCGGCGAGCACCTGTTGCTCACCGTGGATGTCGACGCAAAGCAGCAGCAGATCCCTCTGGTCGTGCAGTAGGCTCAGCCGCCATGCCGGCCGATATGCGCCAGCGCCCGGTCCAACCTCGCCAAGGTCCGTTCACGTCCCAATAGCTCCAGAGTGGCATCTATGGGTGGCGACACGCCGCCACCGGACACCGCCACCCGCAGCGGCTGGGCCAGCTTGCCGAGTTTCAATCCCAGCCCTTCGGCTGTCTGATTGAGCACATCGTGCAAGGCCGGAGCGGACCACTCCGGCAGCGCCACCAGTCTCTCCCGCAATGTCATCAGCGCCGGCGCCACGTCCGGTGTGAGGTTCTTGGCGGCGGCCTGGGGATCGTATCCCTTGATATCCTCGAAGAAGAAGCGGCTGCCCTCTGCCATCTCCTTGAAGGTCTTGGCACGCTCCTGCTGTGCCCTCACCAGGTCCTCCAGGGACGGCCCCCGGGACACATCCACCCCGATGCGCTCCAGATGCCAGCGAAGCTCATCCGCCAGGCGCTTGAGGTCGCCGGTCTTGATGTAGTGCTGGTTCAGCCACAGCAGCTTCTGCGGGTTGATGGCGGATGCCGATGTGTTCACGTCCTTGATATCGAAGAGCTCGATCATCTCGTCGCGGCTGAACACCTCCTGGTCGCCATGGGACCAGCCCAACCGCACCAAGTAGTTCAGCACGGCCTCGGGCAGGTAGCCATCCTCCCGGTACTGCATCACGCTCACGGCGCCGTGGCGCTTGGAGAGCTTGGTACCGTCCGGGCCGAGGATCATGGGCAGGTGCGCGTACTGGGGCGGGGTCACCCCCAACGCCTTCAGGATGTTCATCTGGCGCGGCGTGTTGTTGAGGTGGTCATCGCCGCGGATCACGTGGGTGATGCGCATGTCCATGTCGTCCACCACCACGCAGAAATTGTAGGTGGGATTGCCGTCGGAGCGGACGATTATGAGGTCATCCAGCTCGTGGTTGTCGAATACCACCCGCCCTTTCACCGCGTCCTCCACCACGGTCTGGCCGTCCTGGGGATTCTTGAAGCGGATAACCGGGGTCACACCGGGCACGGGCTGCTTGCGGTCCCGGCAGCGGCCGTCGTAGCGGGGCTTCTCCTTGCGCGCCATCTGCTCGGCACGCATTGCCTCCAGCTCCTCCTTGCTGCAGTAGCAGTGGTAGGCGCTGCCGGCCTGCAGCATCCCCTGGGCCACCTCGCGATAGCGGTCGAAGCGCTGGGTCTGGTAGAACGGCCCCTCGTCGGCCTTGAGGTCGAGCCAGGCCATGCCATCCAGGATCGCTTGCACCGCTGCATCCGTGGACCGCTCCCGGTCCGTATCCTCGATGCGCAGGATGAAGCTGCCGCGGTGATGGTGCGAATACAACCAGCAGAACAACGCAGTACGCGCACCGCCGATGTGCAGGTAGCCGGTGGGACTGGGCGCGAAGCGGGTGCGGACGGTCATGCAGGCCTCATGGAACGGCTACCGGGGCGGAAGCCCAAAGCCAGCGAGTTTACCAGAGCGCGTGAGGGCATTTCACTTAATGCCCGCCCGCGGGAATAGGCCAACGGCATTTATGTAAACCTTCTTCTCTTGTCACGAAACAGGCTGACAAAACCGGGGCAGTTGCTAGAATCCGAACATGGGGACGGAATCCACAGGGGCGGATCGAGGCAGATGTTTACGCGCACCGGCACCGGCAAGCCAGCGATGAAGACCGAAGAGAAGGCCATCATCCACACCTTGAACGTGGGAGGCGAGGACGTCACCGTCTCCAAGTTCTACGGCACCACCGTGGACCTCACCGCCCACAGCGTGAAGATCCGCACCAGCCGCCGCATGCAGCTCGGCAGCAACGTGGAAGTGCTGCTGCACATGGAGGGCCAGAAGAAGGCCTACCATCTCTCCGGAGTGATCACCGGCATCGAGGAATCCCGTGGCAGCGATCCGGGCTTCCTGCTGCACATCACACTCAACCACAAGCAGGAAGGCGATACGCCTCTCTGGAAGAAACTGTTCCACTGAGCCTCACGTTCCTCTCGGCTTCCTTCCGGTCCTGCTCGCCACCGCCACGGTCGGATCTTCCGGCCATTGGTGCTTCGGATAACGCCCCTTCAGTTCCTTCTTCACTTCCGGCCAGGTGCGCTTCCAGAAGCCCTTGAGGTCCTGGGTCACCTGCACCGGCCGCTGCGCCGGCGAGAGCAGGTGCAGCATCACCGGCACCTTCCCCGCAGCGAGCCGCGGCGTATCCGCCTGGCCGAACATCTCCTGCAGCTTGACCCGCAGCACCGGTACTTCGCCCTCGGTGTAATCGACCCGGATGCTGGAGCCGCTGGGTACGGTGACATGACTCGGCGCCTGTTCATCCAGCTTGCGGCGTAGCGCATGGTCCATGCGGCCCATGAGCGCTTCGTCCAAGGGCAGGCGTCCCAGGTGCGACAGGCGGCTCATGCCCTGCAGCCAGGCCGGTAGCCACTCATCCAGGCCCGCCAGCAGCGCCGCATCGCTCAGGTCCGGCCATTCCGGTCCCAGCACCCGGCGGAGGAAGGCGACCCTTGCCTGGAGATTCCGCAAGCCCGGCGTCCATGGCAGCACGCTGAGGCCCTTCTGGCGCACCGCTTCCAACAGGCCCTTGGCCAGGATGTCCGGCGTCACGGAGGCCGGTGCATCCTCCAGCACCAAGGCACCCAGACGCCGCTGGCGGCGCGCCAGCACCGCACCGTCGGCCTCATCCCAGCTAACGGAATCCACCTCGCGGATCCGATCCGGGAAATGCCGCTCCAGGTCCGACTTGGCGATGCGTCCGGCCATGAAGATACGGGCCTCCCGTGCGGCGCCATCCAGTTGCGCCACCGCGAGCCACGCCGAGGCACTCAAGTCGTCGCCCTCCGGCAAGCTGGCGCCGCGCCCGTTGGCCAAGAGATAGCGCGGCACATCTCCCGGGCGGCGCTGGGCCAGCCGGTCTGGATATGCGAACCCCAGCAATACGCCCTCTTCGCCCGTGGCGGCGTCCCGAGGCGCCACGCCGGCGCTGCGCCTGAGGTCCGCGATCACCGCGCGCAGTTGCCGGGTGCGGCGCTGGCCTTCGGCGTCGTTGGCCCGCAGCATCTGCAGGCGCAGATGCACGTCGGCAGGCGGAATATTTCCGCTGCCACGCAGGATGTCCCGTTCGCTGAGGAGCGCCGCCAATTCACAGGCCATGCTCCCCCAGCCCAAGGCCTTGCCACGCAGCACCATGTGGGCGAGGCGCGGATGCAGGGGTAGTCTCAGCATCTCGCCGCCGTGGGCCGTGATGCGGCCTGCGGCATCGATCGCCCCGAGTTCCTGCAAGAGCTGCTTCGCCTGCTCGAACGCCGCCGCCGGCGGTGCATCCAGCCAGCGCAGCGCAGCGGGCGTGGTGACGCCCCAACGCGCCAGCTCCAAGACCAGGTCCGCCAGGTCGGCGGCAAGGATCTCCGGGGTGGTGGCGGGGGCCAGGGTCTCGGACTCGCGCCACAGGCGGTAGCAGATACCCGGCCCGAGGCGCCCGGCGCGGCCGCGGCGCTGGTCGGCGGAAGCGCGGGATACCCGCAGGGTCTCCAGCCGCGACATGCCGCTCACGGGATCGAACTGCGGCACCCGCATCTCGCCCATATCCACCACCACCCGGATGCCTTCGATGGTCAGGCTGGTCTCGGCGATGGAGGTGGCCAGCACCAGCTTGCGCATCCCGGCAGGCGGCGGCGCGATGGCCTGGTCCTGGGCGGCGTTGTCCAAGTCGCCGTAGAGCGGCGCAATCCGCACCGACTCCGGCAAGCGCCCTTCCAGGCGCTGTTGCAGGCGGCGGATCTCGCCGACGCCCGGCAGGAACACCAGCAGGTTGCCCTGCTCTTCCCGCACTGCCCGCTCCACTGCCAGTTGCACCTGGGGCAACTCCGGCTCACGAGGGCGCAACGGCAGGTAGCGGGTCTCCACCGGATACGCTCGCCCCTCGCTGGTGACGATGGGCGCATCTCCCAGCAGCTCCGCCACCGGTGCCGCTTCCAGGGTGGCGGACATGACGATGAGCTTGAGGTCAGGTCGCAGCGCGGCGCGGGATTCCAGGCACAGGGCCAGGGCCAGGTCCGTCTGCAGGCTGCGCTCGTGAAACTCGTCGAAGATGACCGCCGCATAGCCGCTCAACGCGGGGTCATCCTGCAGCAGCCGCGTCAGCACGCCTTCGGTGACGATCTCGATGCGGGTATCCGGACCGACGCGCGACTCCATGCGCACCCGGTAGCCGACCGTCCCGCCCGGCTGCCCGCCCATCTCCGACGCCATGAAGCGCGCGGCCGCCCGCGCGGCGAGTCGCCGCGGTTCCAGCATGATGAGCTTGCGACCCTTGGCCCAGGCAGCATCGAGCAATGCCGGCGGCACGCGGGTGGTCTTGCCGGCCCCGGGCGCGGCCTGGATCACCAGGGAATCGTGCTCCTGCAACTGCTGCCGAATCTCCGGCAGCAACGCATCGATGGGCAGCTGCTTCATGCGGGGCCGCAGCGCACTGCGGAGAGGGACGGCGCCTTAACGGAATGCCCAGATCAGGTTGATGAGCGTGGTGTTGCCGTTGGCCGTGTGCTCGACTGCCGCCAGCAGGCTCACCGGACCGAAATCCAGGCCGCCGCCCAGCCGCTCGCCGAAGGGCCGGCCGCCGAACTCGGTGTTGCGCTCGGTGAAGATGGCCGCATCCAGTTCCAGCATGGAGCTGACCTGGGCGCGGGTGCCGTAGTCGACGCGCCAATAGTCATCGCTGCGGCCGCCGATATCGGCACTGAGCTTGTCCTGCATGAAAGCCAGGTCGATGTAGAAGGACATGCTGCTGCTATAGGCCTGGTGGGCGCCGACGCCAATCCCCTGGATCGTGTGGGTACCCTGGCCGTTGCCCAGAGCGTCGAAGTCCAACTTCGCCCATTGGCCGAAGACGTACACGCCGCCGTCGAAGTCCCAGGCGGCCCTGAAGCCGTTGCCGTGGGAACTGTCGGCGAAATAGTCCGAGTGCTGGTGCAGGTGATCCACCTCCAGCGTGCTGTAGCTGAAGATGTCGGTGGCAGGGACCTGGTCGTCGGCGAGTGCCGGCAGCGGCAGCAGGATGCACAGGAGACCGAGGATCGCCCGATTCGTCGCTCGCATTCCTTCAAACCTCCAACAGGTCGAGACGCGCCGCCAGCCAGCGGGTGGTGGTGGCCTGCAGCAACAAGGTGGCCAGGATGGCTGTGAAGGTCACCGCGGCCAGGGTCTCCGCCTCGGGCGCGCCCATGGACAGCAGCATACCGGCAAGCGCGCCGGGAATCACGCCCGTCTCGCGGGTCCAGCACATGAACAGCAGTTCCCGCAGTTCCCAGCCGGCACGGCGGTCCGGTGCCGCACACAGGAACACGCTGAGCGGCCGGGCCAGGAACATCAATATGGCGGTCACGGCGAGCGCCCCACCCAAGTGAGCGCCCACCACCTGGAACCGCACCTGGGTGCCTAGCAGGATGAAGATCGCCATGCGCAGCAGGAGCGCTGTGGTACCGGCGTATTCGTGCATGCGGCGGGTGGCATCCGGCGCGAGGCGCAGGCTGAAGCGCTCCCGGTTCCCCACTACCACTCCAGCGACGAACACCGCCATGAAGCCGCTGCCGTGCAGGCCTTCCACCACCGGATAGGCGCCCACCACACCGAGCAACGTGGCCAACGGCGCATATTCGCTGAGGAGACCGAAACGGTGATGCCCGATGAGGAAAGCCGTGAGGTAGCCCAGCAGCAGCCCCGCCAGCAGGCCGAGACCTGCTTCGCGCGCGAAATCCACCACCACGGCGGCCGCCGGGAGGTGGCCATGGCCCGTCACCAGTGACAGCAGCGTGAACGTCAGGATCGCGCCGACCGCATCGTTGAACGCGGATTCGCTCACCACCATCTGCGCCAGCCGTCCCCGCACCTTCACCTGCCTGAACACCGGGATCAGTGTGGCGGGGTCTGTGGGCGCGATGACCGCCCCCAGCAACAGCGCGACCGGGACATCGAGATCCAGTGACCAGTGCGCCGCGGCCGCCACCACCACCACCGTGACCAACACACCCGCGGTGGCGAGAGCCGTAAGCCCGACCCAGATGCGGGCCAGGACTTCCAGCTTCACTTCGCTGCCACCTTCGAAGAGGATGTAGGCCGCGCCGAACGTGAGTACCAGCTGGCAGAACGACGAATCGGCAGGCAACACCAGCACGCCGCAGAACGCTGGTCCCAGTGCCACACCCGCCAGCAGGTACAACACCACGTCCGGCACGCGCAGGCGCTGCGCCAGGAGACCTGCCCCGACGCCGGCCGCGAGCAGGATTGCGACGGCAGCCAGCAGTGGCGTGGCGCCGTTCAAGCCTCTTCCTGGGGCCAGAGGGCGGGCGCACCGCTGGCCTTGGAGATCTCCTGCAGTTTCTCGGCATGGGCCGCGAGTTCCACATCGCCCGCCCGCAACACCTTCAGCACCAGGCCGCTGCGGTCCAGGAGCCTTGGCCGCGCCATGCCGCCGGTACCCATGCGCGACTCTTCGGCGTCCAGCACCAAGGCGGCCTGGCCGCCGGTCATGGCCAGATAGACCTCCGCCAGCAACTGGGCGTCCAGCAAGGCGCCATGGTATTCGCGACCGGAGTTATCCACGCTGTAGCGCTTGCAGAGGGCGTCCAGGCTGTTCTTCTGTCCCGGATGCTGGCGACGTGCCATCTCCAGGGTGTCCAGCACGCCGCAGATGCTGGCGATAGCTGCCACGGGATGGCGCATGCGCGCCAGCTCGGCATCTATGAAGCCCACGTCGAACGCCGCGTTGTGGATGATGAGCTCGGCGCCGCGCACGAACTCCAGGAACTCCTCCACCACCTCAGCGAAGCGGCGCTTGTCCTTGAGGAAGCGGTTGTCGATGCCATGCACCTCCAGCGCCCCCGCCTCCACCTCCCGTTCCGGGTTTATATAGGTATGGAATACGTTGCGGGTGACGCGGCGGTCCAGGACCTCCACGCAGCCGATCTCGATGATGCGATGATCCTTGGCCTCCAGGCCAGTGGTCTCGGTATCCAGCACGATCTGACGCATGTCAGGGAGCTCCGATGCTTAGCAGCTTGTCGATGGCGAGGTTGGCGAGGCGATCCACCCGCTCGTTGCCGTCGTGGCCGGAGTGGCCTTTCACCCAATGCCACCGCACCTGGTGCCGAGCATTGGCCTCGTCGAGGGCCTGCCACAGGTCCTGGTTCTTCACCGGCTTCTTGTCGGCGGTCTTCCAGCCGCGCTTCTTCCAGGCAGGCAGCCACTGGTTGAGACCATCCATCACGTACTTGGAGTCGGTATAGATATCCACGGCGCTGCCCGACGGGACCTCCCGCAGGGCCATAATGGCGGCGGTGAGCTCCATGCGGTTGTTGGTGGTGGCGGACTCAGCGCCGGAGAGCTCGCGCTCCCCGCCGGTGTCCTTGATGAGCGCGCCCCAGCCGCCCGGTCCCGGGTTGCCGCGGCAGGCGCCGTCGGTGTAGATCTCCAAGCTCATCCCAGACTCCGGATAGTGGGTTTGGCCACGCCGCTGAACGCCGGCTGCGGCCGGCTGCGTGCCATACGCAGCGGCGTCATGGTGAATACCCTCTTGCGGGCCACCACCATATAGGCACCGGCGCTCAGGCGCCAGCCCAGGCGATCCAGCCAGGCGAAGCGGTGCAACATGCCACGGGACGCGAAGGGAGGACGGAAAAGGTAGTGCCGCACCGAGATTTCCTCGAAACCCAGCACCCTCAGCCAGATGCGCAGCCGCCACAGGCTGAGGAAACGCCCGTGCCAGGGGCGGCGCAGTCCGGCGTAGCGCATCAGTCCCCAGGGGCCGAAGGGATGGAAGCCCATCACCACTACATGGCCCTCGCCGTGCAGCACCCGTTCCGCCTCGCGCAGCACCTGTTCAGGTTCTTCCAGGCGCTCCAGGGTATGAGGTAACAGGACCACGTCGACGGAGTCGCCGGCGAGCGGCAGGTAGGCGGGATCGCCCGCCACGCTGCCGGGCTGCTCGCAGTCGCCCACCAATATCCGGGTACGTATGGGACTGGCTTCCCACAGCGGCTGACCGTCGCTCCAGCAGCCGGACTGCACCAGGTAGAAGCCGAACAGGGTAGGCAGCGCCTGAGCGAGAGCCGCCCGCTCCTGCCTGAGCAGGTACATGCCCGTCCTGGTCTGCCACCAGGCTTCAAGATCCTCGTGCATCCGCCGCGCCCCTGGGTCTTGTTGCCGGACAGTAGCACAACCCGCCGGGCGTGACGGGTTCGCACCCGCTCCGCTAGGATGCGGCGATGGAGTTCCAACTCACCGCCCTGCCGGCCTTCACCGACAATTACATATGGTTGTTGACAGATGCTTCCGGCAACGCCGCCGTGGTGGATCCAGGCGATGCGGCGCCGGTGGCGCAGGCGTTGGCGGCGCGGCATCTGAAGCTCCGCGCGGTGCTGGTCACCCACCACCACGCCGATCACATGGGCGGCGCCGCGGCGCTCGCCGGGCACCATGGCTGCGAGGTGTACGGGCCCAGCCGGGAGGCGGCCGAGGCTGTGGACGTGCCGCTGGCGGACGGTGCCGAGGTGGAAGTGCCGGGTCTGGGCGCCCGCTTCCGGGTGCTGGACATCCCCGGCCACACCGCCGGGCACATCGCCTTCCATGGCCACGGTATACTATTCTGCGGTGACACCCTGTTCAGCGCCGGATGCGGTCACCCCTTCGAAGGTACGCCCGCACAGATGTACGGTTCACTGGCGAAGCTCGCCGCCCTCCCTGCACCCACCGTCGTCTGCTGTGGCCATGAATACACCGTGAAGAACCTGCGCTTCGCGGCGCTGGTGGAACCGGACAACACCGCGGTACACCGCTACGCCGCGGAATGCGCGACGAGACGCGCGCGCGGCGAGCCCACGCTGCCTTCGACGCTAGCTTTGGAGAGAGAGGTCAACCCTTTCCTGCGCTGCGAGCGACCGACGGTGATGCGGTCGGCTTCACACCATGCCGGACGTCCCATGCAGGACGCCCTGGAGACATTCGCCGTCATCCGTGGATGGAAAGACGGCTTCAGTTGAGGGATGAGAGGAAGAAGATGAGAGTCCTGTCTTACATCGCCGCCAGCCTGCTGCCGGCCTGCACCTTGCTGGCCGCCTGCGCCGGTCACCCCGTCAAGCAAGCGACGCCCATGTCCACCGCGCCGACGGCCACCAGCGTCGCCGCGCCCGCCGCCGCCAGCACCGCGGCGCCGCCGCCCGCCACCGGCAGCACGCCGGCCACCGCTTCGCTGGGCGCCGACGCTGCGACGCCGATCCCGGACCTGGACCAGGTGAACGGCAGCGACGCCGGTCCGGACGTGCTGTGGAGCGATGTGACCATGCTCGCTGCGCCGCAGAACAACGACCTGTGGGGTTACCTGGCGCAGCGCTTCACGCTGCTGAGCGACGGCGTCCCCGCTGACGACGTGCGCGTGCAGGGCGAACTGAGCTGGTTCGCCGCCCATGGCGAATATCTGAACCGCGTGGCCGGCCGCGCCCGCCCCTATCTCTACTACATCGTGCAGCAGGTGGAAGCGCACAAGATGCCGCTGGACATCGCGCTCCTGCCGGTGGTGGAGAGCGCCTTCGACCCCTTCGCCTATTCCTACGGCCGCGCCTCGGGCCTGTGGCAGTTCGTGCCTGCCACCGGCCACATCTACGAGCTGAAGCAGGACTGGTGGTACGACGGGCGCCGCGATGTGGGCGCATCCACCAAGGCCGCGCTGGACTATCTCTCGGCGCTGCATGACGAGTTCGGCGGCGACTGGCTGCTGGCGCTGGCGGCTTACAACTCCGGACCCGGCACGGTCGAACATGCCATCGCCGTGAACAAGCGCCACGGCCGGCCCACCGACTTCTGGCACCTGGACCTGCCGGCCGAGACCCGTGCCTATGTGCCGCGGCTCATGGCCATCTGCAAGCTGGTGGCGGATCCCAACCACATGGGCGTGAACCTCACCAGCATCCCCGACTCGCCCTATCTGACCCAGGTGGACGCCGGCGGGCAGATCGACCTGGCCACCGCTGCCAAGCTCGCGGGCATGACCACCGAGCAGATGTACCTGCTCAACCCCGGTTACAACCGCTGGGCCACGGACCCCCAGGGGCCCTACACGCTGTTCGTGCCGCTGGACGCCAAGGACGCCTTCGTCCAGGGCCTCGCGGCGCTACCGCCCCATGACCGCGTGCAATGGGCCACCCACAAGGTGGGCCGCGGCGACACCGTGGGTGGCATCGCGAGCAAGTACCACACCACGGTGCCGGTGATCCGGGAGTTGAACGGCCTGCATAGCAACATCCTGCATCTGAACCAGACGTTGCTGGTACCGGTGGCGCGCATCACGCTGGCGGATGCCACCCTCCATGCCGAGCAGAAAGTGGCCGGCATGAGCGACATGCACCTGCCCGGCGGTCGCATCGTGCACAAGGTCAGGGACGGCGAGAACCTCTGGACCATCGCCCACCACTACCACGTGACCGTGAACTCCATCCAGCATTGGAACAAGCTGTCCTCCAAGCACGTGCTGCACAAGGGTGACCGCCTGGTGATCTGGCGCGGCCACCACGAGAGCGACGATTCCGACGGCTGAGGCCGTATAATCAGCCCCTAACAAGAACAGGGAGAACCAGCATGGGTTTCCTCGCCGGCAAACGTGCGCTGATCGTGGGGCTCGCCAGCGACCGCTCCATCGCCCACGGCATCGCCGTAGCCTTCAGGCGCGAAGGCGCGGAACTGGCCTTCACCTACCAGGGCGAAAGGCTGAAAGAACGCGTCGAAGAGATGGCGCGGGAGTTCGGCTCCAGCCTGGTGTTCCCGATGGACGTGGCCAGCGACCAGGAGATCGACTCCGCTTTCGCCGGCCTGAAGAGACATTGGAGCGAGCTGGACATCGTGGTGCACTCAGTGGGCTTCGCGCCCCGCGAGCAACTGGCCGGCAACTACATCGATTCCGTGACCCGCGAGGGCTACCGCATCGCCCACGACATCAGCGCCTACAGCCTGGCGGCACTGGCCAAGGCCGCCCGTCCCATGATGCAGGGGCGTAACGGTTCGATCCTGACCCTGAGCTATCTCGGCGCGGTGCGCGCCCTGCCCAGCTATAACGTCATGGGACCCGCCAAGGCCAGCCTGGAGGCCAACGTGCGCTTCCTGGCCTACTCGCTGGGACCGGAAGGCACCCGCGTGAACGCGATCTCCGCCGGCCCCATCAAGACCCTGGCGGCGGCGGGCATCTCCGGCTTCCGCGACATCCTGAAGCACGTGGAAGGCCAGACACCGCTGCGCCGCAACGTGACCACCGAGGACGTGGGCAATGCCGCGGCGTTCCTATGCTCGGACCTGGCCGCCGGCATCACCGGTGAAGTGCTATACGTGGACGCGGGCTACAGCCATGTGGCTATGAATATCTAGAACTCAGACGAACTAAATAAAAAGGCCCGCTCTTGGCGGGCCTTTTTATTTGTTGATATCGACTCTCTTACTGGTCCGACTGGTCCAGGTTCTTGCTGTTCACCTCGACCTTGGCGTTCTGCTTGAGGAAGGCCAAGTACGCGGCGAACTCCTGGGCACCGTCCTCGCGCGACAGGGAGTTCATGTCGGCGAGCTTCTGCTGGTCGCTGAGGCCTGCGGCATCACCGGGCTTGACCGCGCTCACCACCAGCAGCGCGCGGCCGGTGCCGAGGTCTACGTCGGCGTAGGAGTGGCCGCCGGTGGGAGGCTGCGGTGCGCTGAACGCTGCAGAGAGGATCTCCGGTGCCACACCCTTCTGGTCGCGGCTGACGAAGCCCGGGCTCACCAGCGTGACGCCGGCACCGGCGGACTTGGCCACCGCGGCCGGGTCCTGGCCTTTCTTGAGCTGATCCTGCAAGGAGGCGGCGAACTTCGCGGCGTCCTCGGCGGCATGCTGCTGCTTCACGATGGCGGCGATCTTGTCCTTCACGTCGGCGAGCGGCAGCGCCGTGCTCGGGGTGTGGCCTTTCACGCGGATCACCACCGCGTGGTTGGGCCCGAGCTGGATGGGCTCACTGTTGTTGCCCTGGGTCAGCACCTGCTCGCTGAACGCAGCCTTGCGCACATCCGGGTTGCTGGCGACGAAGGCGCCGGTGTCGCGGGTCACGTCGTCCACGGTCTGGACCGGCAAGCCGAGCTGCTTGCTCACCTCATCCAGGGACTGGGGATGCTCGTAGGCGATGTCCGCGAGCTTCTCGCCCAGCGCATAGTATTTGTCGTCGGCAGCCTTCTTCTGATAGTCGGCCAGGATCTGGGCCTTGACCTCAGCGAAGGGCTTCACCTGTGCCTCCTGCACGCTCTCCAGTTGGATGAGGTGGTAACCGTACTGGGTCTTGACCGGTCCGGCGATGTCCCCCGGCTTGGCGATGGCGAACAGTGCGTCCTCGAAGGGCTTCACCATCATGCCGCGAGACACCTTGCCCAGCTCACCGCCCTGCTTGGCGGAGCCAGGGTCCTGGGAATACTGGGCCGCAAGCTTGGCGAAGTCGGCTCCGCCCTTGAGCTGCTTCAGGATATCCTCGGCCTTGGCCTTGGCGGCGGCGTCCGCCGCGGCGTCACCTGGCTTCACAGTGATGAGGATGTGACGCGCGTCGCGGGTCTCGTCCTGCTTGTACTTGTCGAGCTGCTGCTGGTACTGGGCCTGCAGGTCCGCGTCGCTGGGGGCAGCCACCTGCTTGGCGAGCTGCGCCTCGTCCAGCTCCACATAGGCGAGCGAGACCTTCTCCGGCGTCATGAACTCGGCTTGGTGCGCCTTGTAGTAGGCCTGGATGTCCGCGTCACTGGCCTGGGCCTTGTCGAGGAAACGCTTGCCGTCCACCATCAGGTAGGCGATCTGGCGCTGCTGGTCGCGGGCCGCCAGCTCGGAGGTGAGTTCCGCGGGGGTGGCGATGGCGCTGCTCTGGATGGAGCTCTGCATCTGCCCCATCACCATGCTCTGGCGTTCGCGGCTCTCGAACTGGTCGGGGCTCATGCCGGAGGCCGCCAGGGTGGCGACGTATGACTGCTGCGAGAACTTGCCTGCCACCTGGAAGGCCGGCATCTTCCGGATGGTGTCCACCAACTGGGCATCGCCCACCGCGTAGTGGTCCTTGGTGATCTGCTGGCTGAGCAGGGTCTGGCTCACCAGCATGTCCAGGGTCTGCTGCCGCAAGGCTTTCTCGTCGATCAACTCAGGCCGGAACGCCTGGCCGTACATCTGCTGCATGCGCGAGTACTGGTTCTGATAGGCGCGCTGGAAATCGTTCGGCTGGATCGGGTCGCCGTTGACGGTGGCGACGGAGTTGTCGCTGGAAGCCGTGAAGTAGGAGTTGATGCCCCACAAGGCGAAGGGCACCACGAGCAAGGCGAGGATGATGCCGGTGAGCCACTTGGGGAGACTATCGCGCAGTGCCTGGATGACCATCGGATCGACCTCGGGATGGATTTCCAACGTAGGAAGGGCGCCCTGAGGCGCCCTTTCGACTTCGGTGCAAATGGCGGAGCGGACGGGACTCGAACCCGCGACCCCCGGCGTGACAGGCCGGTATTCTAACCAGCTGAACTACCGCTCCGCTGCGTGATGGTGGGTGCTGAGGGGCTCGAACCCACGACCCCCGCCGTGTAAAGGCGGTGCTCTACCAGCTGAGCTAAGCACCCCTAGCCGGTAAAGAGCGCGCTAGTTTACGGCATCCTTGAGGGCTTTGCCAGCTTTGAAACCGGGAACTTTGCTGGCGGCGATGTGGATGGTCTGACCCGTCTGGGGATTACGGCCGGTACGGGCAGCACGCTGCTTCACCGTGAACGTGCCGAAACCCACCAACACCACCTGCTCGCCCTTCACCAGCGCGTTGGTGATGCCGCCGAGCACCGCAGCCACTGCGCGGTCCGCATCGGCCTGGGACAGTTTGGTCGTCTCGGCCACAGCGTGGATCAGTTCAGCCTTGTTCATGTCGTTATCCCTTAGGTAGTTGCCTAGAGCTTGGATGTATTCCCCAACGGAGGGGGCCTCGTACAAGTCCCTTTCCGGCCGCCGAGCGGCTTAGTCTTATTCGTCAGGACCATCCCGGCGCTCCCTGTCAGCGCGGGTCGCGTATCAACCTACCAAGCGCCGAAAAGCCATGTCAACGGAAAAATTTCACGTTTTCCCTTGCCTTGCGCGCCGGGACAGCCTGCGGAACGGGGATAGGCGCACGGTCCAAGTGGTTGACGGGCCTGGATAAAACGCGGTGCGGGGGGAATAGGCGCAGCGGCCTTAAGTTAAACCGCTGCGCCCCGCCATCAGTGAGGACGTACGCCTTCCGGCTCAGCCTTGGGCGCGCCATCCGGGACCGCCGGCTGCTCCGCCGGCTTGGGCTCCGGCATGTGCTGCAGGGCGATCTTGAGCACGTCGTCGATCCAGCGCACCGGCTTGATGTCGAGCGCGCTCTTGATGTTCTTCGGTATCTCGGCCAGGTCCTTCTCGTTCTCCTGGGGGATCACGATGGTGGTGAGGCCGCCGCGATGCGCAGCCAGCAGCTTCTCTTTCAAGCCGCCGATGGGCAGCACCTCGCCGCGCAGGGTGATCTCGCCGGTCATGGCCACGTCGGCCCGCACCGGGATCTTGGTGAGCGCGGATACCAGCGCGGTGCACATGCCGATGCCGGCGCTGGGGCCGTCCTTGGGCGTGGCGCCCTCCGGCACATGGATATGCACGTCCAGCTTCTGGTGGAAGTCAGGGTCGATGCCCAACAGTCCGGCGCGGCTGCGCACCACGGTCATGGCGGCCTGGATGGACTCCTGCATCACGCCGCCCAACTGGCCGGTATGGATGAGCTTGCCCTTGCCGGGCACCACGGTGGACTCGATGGTCAGGAGCTCGCCGCCCACCTCGGTCCAGGCGAGGCCCGTGACCTGCCCCACCTGGTCGTGGTCCTCGGCGCGGCCGTAGCGGAAGCGCTGCACCCCCAGGTAGTCGTCCAGGTTCTTCGGCGTCACGTCCACCTTGCTGCCGCTCGGCTTGAGCAGCAGGTTCTTCACCACCTTGCGGCAGATCTTGGAGATCTCACGCTCCAGGTTGCGCACGCCGGCCTCGCGCGTGTAGTGACGCACGATGTCGGTGAGGGTCTCCTCCGGGATGGCGAGCTCCTCGGGCTTCAGGCCATTGTTGCGCATCTGCTTCGGCACAAGGTAGTTCCGCGCGATGCTGATCTTCTCGTCCTCGGTGTAACCGGGCAGGCGGATCACTTCCATGCGGTCCAGCAGCGGCGCCGGGATGTTCATGGAGTTGGCGGTGGCGACGAAAAGCACTTCCGAGAGGTCGAAGTCCACCTCCAGGTAGTGGTCGTTGAAGGTGGTGTTCTGCTCTGGGTCCAGCACCTCCAGCAGCGCCGACGAGGGGTCGCCGCGGAAGTCCATGGACATCTTGTCGATCTCGTCCAACAGGAACAGCGGGTTGCGCACGCCGACCTTGGACATGTTCTGCAGGATCTTGCCGGGCATAGAGCCGATGTAGGTGCGGCGATGGCCGCGGATCTCGGCCTCGTCGCGCACGCCGCCCAGTGACATGCGCACGAACTTGCGGTTGGTGGCGCGCGCGATGCTCTGGCCCAGCGAGGTCTTGCCTACGCCCGGCGGGCCCACCAGGCACAGGATCGGGCCCTTGAGCTTCTGCACGCGGTGCTGCACGGCGAGGTATTCGAGGATGCGATCCTTGATCTTCTCCAGCCCGTAATGGTCCTCGTCCAGGACCTTCTGGGCGGCGGCCAGATCGTGGCGCACGCGGGTGCGACGCTTCCACGGCACGTTCACCAGCCAGTCGATGTAGTTGCGCACCACGGTGGCTTCCGCCGACATGGGCGACATGAGCTTGAGCTTGTTGAGCTCCGAGGTGGCCTTCTCGCGCGCATCCTTGCCCATGCCGGACTTCTGGATCCTGCGCTCCAGCTCCTCCAGCTCGTTGGGCGCATCTTCCAGCTCGCCGAGCTCCTTCTGGATGGCCTTCATCTGCTCGTTGAGGTAGTACTCCCGCTGGCTCTTCTCCATCTGCTGCTTGACGCGGGTGCGGATGCGCTTCTCGATCTGCAGCACGTCGATCTCGCCCTCGATGAGGGCCATCACGTGCTCCAGTCGCTCGCGCACGTCCTCGATCTCGAGGATCTTCTGCTTCTCCTCGAGCTTGAGCTGCATGTGGGCTGCGATGGTGTCGGCCAGCCGGCCGGGTGCGTCGATGCCTGCCAGGGAGGTGAGGATCTCCGGCGGGATCTTCTTGTTGAGCTTCACGTACTGGTCGAACAGCGACAGCGCCGAACGCATCAGCACATCGGCCTCGCGCTCGTCGAACTGCCCCTGCTGCCGCAGCACCGTGACCATGGCGGAGAAGTACGGGCCGTCGTTGATCTGCTGGATCTTGGCGCGGTCGCCGCCCTCCACCAGCACCTTGACGGTGCCGTCCGGCAGCTTCAGGAGCTGCAGGATGGTGGACAGGGTCCCGACGCGGTTCAGGTCCTTGTCAGAGGGGTCGTCCACCTCGGGGCTGCGCTGCGAGACCAGCAGGATCTGCTTGCCAGCCTGCATGCCGTGGTCCAGCGCCTTGATGGACTTGTCGCGCCCGACGAACAGCGGGATCACCATGTGCGGGTACACCACCACGTCGCGCAGCGGCAGCACCGGCACCAGCATCGGCTGGCCCTCGAGCAGATCGGATTGACGGTTTTCGGCCACGGTTTCTACCTGTCAGCAAGCGCGCTTCGTCCGGAAGCGCTGGGATGGGATGGAGCGGACGGCCAGCGGCGCAGGATCACTCGCGGGCGGACGCCGCCAACTGCTTCTTCTCGCGCTCGTACATGATGTACGGCTTGTTGTCGCCGTTGATGACCGACTCGTCGATCACCACCTTGGAGACGTTCTCCATGGAAGGCAGCTCGTACATGGTGTCGAGCAGCACATGCTCGAGGATGGTGCGCAGGCCGCGGGCGCCGGTCTTGCGGTCCATGGCCTTGCGCGAGGCGGAGCGCAGCGCGTCGTCGCGGAACTCCAGCTCGCAGCCCTCCATCTCGAACAGCTTCTGGAACTGCTTGGTGATGGCGTTCTTGGGCTCGGTGAGGATGCGCATCAGCGCGCTCTCGTCCAGCTCCTCGAGGGTCGCGACCACCGGCAGGCGACCGACGAACTCCGGGATCAGGCCGAAGCGGATCAGGTCCTCCGGCTCCACCTCGTGCAGCACCTCGCCGACGTTCTTGATCTCGGCCTTGCCCTTCACCTCGGCCATGAAGCCGATGCCGCTCTTCTCGGTGCGGTGGCGGATCACCTTCTCCAGGCCGGCGAAGGCGCCGCCGCAGATGAACAGGATGTTGCTGGTGTCCACCTGCAGGAATTCCTGCTGGGGGTGCTTGCGGCCGCCCTGGGGCGGCACCGAGGCGATGGTGCCCTCGATGAGCTTCAGCAGCGCCTGCTGCACGCCCTCGCCCGACACGTCGCGGGTGATGGACGGGTTGTCGGACTTGCGCGAGATCTTGTCGATCTCGTCGATGTAGACGATGCCGGTCTGGGCCTTCTCCACGTCGTAGTCGCACTTCTGGAGGAGCTTCTGGATGATGTTCTCCACGTCCTCGCCCACGTAACCGGCTTCGGTCAGGGTGGTGGCGTCGGCGATGGTGAACGGCACGTTGAGCAGGCGCGCCAGGGTCTCGGCCAGCAGGGTCTTGCCCGAGCCGGTGGGACCGATGAGCAGGATGTTGCTCTTGGCCAGCTCCACGTCGTCCTTGTTGCGGGCGCTGCGCACATCGAGGCGCTTGTAATGGTTGTAGACGGCGACCGAGAGGATCTTCTTGGCGCGCTCCTGGCCGATCACATACTGGTCGAGGACCGACTTGATCTCCTGCGGGCGCGGCAGCTTGCTGCGCGAGGTCTGGGACTGCTCCTGCATCTCCTCGCGGATGATGTCGTTGCACAGTTCCACGCACTCGTCGCACACGTACACGGAGGGCCCGGCGATGAGCTTGCGCACCTCATGCTGGCTCTTGCCACAGAAGGAGCAGTAGAGCAGCTTGCCGTCTTCACCCTTGCCGCGCGTCTCGTCCGCCATCTCGCCTCCGTTTCCACCGGCCTTACAGGGCCGGGGTTTCCTGACACTATGGGGGTAGACCCCCTTGGCTTCAATACTCTGGACCCCCTATCCCGGGGTCAGGGTCCGCCTGAGCCCCTTCAGGCCGCGGTGGGCGGGACCAGTCGGCGTTCCAGCACCTTGTCGATGAGGCCGTATTTGACAGCTTCCTCTCCGCTCATGAAGCGGTCCCGGTCGGTATCCCGCTGGATCTGCTCCAGGGTCTGGCCGGTATGTTTCACGAAGATCTGGTTCAGCCGCTCGCGCAGGTAGAGGATCTCCTTGGCCTGGATCTCGATGTCCGAGGCCTGGCCCTGGGCTCCGCCATGTGGCTGGTGGATCATGACCCGCGAGTGCGGCAGCGCGAAGCGTTTGCCCTTGGCGCCCGCCGCCAGCAGCAGCGATCCCATGCTCGCGGCCTGGCCCACGCAGATGGTGGAGATGTCCGGCTTCACGAACTGCATGGTGTCGTAGATCGAGAGGCCGGCCGTCACCACGCCGCCCGGCGAGTTGATGTACACGCTGATGTCCTTGTCCGGGTTCTCGGACTCCAGGAACAGGAGCTGCGCCACCACCACGTTGGCCACGTAGTCGTCGATCGGCCCGACGATGAACACCACTCGTTCCTTGAGCAGGCGCGAGTATATGTCGTAGGAGCGCTCGCCGCGGGCGGTCTGCTCGACGACGATCGGCACCAGGTTCAGGGCTTTGGTCTCGGTATTCATGCGCGGTCTGTTACCTTCGCCGGATTACGGCATCAATGGTCGTGATGGTCATGATCATGGTCGTGATCATGCTCGTGCAGGTTCATGAGCGCCTTGAAGGTGGTGGGCTTGTCGGTCACCGCCGCCTTGCCCAGCAGCCAGTCCACCGCCTGGTCCTCGAGCACCAGGGTCTCGACCTGGCGCATGATGTCGCGGTTGGCGCGGAAGCTGCGCACCGCCTCGGCAGGCGTGCTGTAATCGCTGGCCATCCGCTCGAGGCGCTCGTCCATGCGCTTCGGGTCCACCGCCAGGTGCTCCTGGTTGATGATCTCGCCCACCAGCAGGCCTAGGCTCACGCGTTTGGAAGCCTGCTCCTCGAACAGCTCGCGTGGCAGCTCGGAAGCCTTCTTCGGGTCGCGCACGCCGATGCGCACCAGCGCATCCTGGCGCAACCGCTCGATCTCGTCGTCCACCAGGGACTTCGGCAGGTCGAGCGTGTTCGCCTTCAACAGGGCATCGAGCGCCTGGTCCTTGAGCTTGCGGCGGATGGTCTCCTCCAGCTCGCGCTTCATGTTCTCGGCCACCTCGGCGCGCAGCTTATCCACGCCGCCCTCTGTGATGCCGAAGGTCTTGCAGAACGCGTCATCCAGCGCCGGCAACACCTGGCCTTCCACGGAATGCGCCTGCACCTTGAAGCTCGCCTGCTTGCCGGCCAGCTCCTTGGCATGGTAATCCTCGGGGAACTTCACGCCGAACTCGCGGTTCTCGCCGGCCTTGATGCCGACCAGGCCCTTCTCGAAATCCGGCAGCATGCGCTTCTCGCCGAGCACCACCGGCACCCGCTCGCCCTTGCCGCCCGGGAACGGCGTCCCGTCCACCGAGCCTTCGAAATCGATCAGCACGCGGTCGCCGTCCTTCGCGGCGCGCTCCACGGCTTCCCAACTGGCACGCTGGTGGCGCAGGTTGTCCACCATGTGGTCGATGTCGGCACTGCCGACTTCGGCCACCGGACGCTCGACCTTGAGGCCGTCCACGCCCTTGAGCTTGATCTCGGGATAGACCTCGAACACGGCGGTGAACTGCATGTCCTTGCCGGGTTCTGCATCCAGGGAGTCGATGCGCGGGCCGCCGGCGGGATTGAGCTTCTGCTGGGCCAGAGCCTCGTTGAAGCTGGTCTGCAGGAGGTCAGTCACCACCTCGGAGCGCACCTGCTCGCCGAAACGCTGCTTGACCACCTTGAACGGCACCTTGCCTGGGCGGAAACCATCGATCTTGGCGCGCTTGCTCAGGGACTTCAGACGATCCTCGGTCTCGCGCTCGACGCGCTCCGCCGGGACCTGCACCTTGATGCGGCGCTCCAGACCTTCGCTCTTCTCAAGTGAAACCTGCATGGACCTCTTTCCTATGTCTCAGTTTGATGTTTTCAACCCCGGGGGGCCTGGTGCGAAAGGGGGGACTCGAACCCCCACGGATTTCTCCACTGGAACCTAAATCCAGCGCGTCTACCAGTTCCGCCACTTTCGCCACACTGGCAGATCGGCGCCCAGGAAGGCCTGGGCCTCCCGGACGGACACTATTATACCGGGTCGTGCGGGCGCTCCCGAATTTTGACGGCGAAACCCGTCAAAACCGGCTCTGAAAGGTGGAAAACGTGTCATCTGACCCCAAATTACCTGGGGCAGACGCAATTTATGACAAGGCCGGAGAAAATTTAATTCGGGTCAGGAAGCCGTAGCGACGAGGTAGCTGGCCGGCTCAAGCGCCGTCGTGACCCTCGGCGGCGGTCAGGGTGTTCACCAACAGCATCGTCACGGTCATGGGGCCCACGCCTCCGGGCACCGGAGTGATATAGGCAGCCCGCTCCCGGGCCTTCTCGAACTCCACATCACCTTTGAGGCTCCCGTCGGGCATACGGTTCACGCCCACGTCCACCACGGTGGCGCCGGGCTTGATCCAGGCGCCCTTCACCAGCTCAGGCTTGCCCACCGCCACCACCACGATATCCGCCTCCGCCACGTGCCGCTCCGTATGCTCGGTGAAACGGTGGCAGATGGTTACCGTGGCACCCATGAGCAGGAGTTCCAGGGCCATGGGACGGCCCACGATGTTGGAGGCGCCCACCATCACCGCATGGCGGCCGTAGAACTTCTCGCCGTAATGCTCCAGGAGCTTGATGACTCCGAAGGGGGTGCAGGGCCGGAGCTTTGGGATCCGCTGGGCCAAGCGCCCGATGTTGTAGGGATGGAAGCCGTCCACGTCCTTGTCGGGACGGATGCGCTCGATCACCGATTCGGTGTGGATATGCCCCGGCAGGGGCAACTGGACCAGGATGCCGTCGATGGCCGGGTCCGCGTTGAGCTCGTCGATGAGCCCCAGAAGCTTCGGCTCAGGGGTATCCGCCGGCAGGTCATAGGCCCTGGAGATGAAGCCCACCTGTTCGCAGGCCTGCCGTTTGTTGCGCACATAGATCTGGGACGCGGGATCGGCTCCCACCAGCACCACCGCCAGGCCTGGTGCCCGCTTGCGGGCGGCGGCCTGACGGCCCACATCCCGTCGCAGTTCTGCGGCGAAGGCTTTACCGTCTATGAGCTGGGCAGGCATATGCGACGGATTGTCGCATGCATGGTGCCGGGGGAAAACGGCCGGAAGACTTGTCGGGGCAACAGGGCGAGGGCGATAGCCCGAGCGCCTGCACAGGGAAGTGCAGGCCTGCCAACGCCAGGGACGGGAAGCCAGGCTGGTATACTTCGCCGGTAATTTCGTTGACCCCCGGGGCGTAGCTCAGCCTGGTAGAGCACCTGCTTTGGGAGCAGGGGGTCGCAGGTTCGAATCCTGTCGCCCCGACCAGTTTGCCGACCAAGCCCCTGATTCCGCTCAAAAAGCGTGGATAGCGCTATCCTGGTCTGATAGAATCTGCGCCCCGGAGAGAGCCCAGATAGACGTCGAAGCGCCCGTAGCTCAACTGGATAGAGCACCGGCCTTCTAAGCCGGCGGTTGGGAGTTCGAGTCTCCCCGGGCGCGCCACTTTAAGGCGCCGGGGACCGATCGCGGTCACTATGGTGGGCGTAGCTCAGTTGGTAGAGCCCCGGATTGTGATTCCGGTTGTCGTGGGTTCGAGTCCCATCGTCCACCCCAAATTCATTTAGTCCAGGCTGCCTTGGTGGGCCGTTAGCTCAGTTGGTAGAGCTGCTTGTTTTGAAGAAGTCTTTGGTGGGCCGTTAGCTCAGTTGGTAGAGCTGCTGACTCTTAATCAGTAGGTCGTAGGTTCAAGTCCTACACGGCCCACCAAAGACTTCTTCAAGTTCGGAGTCGTAGGTTCACTTCCCGTTCCGCATCCCTGCTCCACGGGAAGTCCAAGGCGGACCTCCTGTCCGCCTGCTCACCGCTTCGCGGTTCGCCCTACACGGCCCGATGTCTTTTTGCCGATTCAGGCAAATCGCTAATTACAATAATCTCGAATCAATCTCTGCGCAGAATCAGCTGCCAGAGACTTCGTAGTAATGGGGTTCGCGAGGGTATTGATGGCTTCTGATACATCGGAATAATCGATGTCATCCCGTCCCTCTACTGCATTAGCCCATTCTTCGACTTGTTTGGCTGTTACTTCCTGATCCAAGAATCTCGTCAAGATCTCGTATAGATCCGATGCTTTTAATTGCACAAGCGCAGACTCACTATCCCATTCAAATTTGCGTAAATCAGCCATGGCTTTATCCAGCGGTACGCTGAGATGAATTAGCCTATCTAAAGCCTGAAGACGCTCAGTCACCGTTATTTTCTCCGCCAGGTAGTCCCGCCGGCTCCGTCCTCGATGACGATACCGGCCGCATCCAACTCAGCCCTCAGGCGATCCGCTTCTTTCCAGTCTTTCGCGGCGCGGGCGGCCTTGCGGGCGGCGATGAGCTTGTCTACTTCCTCCGCCGGCAAGCCGTCATCGGCGGCGCCCGCTTGCAAGTAAGCTTCCGGATCGGATTCCAGCAGACCCAGCAGGCCGCCCAGTTCCTTGAGCAGCGCAGCCAGCGACGTCGCCTCGGTGGGCTTGGTGTCCCGCAGCGTGTTCACTTCCCGCGCCAGGTCGAAGAGCACGCTCATGGCGATGGGTGTGTTGAAATCGTCGTCCATCGCCGCCGCGAAGCGCCGGCGGTATTCGCTGTCCTTCGGTACTGGTGACGTTGGCATGTTGCGCAGCGCGATGTAGAGGCGTCCCAGGGCGGCGCGGGCCTGGTCGAGCTGCGCATCGGAATAGTTCAGCGGGCTGCGGTAATGGCTGCTCACGATGAAGTAACGCACCACCTCCGCAGGGTAGAGCTTGAGCACATCCCGCACCGTGAAGAAGTTGCCCAGGGACTTGGACATCTTCTCATCATCCACGTTGACGAAGCCGTTGTGCATCCACAGGTTCACGAAGTGCTTACCGGTGGCGCCTTCGGATTGGGCGATCTCGTTCTCATGGTGCGGGAACTGCAGGTCCATGCCGCCGCCGTGGATGTCGAAGGTGTCGCCCAGGGCATGGGTGGACATGGCGGAGCATTCGATGTGCCAGCCGGGACGGCCGGCTCCCCAAGGGGAAGGCCAGGAAGGCTCGCCGGGCTTGGCGCTCTTCCACAACACGAAGTCCAGGGGATCTTGCTTGGCGCTGTCCACCTCCACTCGCTCGCCGGCGCGCAGGTCCTCCAGCTTCTTGCCGGAGAGCTGGCCGTAGGCGGCGAACTTGTCCACCGCGTAGAACACGTCGCCATCGCTGCCCTGGTAGGCGAGGCCCTTGTCCATGAGCTTGCCGATCATGGCCAGCATGCCTTCGATGGATTGGGTCGCCCTGGGCTCGAGGTCCGGCGGCAGTACCTTGAGGGCGCGCTCATCCTCGTGCACGAAACCGATGAAACGATCGGTGAGCGCGTGCATGCTCTCGCCGTTCTCGGCGGCGCGCTTGATGATCTTGTCGTCGATATCGGTGATGTTGCGGACGTAGGTCAGCTTGTAGCCGCTGGCGCGCAACCAGCGCGCCACCACGTCGAAGGCCACCAGCATCCGGGCGTGGCCGATATGCATGTGGTCGTAGACCGTGAGGCCGCACACGTACATGCGCACCTCGTTGGTGCGCATGGGCTTGAAGGTCTCTTTGCGGCGGGTGAGGGAGTTGTAGATCTCGAGCATATCTTCGGATGTCACTGGTTGGAGTGGCTGGCGCGGTCGAAGCGGGCTTCGATGCGTCTCGGGTCCATGAGCTTCCACAGGCGCTCCATCTCCGGACCGTCGAGGCGTCCGGTGAGGGCGGCCCGCAGCGGCTGATAGAGGGCCTTGCCCGAGCGGCCCGTGGCGGAACTCACCGCCTTGGCGAAAGGTTTGAATTCGGGCTGAGGCTGGCGCAGCACGCCGCGGACACCATCGAAGAACGCGGGACCCGCCTCGTCGATGGCAGCACTGGCGTCCGCAGGCAACACCGGCAGTTCGCCATAGGCCACCGCCGCCCACTCCGCGCCCTGCCGGGGCCGAGTCACGTTGCCGCGCACGGCATCGACGAAGGCGTCCCGCTGGACCACCGGCACCAACCGTTCCAACTCAGGATGGGCGGCCGCCAGCCACTGCCAGAGCCGCTTGCCATCGGCACGACGCACCGCTTCCCCCTGCCAGTGATCGAGCTGGGTATGGTCGAAGTGGGCAGGGGAATGACCCAGGTGGTCGATGCTGAATCCTTTGGCCAGGGAGGCGAAGTCCAGGAAGGCGTTGTCCGGATAGGTATGCCCCAGGCGCGCAAGGTAGTTGAGCAGGGCCTCCGGCAGCACGCCTTCGGCGCGCAACTCCTTCAGGCTGCCGCCTCCCTCACGCTTGGAAAGCGGCGCACCACCCTGCCCCACGATCAGGGAAAGATGCGCGTACCTGGGTGCGTCGAGGCGGAGCGCTTCCAATATCAGCAACTGGCGCGGCGTATTGGCGAGGTGATCCTCGCCGCGCAGCACATGGGTGACGCCCATGTGCGCGTCGTCCACGGCGTTGCTGAAGAAGAAGGCCGGACTGCCGTCGGCGCGGCGCACGATGAAGTCGCCGATGTCATGATGGGCGAATGCCTGGCGGCCGCGCACCAGGTCCACGAATGTGGTCTCGCCCCGTTCCGGCACGCGGAAGCGCAGTGCGGGTTTCAGGCCCTTGGCGATACGGGCCTCGATGTCGGTGGTGCTGAGCTTGGCGCAGGTACCGGCATAGCGCGGCGGCCTGCCGGCGGCGAGCTGGGCCTTGCGGGCGACTTCCAGTTCCAGGGCCGTGCAGAAGCAGGGATAGACCTTGCCCTGCTCCGCCAGCTTCTCCAGATGTCCGGCATAAAGCTGGCCGCGCTCGGACTGCCGATAGGGACCCTTGGGACCACCCACATCCGGACCTTCCTGCCAGTGCACGCCCAGCCAAGCCAGGTCGGCGCGCATCTGTTCCTCGTGGGACAGCAGCGAGCGTGCCGCATCCGTATCCTCGATGCGCAGGATGAAAGCGCCGCCGTCGCGGGCGGCCAGCAGCGCCGAGAACAGGGCCGTACGGGCGTTGCCGACGTGGATCTCGCCGGTCGGGCTGGGGGCGAAACGCGTACGCGTGGTCATAGGGGCGGCATTTTATCAGGGCCGAACCCAGAGACCGCCGTCAGGTATTGGTTATGATGAGATATCGCCAGTCCCGGAGTGCCCCATGCGCCTTTCGCTCGCCGCTCTCCTGACCCTGCTGCTGATCGCCGCCTGCAGCCAGGCACCCGTGCGACCCGCTCCGGCGCCCACGGCGCCGCCCGCGAACGAGGCGTCGCCCTATCCGGTCCCTCCTCCTCCTGCCGCATCGGCGCCGGCCGTCGCTCCTCCGCCGCAAATCCAGCCTCCCGTGGCCGCTGCACCACCGCAGCCCCAGGAACTGCCGGTGGACAAGGATCACCGCGAGGTGCTGGTCCATACCAACTATGGCGACCTCACCCTGCAGTTGGACGGCGTCCATGCCCCGGTGACGGCCAAGCACTTCCTGACTTACGTCAAGGAGCGTTATTTCGACGGTAGCGCCTTTTACCGGGTGATACCGGGCTTCGTGGTCCAGGGCGGTGACTACGACACCGACTTGGACTGGCGGGCCCCCAAGCACAAGGCCATCCCCTTCGAGCAGACCACGCTGAGCAACCAGCGTGGCAGCGTCGCCATGGCGCATCTGGACCCGAACAGCGCCAACGGTGCGTTCTTCATAAACCTGGCGGACAACACGCCGCAGTTCACCCCGACGCCGGGAAACCCGGGCTATGCGGTGTTTGGCCAGGTAGTGAAGGGCATGGACGTAGTGGACAAGATCGCCGCGGTGGACACCCACACCGTGACCTTCGTCGATGGCAGGGCGGCCTTCGAGGATGTGCCGGTGAAGCCGGTGAAGATCCTCAAGATGACGCTGCTGCCGCTGCCTGCGGCCGGCAAGCCGTAACCGGGT
>Ga0070714_100000205_pt1 | contig 47895 bp, 36 predicted proteins | sample LARL83metaG_FD_65450 | JGI IMG/M metagenome (GOLD analysis project Ga0070714, IMG submission 65450) | Corn, switchgrass and miscanthus rhizosphere microbial communities from Kellogg Biological Station, Michigan, USA - LAR L8-3 metaG | ecosystem: Host-associated > Plants > Roots > Rhizosphere ... | reverse complement strand
TACGAGGGTCAATCCACCACGAGGCGGTAATCTTCCACGTCGTTGACGGGCGTGCCGGTGCGCCCGTATCCCGGCAGCCGCACACTGCACTCCAGGCACAGACGGCGCACCGGCGGTCAGGCCGCGGCGGCTGGCGGACGGACGGTCGGTCGGTCGGCACGGCCGTGCGCGCGTAATTCGCCAACATGATCCGGATCGGGGGGTAACCGTCCGCAATCTTTCCGAGACCTTTCCGGAGCCCGGAGACTAGCCTGCGGCGGCGTGGTGACCGGCCCGGCGGCCGGAGAACACGCAGTCGGCGAGGGACAGGCCGCTGACGTAGGAACCCGAGCAGATCCCCACCGCGCTGCGGCCCGCCGCGTAGAGGCCAGGGATCCCGGTGCCGTCCGCGCGGAGCACCTGGCCGGTCTCCGGCGCCACGACCAGGCCGCCGAGGGTGAGCACCGGTGCCGGGTAGAACAGCCGCGGCCGGACCGAGCAGTCGATCAGCGAGAAGGGCGGCCGGTCCAGCCTGCGGCGTACCGTGTCCGGCTTGCCGAAGGCGTCGGGGCCCGTCATGTCGTGGTATTCCGCGAGCGTCGCGGCCAAGCCGTCCGCGTCGACGCCGGCCTTGGCCGCGACCTCGGCCACGGTCGGCGCGGTGACCTTGCCGGAGGTGAGCAGGTAGTACGCCTGGAGGCGCTGGAACCACAGCGTCGAGCCGCGCACCTGCCGACGCGCCTGCGTCATCGTGGCCCGGTCGGCGAGCAGCCAGGCCTGCCCGCCGTTGGCGGCCACGGCCGCGCCAAGTGCGCCACCGTACCGTGACTCGTCGCAGATCCGCTCCCCCGCGCGGTTCACCAGCACGCCGCGGACCAGGGCCGGCGGCGGGGTGATGAACCGCCACACCGAGACCCGGTCCAGCAGCGCGGTCGCGCCGCCGGCCTCGGTGCCGAGCCGGATGCCGCTGCCGTCGTCGCCGGGGGTGGCCAGCGGCAGCGCGCCGCGAGCCTGCGGCGCGTGCTCGCGCAGCAGCCGCTTATTGGCGGCGAAGCCGCCCGCCGCGATCACCACGCCGTGCCTGGCGCCGACCCGCAGCGGCCGCGCGAACCGGCGTTCCAGCCAGGCTACCCGCGCGTGCAGTGTCCGCCCGAGCTTGGGGGCGTACAGGTACGGCTTGTTCGACAAGCGGTGCAGCCTGGCGTGCGCCGCCCGCGCCCAGCCGTCAAGTGCCAGGCACTCGACCCCGGTCACCCGGCCGCTTTCGTCGGTGATCAGGTGGCGGGCAGTCAGCTGAGTGCGGACCGTTACCCCCGCGCCGCGGACCGCCGCCGCGAGCCTGGCATACAGCAGCCCGCCCGAGGTCCCGCGCCCGCGGGTACGGTGGCCGCGCGGGGCCGGCGGCGCGACATCGGCGGCGGACAGCTCGCTCCCGGAGTAATAGAGGTAGTGCTTGTTCGTCGGGTAGGACGTCTTGTCCGGGCACAGGCTGCCCTCGAACGGGACGCCGTGACCCTCGAGCCAGCCCAGCATCGCGACGCTGCCGTCGCAGAACTCCTTGAGGGTCGCCTCCGGCACGACGTCGCCGGCCTCGGTGCGCAGGTAGCCGAGCATCGCTTCGGCGGAGTCGGTGACGCCGGCCGCGCGCTGCTGCGGGGTGCCGCCGCCCGCGTACACGACGCCGCCCGACAGCGCGGTCGCGCCGCCGCCGCCGAACCGGTCGAGCACCAGCACCGAGCGGCCGGCCGCGACGGCCGCCAGCGCCGCGCAGGCGCCGGCCGCCCCGAAGCCGATCACGACCACGTCTGCCTCGAGGTCGAACGGTGCCACCTGACCCCCTCTCCAAAGACTAGAACGTGTTCTAGTATGAGGGTCGGGAGGTGAGCATGACAATGCCAGCGGGGCCAGCGGGGCCAGCGGGGCCGGCGGGGTTCGACGTCGTCGTGGTCGGCAGCGGTGCGGCGGGAATGACGGGTGCGCTGGCCGCCGCGCAACTCGGCAGAACCGCCGTCGTGCTCGAAAAAGCGTCGTTCTATGGAGGCTCCACAGCTCGTTCGGGCGGAGGAATCTGGGCCCCGGGAAATGCGGTACTCAGGCAGGCCGGGATCAGGGACACCAAGAGCGCTGCCAGCGAGTACCTGGAACGTGTTTCTGGCGACGTCGTACCCGGCGAGCTGCGCGAGGCCTACCTCGCGAACTGCGCGGAGATGCTGGACCTGGTGCTGGCGCGCACGCCGATGCGGTTCTCGTGGGTGCCCGGGTACGCCGACTACTACCCGGAGGCGCCGGGCGGGGTCGCGGCCGGGCGGAGCATCGAGCCGGTGCCGCTGAACGGGCGGATGCTGGGGCCGGAGCTGGCCCGGCTGAACCCGCCGTACCTGCCGGTACCGGACGGCCTCGCGGTCACGCAGGCGGACTACCGCTGGCTCAGCCTGGGCCCGCGGCACCCGCGGGCGATGCTGGCCGGGATGAAGGTCGCGATGCGGCTGGCCCGGCGGCGCGTGCTCGGGCAGCGCATGCTCAGCCTGGGGCAGGCGCTCGCGACCGGGCTGCGCGCCGGGTTGCAGCGCGCCGGCGTGCCGGTATGGCTGGACGCTCCGATGACGGGATTGATCGTCGAGAACGGTTCGGTGTGCGGGGTCCGGGTGCTGCGGGACGGGGCCGCCGAAGACGTGCGGGCGCGGCTCGGCGTGCTGCTGGCGTGCGGCGGTTTCGAGTGGAACGAGGAAATGCGGCGCCAGTACCAGCGGGAGCCGATCGGGACGGCGTGGACCACCGGCGCGGTCACCAACACCGGGGACGGGATCGTCGCCGGCCAGCAGGCCGGCGGCGACGTCGCGCTGATGGACGACGCCTGGTGGGGCCCGTCGATCCCGCTGCCCGGCGGCCCGTTCTTCTGCCTCGCCGAGCGGAGCCTGCCGGGGTGCGTGCTGGTCAACGGGGCCGGCCAGCGGTTCGTCAACGAGTCGGCGCCGTACGTGGACGCGGTGCACGCGATGTACGACGGGCACAGCGAGCGGGTGCCGCACATCCCGTCGTGGCTGGTGTTCGACCAGCGGTACCGGGACCGGTATGTGTTCGCCGGCCGGCCGCCGGGCAGGGCGCTGCCGCGCAGATGGTACGCGTTCGGCTCGGCGTTTCAGGCTCCGTCTCTGGGTTCGCTCGCCGAGGCCATTGGCGTTGACGGCCCTGCGCTGGCGAAGACGATCGCGCGGTTCAACGAGTTCGCGGCGGCCGGCCGGGACGAGGAGTTCCAGCGCGGCGATTCGGCGTACGACCGGTATTACGGTGACCCGCGGGTCCGGCCCAACCCGAACCTGGCGCCGCTGACGCGCCCGCCCTTCTACGCGGTGAAGATCGTGCCGGGCGACCTGGGCACCAAAGGCGGCCTGGTCACGGACTCGCGGGCGCGGGTACTGCGCGCGGACGGTTCGGTCGTGCCCGGGTTGTACGCGGCGGGCAACGTCAGCGCGTCCGTGATGGGACACAGCTACGCCGGTGCCGGCGCGACGATAGGGCCTGCGATGACCTTCGGCTATATCGCCGCGCGCGACATGGCGATGTTCGCTTAGGAGACGGGCACGGGCTTGGGTTCGCTGGTCGCAAGCTGCGTGCGATGCATCAAGTGCAGTAGCTCCGCGAGCCGGGCGTCCAGCCTGTCTTCCTCGGTGCTGACCTCCGGTGTCTTCTGAACCATGGAACCCCCTCTGTCCACTTTGGCGCTCAGCAAACGTTGACCATAGTGGACCTTGTACGGCCAGACACGGACCGACACGCCAGCAATGTTCGCGATCGGTTCTAACTTGTTCATCCCGCTCTCAGGGCCGTTGACCAGCGCACATGCATGTTCTCACCAAGTGATTGAGTGCGCAGTGCACCCGGGGGGGCGCGCTGGCGGCCGCGCCCACGGGCTCAGGCGGACAGGACGAGGGCGCTGGTGGGGACGCCGGTGCCGGCGGTGACCAGAACGGGGCCGTCGCCGGGTACCTGGTTGACGGCGGTGCCGCGCACCTGGCGGACGGCCTCGGCGATGCCGTTCATGCCGTGGATGTACGCCTCGCCGAGCTGGCCGCCGTGCGGGTTGAGCGGCAGCCGGCCGCCCAGCTCTAGCGCGCCGTCCGCGGCGAAGTGCCTGGCCTCTCCCCGTCCGCAGAACCCCAGCTCCTCCAGTTGCATCAGCACGTACGGGGTGAAGTGGTCGTACAGCACCGCGGTGCCGATCGCGGACGGACCGAAGCCGGCCTGCCGCCACAGCTGCCGGGCGACCACGCCCATCTCGGGCAGCGAGCCCATGTCGGACCGGTAGTAGCTGGTCATCGTGAACTGGTCCGGGCCCGCGCCCTGCGCGGCGGCACGGATCACGGCGGGCGGATGCGGCAGGTCACGCGCGCGTTCCGTGCTCACCACAACGAGCGCGACCGCGCCGTCGCTCTCCTGGCAGCAGTCCAGCAGGCGCAGCGGCTCGGCGATCCAGCGGGACGCCTGGTGCTCCGCCAGCGTGATCGGCCGGCCGTAGAACCACGCACGCGGGTTCGTCGCGGCGTGCTTGCGGTCGGCCACCGCGACACGCCCGAAGTCCTCGCTGCTAGCGCCCGTCTCGTGCATGTACCGGCGGGCGGCCATCGCGACCATCGCGCCGGGCGTGGCCAGCCCCATCGGGTAGTGCCAGCCAGCGTCGAGGCCCGACGTGGTCGGCACGCTCACCAGGCCGGCCGACACCCGGCCGAAGCGCCGGCCGGAACGCTCGTTCAGCGCGCGGTAGCACACCACCACGTCGGCGACACCCGCCGAGACGGCGAGGGCGGCCTGCTGCACGGTCGCGCACGCGGCGCCGCCACCGTAGCCGATCTGGCTGAAGAACGTCAGCTCGGGGACGCCAAGCTCGCGGGCGACCGCCACTTCGGCGTTCGTGTCCATGGTGAACGTGACCAGGCCGGTCACGTCGGCCGGGGTCAGCCCCGCGTCGTCGAGGGCGGCCCGCACCGCCTCGGCGGCAAGCCGCAGCTCGCTGCGCCCGGAGTCCTTGGAGAACTCGGTCGCGCCGATGCCCGCGATCGCCGCCGCGGACGGAAACGCGCTCACCGTGTTCTCCTGTTCGCTCACCGTGTTCCCTCGATCCGCACGGTTCCGGTGACGTGGTTCCCGAGGCCGCAGCGCCCGGTCACCGTGATCTCGCCGGGCGCGGCCACGTGGCCGGTCAACGTGAGCGTGTCCCCGGCGTGGCACGGGACACCGAGCCGGATGTCGATGGACCGCACGATCGCCTCCGGGCCTGCCCAGTCGGTGACGTACCGCTGGACCAAGCCGGTCGTGGTGAGGATGTTGAGGAAGATGTCCTTCGAGCCGCGCTGGACCGCCGCGTCCCGGTCATGGTGCACGTCCTGGAAATCGCGGGTCGCCAGCGCGGTCGAGATGACGAACGTCGGCGTCACGTCGATCGTCAGCGGCGGCAGGACAGCAGGCCCGGCCGGCCACCACGACGGCAGCGTCAGCTCCTCGTCGATCCGGTCGTAGACAACCTGGACCGGCATGCCGATCCGCACGTCGTCCGGCGCGACGCCACGCAGCTCACCGGTGATCCGCACGCCTTCGGGCAGCGCGACGAGCGCGATTACGATCGGGGAATCCTTGCCTGGCACGGGCGGATGGTGGTGCACGACGTAGCTGTACACCGCGCCGGTCCCGGCGGCCACGACGTAGCCGCCGCTTCCAGCCGCGCCGCAGGACGGGCACATCGGGCCGGGCGGGTGCCGCAGCGCGCCGCACGCGGCGCAGCGCTGGACGCGGAGCTCGCCGGCCCGCGTCCCCGCCCAGAAGAAGGCAGTGTCCCGCGACACCTGAGGCCGCATGACATGCTCTAGTGGGCTCGATTGCGCAATTGGCATGCTCGGCGGGGGGGTGGACGCGGGCGGGCGGAACTTCAGGATGCGCCAGTCCATCGTGGCAACCGGCTCGCTGCCGGAGCACCAGGTATTGCGGGTGGTGACGAACCAGCCCTCGCCTAGCGCGGTCTTCTTGGGGCCGGTCACGCCGAGCAGGCGGCCGCGGATCGTCAGCTGCTCCCCGATCTTCAGGTAACGCATATACTCCTGCGCGCAATTCGTCGCGACGACCGAGGTGTAACCGGCCTCATCGAGCACCCGCATCATCTGGCTGAGCGGATCGTCGGCGTCGCGGACGCCATGCAGGCCGGCCATCGTCCACACCTGGATCATGGCCGGCGGCGCGCCGTATTCAGAAAACACCGGGTCGGACGGCACCGAACCGCCGATGGCCTCCACCCAGTTGCGGATCATCGGCAGGTTCACCGGGTCCCTGGCGCTCGCGGGCGCCGAGTCCCCGAGCGCCGCGATCCGGGCGGCCGCTCTATTAATTGATTCGCTCGCGGGCGGGGCGCTTCGAGGCATTGCCTTCCCTCCTCGCTCGTCGCTGCGCTCCTCGCTCGTCAGTCCAGGCAACGCCGCGCCCCTGGCTTCGCTCATCTGGGGGCCCTTGGCAGGCCGAGGCCGAGCGTGCAGATCAGCTCACGCTGGATCTCGTTCACGCCGCCGCCGAACGTCAGTACCGTATTCCGCTTCATCTGCACGTCGAGCCACTCCATCAGCGCGGCGGTCTCGGGATCCGCCGGATCGCCATGAAACCCCACCACGTCGGTTAGCAGCTGCCCCAGTGACATCAGCCGTACCGAGGAGAACACCTTGGTCGCCGACGCGTCCGCTACGTCCACCGCGGGCGAAGAGGCGACCTGCCAGTTCAGCAGCTCGTTGACCCGCTGCGTTACCGACACGCGGGTCAGCACGCGCGCGACGTCCGGCTCCGAAAGCAGCCCTCGCGAAGAAGCCCACGAGCGCACCCGGTCGTGCATCGCGGCGAGCCGCCCGGACGGCCCGAGCATCACCCGCTCGTGGTTCAGCTGGGTGGTGATCAGCCGCCAGCCCTCGTTCTCCGCGCCGACCCGCATCGTGACCGGCACCCGCACGTCGGAGTAATAGGTGGCGTTCACGTGGTGCGCGCCGTCGTGCGTGATGATCGGCGTCCAGGAGAATCCCGGGTCAGCGGTATCCACGATCAGGATCGAAATCCCCTTGTGCCGCGGCCCTCCACCGCCCGCGGGGGGACGACCCCCCGCACCCCCCGCCCCTTCGGGATTATCAGGCGAGGTCCGGCACGCCAGCCAGACGTAGTCCGCCTCGTGCGCGCCGGTGGTGAAGATCTTCTGCCCGTTCACCACGTACTCGTCGCCGGCCAGCACCGCCCGGGTCCGCAGCGCGGCCAGATCCGTCCCCGCGTCCGGCTCGGTGTAGCCGATCGCGAAGTGCACCTCTCCGGCCAGGATCTTCGGCAGGAAGAAGGCCTTCTGCTCCTCGCTGCCGTAGGAATACAGCGTGGGTCCCACCGTCTGCAGCGTCACCGAGGGCAGCGGCACGTCGGCCCGCAGCGCCTCGTCCGCGAAGATCTGCTGCTCGACCTGCCCGAACCCGCGGCCGCCGTACTCCGCCGGCCAGCCCACACCGAGCCAGCCGTCGCGCCCCATCCGGCGCACCACGTCCCGGTATGCCGCGCCGTGCCGGTCCTTGCGCATCGCTGCCCGGACCTCGCCGGTCATCAGCGCCCGGAAATACGCGCGCAGCTCATCGCGCAGCGTGGTCTGCTCCGCAGTCAGCTCAATGAACACCGGCGCCCCCCAGCGACCGCGACAGGTCCCGGATCAGCGAGGAAAACCTGTGCATCGGATAGCTGACATCCACCCCTATGCCCCCGTGCAGGTGGTGACATATCAGAACGGCCAGCACTGCTTCCTCCGTCACCCACCACGTCGCCGCGGCCAGGTCCCCGTCCGCGTCGCGGCCAGTCCCGAGCCGCCAGGCGGCGGAGAGCACGATCAGATGCAGCGTCCGCGACGCGATGTAGACGTCGGCGACCTGCTGGGAGACCGCCTGGAACTCCGCCAGCGGACGGCCGAACTGCCGGCGGGTCGCCACGTAGTCCCTGGTCAGCGCCAGCGCCCCGGCCAGGGCCCCGTCGGCTGCCGCGCACGCGCCCGCGGTCATCAGCCGGTCCAGGTCGCGAGCCGTCATGCCGTCGAGGACCGCGACGACAGGCGCCGCGTCCAGCCCGACCGTGTACTCGGGACCGCCGTACTCTCCCGCGATGGTGGGTGTCCCGGTGATCGTCACGCCCGGCGCCCCGGGATCCACGAGGACAACCCCGCTGTCCGCCGAGACGAGAATGCGGTGCGCCTCCGCGGCATGAGGCACGCCGACTTTCACACCCGTTACTAGGCCATGGTCGACTTTCGTCGAGCGTGTATGGGAAGGTGCGTGCCCGGGCTCGCGGGTCGCGGCGGTGAGCAGCAGCTCGCCGGCGGCCGCGGCAGGCAGCAGTTCGCGCCGCAGCGCGGGGGTGCCCCAGCGGGCGATCGGCAGCACGCCGCCGGCCAGCGTGCCGAGCGCCGGGACAGGCAGGGCACGGCGGCCGATCTCGGTAAGCAGGGTGGCGACCTCGCCGATGCCGTGGCCCTCGCCGCCGAGCTCGGCCGGCACGGCCAAGGCGAGCAGCCCGGAGCGGGCGAGCTCCTTCCACGGATCCGCGCCGCACAATACCTCGGCGGCCAGGCCGGCGATCGCGCGCTGCGTCTCGGTTGGCTCGAAGTCCATGCTCATCTGGGGAGGCCCAGCACGCGTTCGGCGACCTGGTTGAGCAACACCTGCGTGGTGCCGCCGGCGATGCTCAGGCACCGGGTGAGCAGGAACTCGAAGCTCTCCGGGCTGGCGACGGCGCCGTCCGGGCCGAGCGCGGTCAGTGCCTGCTCGGCCTCGGCCTGGCGGTCCTCGACGCCGAGCAGTTTGCGGACCGCGGGGTGCACGCCGCGCTCGGCGAGTATGTCGCCGCCGCCGAGCGTTTCGCGCTCGGTTGCGAGAGTGGTCATCGCGATACGCCAGCCGTCACCGGGCTGGCCGACCAGGCAATCGTCCGCGACGAACACGTCGTCGAGGAACACCTCGTTGAACACGGCCCGGCCGGTGATCTCGCGCAGCGGGCGGATGTCGATCCCGTCGCTGTGCATGTCGACGAGGAAGTAGGACAGCCCCTTGTGCTTCGGTACGCCGGGGTCGGTGCGCGCCAGGCAGATGGCCCAGTCGGCGTCGCGAGCCAGCGACGTCCAGACCTTCTGGCCGGTGAGCCGCCAGCCGCCGTCGGTCTTGACCGCCCGGGTTCGCAGGCCGGCCAGGTCCGATCCCGCTTCCGGCTCGCTGAACAGCTGGCACCAGACGATGTCCGGGCTGGTGAACCGGTCCTTTTGTGTCTGCGTGCCGTGCGCCATGATGGCGGGGATCGCCCAGAGGCCGATGCCCTGTGATTCGGGGGGGCGACCCCCCGAAGCCCCCCGCGACCGGGGGAAACCCTTCCCCCGGACCCCCTGGCGTGGCGCAAGCGCCCGGAGCGCTAGGGCACGTCTCAGGTAGAGGTGCGCGTCGTGTTCCCAGGTGAAGCCGATGCCGCCGAGGACCTGGATGCAGTCTTTGGCGTTCTCGACCGCGTCGTCGAGGGCGACACCCACGGCCGGGCGGCGCTCTTCCGCGCTCCGGGCCGCGTCCCAGGCCACCGCACCGGCCCGTTCGGCGCGGCAGTGCATCCAGGCACACAGGTGCTTGACCGCCTGGAACTCTCCGATCAGCTGGCCGAACTGCTTGCGGGTCTTCGCGTACGCGGTCGCCGTGGCGGAGCACCAGGCGGCGACGCCGGCCGCCTCCGCGGCGAACAGAATCGCGGCGAGGTCGCGGACGCGCTCGGTCGTCAGGCCAGGCAGCGGCTCGACCGGCGCGTCGTCCAGCCGGACGGTCGCCAGCTCCCGCGAGAAGTCCAGCGCGTCCAGCGGGGTCACCGAGACGCCGGGGGTGCCTGGCGCGACGCGGAACCAGGCGCCCTCGGCGGTGCCGAGCACAAGCGTGGTCTCGGCGCTGGCGCCGAGGACGGGACCAGTCTGCCCGCTCACCCGTGTCGTGCCGGTCAGCGTTCCTGGAACGAGGCCGACGGCGGCGGTTTCGGCGTCGGTTACGCCCAGCAGGGCGGCCAGCAAGGTCGGCATCACGGGACCCGGGACGAGGCTGGCGGCCAGTTGCTCCACGGCGGCGGCGACACCTTCCGTGCCCAGCTCGGGGACGTCGTGCGGGCCGACGATCTTCAGCACGCTCAGATCCGGGGAAACCCCGCTCTTGCCGGCGGGCGCCTGCCGCTGTTCCATCGAGCGGATCGTGGGGATTACGCCCGTACGTTCTGCCCAATCAAGCAGAGATGCCTGCAACGCCCGCAGTTCCGGCTTCAAGGCTGACACCCTCCTAATTAGAACATGTTGCAGTAGATGGCTGCCAGGTCGCGGTTGATACGCTGGTTAGCGTGGCTGCACCAGTGAGAACAGGTACTAGGCGAGCAGGGCCTGCCAAGAGTGCGCTGCCCGAAGGGGAAACGGGCTCGGCCGCTCAGCGCGACCGCCAGAAGCGGATCCTGGACGCGACGATGGCGCTCGCGTCCAAGGGCGGGTACGACGCGGTGCAGATGCGGGCCGTCGCCGAGAAGGCTGACGTGGCGCTCGGCACGCTGTACCGCTATTTCCCGTCCAAGATCCACCTGCTGGTGTCCGCGCTGGTGCGCGAGTTCACTCGTACCGTCGAGCGGCTGTCGCGGTCGCCGGTACCTGGCGAAACCTCCTACGAGCGGATGCTGTACATCCTGCGCCGGACGACGCGGGCCATGCAGCGCGATCCGATGCTCACCGAGGCGATGACCAGGGCGTTCATGTTCGCGGACCCGAGCGCCGCCGCCGAGGTCAACGCGGTCGCCCGGCTGCTGGAGCAGATGTTCAGCCTGGCGATGAACGCCGACGGAACCGAGCCCTCCGCCGACGACTCCGCGATCGCGCGGGTGATCGGCGACGTGTGGCTGTCCAACCTGGTCGCCTGGGTGACCCGGCGCGCGTCGGCGGACGACGTGTCCAGTCACCTGGAACTGGCCGCCCGCCTGCTGTTGTCGCACTAGCCGCGAGGGGGTCTGAGGCTGGCCCCGTTCGCTGGACGCCGGCGGGTCAGCGGGCGGGCGCGATAGGCTTGGAATGCTAGGCGGACGTGCCGGGTTTCTGGCCGTCGGTGGACTCGGTCGCGCTCTGGGCTGTTTCGGCGGAGGCCGGTTCGGTGCGGGCGGGGGCCGGTTCCGTGCGGGCGGGGTCCGGTTCGGTGCGGGCGGGCTCCAAGCCGGGGACGATGCTGGCCGTCGAGCCGGCGGCGTGCTTGCCGCGGCGGCCGGATGGCTCGCTGGCCGGGGTCTTGGTCTCGGCGATCGCCGCGGTCTGCGCGGCCGCCGGAGACGTTCCTTCGGGAGGCGCGGCGGCGGACAGTTCGCCGGCCGAATCGCCGAAGCCGGACTCGGTGAGGTCGGGCCGCCTGCGGGTCAGCAGCACGCCCCACACCAGGAAGATCGCGCCGAGCACGCCGAGGACGATCGGGATGATGGTCTCGAACATCAGGACCTTGAGCCGGCCGCTGTTGTCGATGTTCACGATGTCCTGCACGCTGGCGGCCGTCGGCGCGAGCGTCACCTGCAGCAGGGTTGTGGTCCGCGCGCCGGTGATCGGATTGACCAGGTACGCGTTCTGGGTCTCGGAAACCTTGAGCAGCGCACCGGTCTCCGGGTCCACGTAGTAGGTCTGGTCGACGCCGTAGTACTCCGGATCGGTCGACGAGAGCGGCGTGAACCCGATCTTGACCGGGTTCGCGGTGCTGACGAACCGGTACGTGGCGATGCCATCGACGTTGTCGGTCCCTGCGTACGTGAACGGCACCGTCTTCATCAGCGTGGTGTTGTAGACGTTGTACGTGGTCTTCTGGGTGTTCATCGGGAACACGTAACCGACGATGCCGGTCCAGTTGATCTTCTTGCCCATGAAGTTCGCGCCGCAGCAGTTCCGGAGTTCGGCGTTCTTGCGGTCGAACGCGACCGTCTGGTTCTGAATCTCGATCGCCTGCTGGTCTCGCGGGAGCCCGGTGTCGTACAGGTACGTGAACAGCTGCCAGGCCGCCGTCGACGAGTTGCCCTGGTTGCCAAGACCCTTGATCGTGTAGATCGCGTTGATGTTGGCGCCGGTCACCTCCTTGACCTCGCTCGCGCTGAAATAGGTCGCGTTGGTGCCGACCAGGGTGGCCTTGTAGTAGTAGTTCAGCGGGAACTTGATGACGTGCCCGGCGATGTACGTGGGCAGCGCAATCGCGAGCACGATCAAGAACGCACCCAGCCCCGCTAGAACCATTCCGATGTCGCGACGCATCGTACCTCCCGGCGGCCCGGCAAAGTTACCAAGCAGTAGTATCTTGCTACTCTCACATTAAATCCTGGGCGGATCTAGACACAGATCTGTAACGAGCTACACCACTTCTGGCAGACATCTCGGCGCTCCGCGTTCGGAACCGGCTGTTGACCTGGGACTGACCATGCCGCGCGTGCGCAGCCAGATCGACGCGATTTCCCAGCAGACCTGGGCCGAGTGCCGCGGCACGCTCGAGGAGGAACCTGGCACGTCCCGCCAGCGGACCGGGATCTCGGTGACCGAAGCACCCCGCCGCAGGCAGCCGTCAAGGAGTTCCACGTCGAACGCGAACCCTGCCGTGCGCAGCGACATCGCGGCCGCTCGCGCCAGCGGGCCGGCGAAGAACTTGAATCCGCACTGGGTGTCGCTGACGCCCGGCACTATCGGTCGCGTCAGCGCCCGGAAGGCAGCCGCGCCCGCCCGGCGGGTGCGGCTGCGCCGGTGGCTGACGGCCGAATCCGCCAGTGTCCGTGACCCGATCACCACCTGGCGTCCGGCGGCGAGCAGGCGGACAGCGACGTCGAGCGCGGTCAGGTCCGTTGCCATGTCGGCATCGCAGAACCCGACGAACGGCGCGGTCGTGGCGAGCAGGCCCGCGCGCACCGCGACACCTTTGCCCGGCCGCTGGCAGCTGACCAGGCGTACCGGCACCGGGCCGGCCGGCCAGCCGCGTACGATCTGGGCCGTCGAGTCGCTGCTCGCGCTGTCGACTACCAGGATCTCCGCCGGCATCGGGAGCATCGCCGCAGTCCGGCACAGCTCGGCCAGCCCGCCCGGCAACCGCATAGCCTCGTTCCGGGCGGGAACTACGATCTGAACTGACACCGCATACTCCGGTGCTGCGCCCAAGGCGGTCAGCGGTCACCGTATTGGTAGATGGACTGGCTGGTTGGCGTGCCGTTGACCGTGCCGGTCAGCACGTTCTGCACGAGAACGGTCGCGCCGACCGCGATCACGACACCCACCACGATGGCGATGATCAAGCGGACCACGGCGCTCCTCCTTCTGACTAGGCTACCGTGGAGTAACCATCTGAATCGGTTACTGGAGGGTAACAGCCATCGCCTGCGAATGACCAGCTTCGTGGTCATAATGTAACAGGTTCTACCTATGGGCGGCATACCACGGAAACACGCCGAGCGCAGCGAGCCGCCACCGCGGCGGCGGCCGTGCTGGCCGCCATGGTCCTGCTGTGCACATCGTGCTGTTCTGTGGCGCCGCCCGCGGCGCCGCCCGCGCAGCGGCCGACGCCGCCGCGGCCGGTGCTGTCCACGTACGAGAGTCTGACCGGCCGGGACATCGCGCGGGACTGCGGGTTCAGCGCAGCGCTGCCGTCCGCGCCGGGGCGGAGCCTGTGGCTGTTCTGCGACACGGACATCACCAGCAGGCAAGGCGACGAGATCGGCCTGCCGATCCTCGGCACCGGCACCGCTGCCGAAGGGTCTTACCGGGCCGGATCGGCCCCGGGCGTGCTCACCGAGGTCCCGCGGCCGAGCAGCCCGGCCTCGCCGGACCCGGGAACCGCGGGACTGGCTCCGCAGCCGTTCCTGACGGCGCCGGCTGACCTGACCCTGCCTGCCACCGACCTGCCCTGCGCCGGGCCGGGCGTCTACCAGGCGCGGTGGATCACCGGAGTCGCTCGCGAGCCCGGCGCCAGCGGGCACCTGCTGATCAGCTACGTGGACTTCTGCGTCTCCGGCAGCGATGCGTTCACCGCCGAGGCGTTCGGCCTGGTCGACTACGACCCGGCGGCCAACGTGCTGAGCAGTCCCGCCCAGGTGTTCAGCACGACCCCCGGCGAGCAGCTGCTGCCGGTCTGGACCCTGGGCTCACCGGTGTTCTCGGGCGGTTACCTGTACCTGTTCAGCTCGTGCGCGCGCGGTGGCGGCTGCGGCACCCCGGGCGTCTTCCTGACCAGGACGCTCGCCGCGGCAGCGGACTGGCAGAACGGGTTCAGCTACCAGTACTGGACCGATCAGGGCTGGTCCGCCAGCCCTTACAGCGCGGTGCCGCTGCGGGCCGGCCCGGCGCTTCTGGTGTGGGCCGGCGACTTCTCGGCGACCGGGCACGGGCTGGTGCTCATCGAGCAGACCAGCGTCGGCGGCAACTTCACCGTCTGGCAGGCCGCGGCTCCGGCCGGGCCGTGGCGCCAGATCACCGCCGGCCGGGTGCCCTGCGGCGCTGGCAAGCGTGGCAAGCCGAACGGGCTCTGCCGCGCGCTCATCGGCCACCCGGAGCTGAGTACCCGGTCGGACCTGCTGATGTCGTTTTTCAATCCTGGGACGAATCACGTCGAGGTGTCCGCGTTCCCGTGGTGACGGGTTGGCTCAGCCGACGGTGAAGGACGTCTGGGCGCCCTGGCCGGTGGTGTGCTGGAGGTTGGCTGGAACCACCCGGGCCTGGTAGCTGCCCGCCCGCAGGCCGGAAACCGTGACACCGTCGGCACGCACGGTAGTCACTAGCGAGTACGACTGCGCTCCCGGGCCGAGCAGATAGACCTGGTAGCGGACCCCGAGCCCCGCGTCCGGCCAGCGGAGCGTCACCTTCCCGGAACCTGGCTGGGCGTGCACCGCGGCGAGCGACGGGACAGCGGGACAGCCGCCGGACAGCGCAAAGCTGTTGAACCACTGGCCCGGATCGCCGGGCACGATCCGGGGATAATCCGACGGCCCGGCCAGCACGCCGGCCGCCAGCCCGCCGCCGGAGACGGCGAAGTCGCGGGCCGGCACCGTGATGAACTTCGGCTGGGTGACAGTGTTGGTCAACGCGGACATCGGCACGCAGCCGGTGGTGACCGCCTCGGAGTTCACGTTGAAGCTGATCACCAGCGTGCTGCTGGAGGATAGCGCGAGCTCGGCGCGGGCCTCGTACATGATCCGGTAGTCATGGGCGGCGTCCAGGCCGATTTCCGGGTCCTTGTAGAGGACAAGGCCGTCGGCCTGGTCGAAGGGGCCCCACGGCGTCGTCGCGGGATAGGCGTCGATCTCCTGGCTGCCGGGCACCACGCCGGTCTCGATCAGCCAGTAGCGGTGCGCGATACTGACCACGCTGAACCCGGACGGCACGTCGAGGGTGCTGCCGGGCGGCTGCACTGGCTGGGCGTCTTGCTGCCCGGACGCCCACTGCCCGTTCCCCGCGTAGAACTGCCAGGAAGCGAACTGGGTCAACTGAGAGACCGGCGCCCGGGCGAGATAGAGCTGGTTCGGCCCGGTTGACCGATCGGGGGCCTGCGTGCCGTAGACGTACGCGGTGCTCCCCACCTGGAGCACGGAGGCACCCCACACGATCGGCGTGCCGCCGGCCGGCGGCACGTAGCTGGGGACCGCGGTCACCGACGGACGGGCGACCGCCCCGTAGGCCGGACCCAGCCCTGCCGCGCTCAGCTGGCTCACCGGGAACGACGCGATCACCGTTCCCTCGGGGGTGAACGGGAACGCGCCCGGCGCGTAGAGGTTGTAGAACTTGACCACGGATCCGCCGGTCAGCAGCCCGTCTTCGTCCCAGTACCTGCCGTAGCGGCCGGACGGCGGGTGGACTATGGCCGTCGGCGGCCCGAGCGGCCGGCCGGGAACGCTGCACGCGCCGCCGCCGGTCATCGTGACGAACTTGCCGCCGGAGCCGGTCAGCGTCTGCACGACCACCGAATTGTGCAGGAACCCGCTAGACCGCGAGAAGCCGGTCTGCGGGCCGGCCGGGCCGAGGTCGGTATCGGAGAAAAACCAGGCGACCTGCGACGAGCTGAGCCGGATGGCGGACACCCCGTCGCCACCCGCCCAGTCGGCACAGGTCGAGCGATCCGAGTACGCCTCCCACTCGCTGTCCAGGGCAGCGGCGTCTGGTCCGGCGCTAGCCCTGGAGACGATCGGCGGCGGGCTGGTGGCCGTCGCCTGCGTGGCGCTTCCAGCCTGCGCGCCGGCCTCCGGCTGCTGGCCGGCGACACGGAAGACGGCCAGCCAGACACCCACCGCGAAGCACCCCGCCGACAGGCCGACCAGCAGTCCGAACAGCTCGGTCCGGCGAGCCGGCCGGGCAATGAACGGCACCTGTGGTATCCGGTGCTTCCCGCCGCTCACGCCTTCTGCGCGTGCACAAGCAGGATGGACGCCGCGGCGGGCCACCGGCAGAACAACCGGTCGAGCGGGCGCAGCGGCGCGGGCACGTCGTGGTAGCGGGCGCCGGCGATGCGCACGCAGCGGAATCCGCTGGCGGCCAGGAATCCGGCAAGCGCCCGCCGGGTGTACAGCCGCAGGTGGCCGGCCACGACCTCGCCCGGACGGCCGTATACGCCGTGGAGGCTGACCTCGGAGAACACCGGCTGGTACCCGAACGCGAGCAGGCCGCGGTTGTACCAGGCCGCGAGGTTAGGGGTGGACAGCAGCAATGCTCCGCCCGGGCGGAGCACGCGCCGGATTTCGGCGATGGCATTGTCGGGATCTACCAGGTGCTCGATGAGCTCGCTCATGATCACGACATCCGCGGTTCCGCTGGCGACGGGCAGGCCAGGCGGGTCGACTCCGCCGCGGAGCACGGCCACGCCGTGCTCGCGTGCTCTGCGCAGCGCGTCCGCGGACCAGTCCACCCCGGCGAACAGGTGGCCCTGGTTGTGCCGCGCGGCCACCGCCAGTGCCGAACCGTCGCCGCAGCCGACATCAAGTACCACGGCCTGACCGGGGAAGCCGTCCAGCACCGTGGCGAGCATCTGTGCCTGGCGTCTGGCGCGATCCGGCCCCGAGCTGAGCGGGACGTCGTCGCGTTCGTAGAACGCCTGGAGCGGATTGGCGGGCGCCGGAGCAGTCACCGGATTCCCCTGCCCCCCTTGGCGGTGGCCTCGTCGGCCACCCGGGCGATCGCCTCGTCAGCCACCTTGGCGAAACCCTCGACCGCGGCGGGCCAGTGCAGCCGCAACGCCCTGGTCCTGGCCGCCTGGCCGAGCGCCTCACGGCGCCGGGCGTCGATGGCCAGCGACGCCCACATCGAGGCGAACTCCCCCTCAGTCTGGGTGAGCAATCCCGTCTGGCCGTGCACCACCGAGTCGCGTAGCCCTGGCACGTCGAACGCCACCGCGGGCGTGCCGCGGATCGCAGCTTCGGCGACCACGATGCCCCAGCCTTCGATCAGCGCCGGATGCACCAGCAGCCACGCCGAGCACAGCAGCCGGTGTTTTTCCTGTTCTGACACCCGGCCGGTGAACGTCACGTCCGGGCCGGCCAGGGCCTCGAGACGCGCCCGTTCCGGACCGTCGCCGGCGATCACCAGCCGCCCGCCCGTGACGTGCCGCACGCGCTCCCACAACCGGAGCAGCAGGTCCAGGCGCTTGTAGTCGGTGAGCCTGCCGAGCGCGAGGAACAGCGGCTCCCGCGACCTGGGCGTCGGCGGATCCGGCTGCTCGACGCCGTTGCAGATTTGCCGGATGCGGTCCGCTTCGACTCCCATCCGCTGCAGCGAGTCCGCGGTCGAGCCGGACACGGTCAGGAACAGGTTGCGCCGGTGGACCCAGGGCATGACCACGCTTTCCACGGAGCGGCCGATGCTGGACACCGGCGGCCGGAAGCGGATCGGCCACAGCTCTGAATGCACGTGGTTGACCAGGCAGATGACAGGGCGCCGGCACCACAGCGGCGACAGGTACGGCATCCCGTTGCAGACCTCGACCACCAGGTCGCAATCGCGGAATTGGCGCAGGTACGCGAACGGCGCCCGGAGGAACTGCGAATACGTGCCGCCACAGCGCACCACGCGGTATGGTCGCGGCGCCGTCGGCCCGCCACACAGCAGCGTCACCTGGTCTCCCCTGCCCAGCATGCCCGCCGCGAGGCGGTCGACGAGGACTTCCGACCCGCCGGCGCGCGGGTTGGCAAGGTCGCGCCACGCGATGAACAGGATCTTCCGTGGGCGTCCGCTGACCGGGCGCGCGGTGACCGGCGGCTCGAACAGCCGCCCGGTGATGGCGGCCGGCTTCAGCCCGGGCAGCGTGGGCCGCGCTAGGTCAGTGTGCTGCACCAGCCGTCCCAGGCGGGCTGGGGCCGGCGGCCCGACGGGCGGGACGCCGACCGCCCTGTGATCCGCGGGCCAGATACTCGGGTCATCGTTCATCTGCGGCTCCAGGCAACCGGTGGACGCGCGGGAAGTCCGCGGCACCAGCAGCCACGTCGTGATGCCCTGTCGGGTTTGCAGCATTATTCGGTAGTTACTGCCGGGTAGTCAAGGTGGGCCCGCGAGCAGAGAAGGGAGCAGCTCGTTCTCAGTCACAGTCAGCTAAAGTTCCCGCAAACGGGGACATACCCCTGCCATAAATCGCTACTCGGCAGTAGCATGATTTTTGGTAGCCAGTTGAAGGCAGTCCGCTGTCGTACCACCAGCAGTCTTGACACAGGCGGCTGAGCAGCCCCGATGCCGCTGACACGCCATCCGCGTGACCATGAGGATGTGAATGAGCCTGCTCTCGCCGCTTCGCCATCACCGCGTCGAGAACGTCGAGAAGGAGACCGGCTCGGGGCTGCGCAGGTCGGTGCGGTTGCTGAAGCTGTTCCGTCTGGAGCAGACCGACCCAGAGCGGTTCTACGCGAGCCTCGCGGAAGACGCGGTGCATCAGGTCGCCGAATACCAGGACCCGGGCGGGCTGACCGTGGTGGACGTGGGCGGCGCGGGCGGCTGGTTCACCGCGGCCTTCCGCGCGCGGGGCGCGCACTGCTACCTGGTCGAGCCGGATACCGAGCAACTGCGGAGCGGGCCGGCGGTGCCGGCTGGCGCGGTGATAGCGGACGGGTACTGGCTTCCCATCCGTGACGGCGGCGCGGACGTGACGTTCTGCGCCAACGTGCTCGAGCACGTCAGGGACCCGATGGGCCTGATCGAGGAAATGATTCGCGCGACCCGGCCGGGCGGGCTGGTGTACGTGTCATTCACCAACTGGTACTCGCCGTGGGGCGGGCACGAGATGTCGCCATGGCATTATCTCGGGCCACGGTTCGCCGAACGCCGGTATATCAGGCGTCACCAGCACAGCCCGAAGAATCATTTCGGGGTCTCGCTGTTCCCGCTGCACATCGGGCCCGTGCTGCGCGCGCTGCGGGCGCGTACCGATATCGAGATCACCGACGCCCGGCCCCGCTACTATCCGCGCTGGTGCCGGGTGCTGGTACGGATACCAGCGGCACGCGAGGTCGTCACCTGGAACCTCATGGTGATCCTGAGGCGCATCTGATGACAACGCATGCCGACTCGCCTGTCACCCTGGCGGGTTCCCGCGGCGGCTGGCCGGCGGCGGACCAGGCCGGGGACAGCGGCGGCAAGCCGGAAGCGGCGGGCGGGAAATGGCGCCGGGCGCCGGTACTGCGCTGGTCAGCGGCGGTCTGGCTGGCCACGCTCCTCGTCCTGATGGCCAACCAGCCCGGCCGGATGGTCTTCGACACCAAGCTTCCGATCGACCTGGATCCGGCCAGCTACTTCGCGAGCCTGTGGCACCTGTGGGATCCGCAAGCCAACTTCGGCACGATCAACAATCAGGCCATAGGGTACGCGGTGCCGATGGCGCCGTTCTATCTAGCCGGGCAACTCTTGCACGTACCGGTCTGGCTGACCGAGCGGGTATGGATATCGCTGATCGTCGCGGTCGCCTTCGCCGGCCTGGTGAAACTGGCCACCGCGCTCGGCGTCGGGTCCGCGTCGTCCCGCGTCGTCGCCGGATTGGCGTACGCGCTGTGGCCGACGTTCACGATCGTGATCGGTTCCACCTCCGCCGCGGTGCTGCCTGGCGTGCTCGCGCCCTGGGCGGTGCTGCCGCTGGTGCCGGTCGTGGTGACCCGGACAGGCTCGTCAGGTGCATCCCGCCTGTCCGGTCAAGGCTGGCGCGCCATCGTGCGGGCCGCCGCGCGCTCCGGTGTCGTCGTGCTGTGCATGGGCGGGGTGAACGCCACGTCCACCCTCGACGTCCTGTTGCTCCCCGGCCTGTTCATCCTGACGTACGCCCGTGGCAGGCGATTGGTCGCGCTTGGCCTGGCCTGGGGTGCCGCGGTCGTGGCCGCGACCTTGTGGTGGACCGTCCCGCTGCTGCTCCAGGGCAAGTACGCGTTCGATTTCCTGCCCTATGTGGAGCAAGCGGCCACGACGACCTCCACCACGAACGCCGCCACGATCCTGCGCGGTGCCGGTAACTGGACCGCTTACCTGAACCTCGGCTCCCCGTGGCTGCCAGCCGGGTGGGCGATGGTCACCGAACCGGCGGCTATCCTCGCGGCCGGCGCCGCGGCGGCGCTCGGACTGGCAGGCCTGGCCAGGCGGAGCCTGCCGGGCGGAACCTGGCTCCGGCTAGCCGCCGCGGTCGCCGCGGCAGGCGCGCTGGCTGGTTACAGCGGCCCGCTGGGCGACCCGGCGTACCGCACCGTCCAGCAGCTGCTCGACGGTACGCTCGCCCCGTTCCGCAACGTGTACAAGCTGGAGCCGGTGATCGCCGTCGCGCTGACCCTCGGGCTGGCCCACGTGGCGGTTGACTGGCTGGCCGGCGTCATCGACATGTTCGGTGAGACCTCCAGCGATGCGGCACGCCGGGCGTGGTGGCTGACGATCCGGCTCGGCGTCTGCGTGCTGGTGGCGAGCCTGGCGATACCGTACCTGTCCGACGAGGCGCTCAACCCCGGTTCGTTTACCGCGATTCCGCGGTACTGGTACCAGGTCGCCGCGTACCTGGCCGCGAACTCGCCACGGAACCCCGCGCTGGTGGTACCCGGCGACGCGCACGGGGAGTACCTGTGGGGCGATCCGATCGACGATCCGCTGGTGGCACTGGCCACGTCGCCTTGGGCAGCGCGTTCGCTGGTTCCCTATAGCGGGGCGGGGTCGCAGATTCTGCTGCAGACCGCGGAAAGCGCGGTCGAATCCGGCGAAGAAGTGCCCGGTCTCGCCGCGTACCTGGAGCGTGCCGGGATCGGCTACGTCGTGGTGCGCAACGATCTCGACCCGCGGCAGATCGGCTACACCTCCCCCGAAGTCGTGCACCGCACGCTGGCGCTGTCCGGGTTTACCCGGCTCGCCTCGTTCGGGCCGCTGCTCACCGGGGCGCAGACCGACCCCGGCGCGTCGCCGGGAATTCAGGCGACCGAGCCGGACTACCCATCGGCCGAGGTCTACGCACCGGCCGGGACCAAGCCCTCGCTCAGCCCGGTCACCACGCTGCCGCTCAGCCAGAACATGCTGGTCAACGGCGGCCCCGACGCGCTGCTGCAACTCGCAGGACAGAACCTGCTCAGTCCCGGTCAGGCCACCGTCATCGCCGGGGACCGGCTGCCCGCCACCCCGGCGGCGTGGGCGGTCACCGACGGGCTGCCCCGCACGGACACCGCGTTCGGCCTCATCAACTCGAACGTGTCGTACACCTACACGGCGACCGAGACCAATCCCCCCGAAGACCAGCTCGGCGGCGCGGGCGGGCCCCCGCGGCAGCTGCTGCCGGTGCCCGCCGCCGGGCATCAGACGGTGGCTGAGCTGTCGGGCGCCGCGCGGGTGAGCGTGTCGTCATACGGGTCGTGGCTAGGCGACACCCAGCAGGACGACCCGGCCAGCGTGTTCGACGACGATCCCGCGACAGCATGGGCGGAGGGCGGCACGCCGCCAGTCGGACAGTGGATCCAGATCGACTTCGACCACCCGATGCGGCTGCCCGCCACGGTGGGGATCCGCCTGCTGGACGACAACCCCACCAGGGAGATCGCCAGTTCGCTGCGCGTTTCCACCGCGGCCGGGAGCGTGACGACCCATGTGGCCGCGGCCAGCACCGTCCAGCAGCTGCGGGTAAGCCCGGGGTTGACCAGCTCGCTGCGGATCACGATCGCCGCCGCGAGCCGCCTGACCGCTGGCGGGGCGGGTCCCGGGATCTCCGACGTGCTGATCCCGGGCGTCCACGTGACCCGGCTGCTCCGGCCGGCGCAGGACCCGGCCGGCGAGAACGCGCAGTCGTTCGCATTCTCGTTCCACCAGCAGGTGCCGTCTCCGCTCAGCCTCGCCAATCCGGCGAACGTCGCGCCGCTCGTCCGCACGTTCACCACCAGCGATCCGGCGAGCTTGCGGCTCAGCGCGTCCGCGCTCGCGGTGCCAGGTCCCGGCCTCAACTCGGTGCTCGACCAGACCGCCCTGCCCGGCAAGGGCGTGCTGCAGGTGAGCGTGGCCGCCACGACGAGCAAGCTCCCCGGAACGTTGCCGCCGAGCCTGCTCACCAGGGGAGACCTCATCGGGTGGCTGGCCACTACCCCCGACCCGGTCATCCACATGAGCTGGCAGGGCAAGCGGCGCATCAAGTCAATAGTGGTCCGGCCCGCGCAGGACGGGGCCTCCACCCCGGAGACGGTCCTGATCACCAGTCCGGCTGGCGTCCGGCAGGGGAAAGTCGGGCCAGATGGCCTGGTGGCATTCGACAAGCCGCTGGTCACCGACCGGATCGACGTGTCGTTCCCGAGCGTGCGGCGAGCGAGCGTGCTCGATCCGACCGGCCAGCCGGCGACCCTCCCGCTCGGGTTGTCCCGGCTGTCTGTGCCGGCCCTGGCCGGGCTGCGGCCGGCCGCGCCGGACGCAACGGCGTCGTTCAGCCTGGCCTGCGGGCAAGGGCCCGTTATCACGGTCGACGGCCATGCCTACCAGACGGCCGTGACCGGGACGCTCGGCGCGCTCACCCAGTACCTGCCGGTGCGGGTACGGCTGTGCGGCACCGATGGCGCCGTGCCGCTCGGCGCGGGCCGGCACGCGGTGACCGTCGCGATGCCCGGCCCGTTTGAGATCACCGATCTCAGCCTGACCGGCGTCAACCCAAGCGTGCCGGTGGTGCCGGCCACGGCCGCCGCGGCCGGCGCCGGACAGCGCGCGGCAACGATCCGCAGCTGGCAGTCCGACCAGCGCCGGGTCGGCATCGGCCCCGGCGCCGCGGCCTACCTTGAGGTGCACGAGAACTACAACGCGGGCTGGTCGGCCACGCTCGACGGGCATGCGCTGACCGCGGTGCGCCTCGACGGCTGGCAGCAGGCCTTCGTCGTGCCGGCCGGTGCTGGCGGTTCGGTGGTGCTGACCTACAAGCCTGCCACGGCGTATCACCTTGCCTCGATCGCGTCGGCGGCCGCCATCGGGGTCCTGCTGCTGCTTGCCGCCTGGTCGTTCGCCGCCCGCCGCCGACGCGCCGAACCAGGCGGGCCTGGCGCCCCCGCCCCCGCGTGGCCGGCCGGCACCGTCGGCAGCTGGTCCGGTGCGCTGGGCGTCATCGGCCTGCTGTTCCTGGCCGGCGGTCCGCTGGTGCTGGCCGGGGCCTGCCTGGTCCTGCTGGCCTGGCGGTGCCCGCGGTTGCTGCCCGCGATCGCCTTCTGCGGCATGGCGGCCGCCGCGGTGCTCACCGCGACCGCGGCTCGTCCTCCGTCAGCCCTCGGCCACGGCGCGTTCAGCGCTCCGGCGCAGGCAGCCGCCCTGGTCGCGTTCGGGGCCGCGCTGATTCCGGTGAGCGCAAGGGTGCGACCCCGTTCCGACCGGGACCGCCGGCTTGCCCGCGTGCCGTTCAGCCTCGTGGACGAGATCGGCTGCTATTTCGACTCACCGGCCGAGCCGAACAACATCCAGCTGGAGGCGTGGCTGCCTGGCCGGCTCGACAAGCAGCGGCTGCGCGCGGCGACCGCTGCCGTGATGGCCGCGCGGCCACGAGCCCGGGTCCGCCGGGCGGCGCATGATCTGTGGGACGAGGCCTACGCATGGGTGGTCCCGCCGCAGGCCGGGCGCGATCCTGTCATTGCCGTGCCGTGGCTGACCGACGCGGAACTTGAGCTGATCCGGAGTCGCTTCTTCGCGACCGCCCCGCCGCTGGACCAGTCCCCGCCGTTCGAGCTGCTGCTCGCTCGCGGCCCGGAACGGGACTACCTCATGCTCAACGCGCACCACGCGGCGCTCGACGGCATATCGTGTCTGCGCCTGCTGACCCTGATCGCCGCCGAATACAGCGGCGACTGCCTGTCGCCCGTGGCCGAAGGCCCCAGCCCTGGAACCAGCGCCGCCCGGGCCGACGTCGCCAAGGTCCCCGGCGGGGAGCCAGCGCGAACCCCGGCTGCCGCCCGCATCGCCAGCCAGCACGCTGGCGGGCGGAGCCAGCGGCACGCGCCAGGTTACGGATTCCGGCTGCTCAGCTGGCCGGGTGTACCCGCCACCGCCCACGGCACCGTCAACGATCTGCTGGTCGCCACGCTGATCGAGACGATCAGGCAGTGGAACGCCACCCGCGGATCGCGCGCGAATGCCGCCAGGCCGGTAAGGATAAGCGTGCCGGCGGACGCCAGGCAGACCCTCGGCGGAGAACTCGGCAACCTGTCCCGGCTGTGCACGGTGACCGCAGCGCCGACCGGACCGGCCGGCCAAGCGCTGGTCGCGGCGGTGGCCGAGCAGACCCGGCAGGCCAAGAGCCAGGACGGGCCGCAGGTCAGCGCCTTGCTGGCGGCGGTGACCACGCCGTGGCTGCCGGTCGATGTGAAGCGCAGGACACTGCGGGTGGCGCTGCGCGCGGCGGGCTGGCGCGCCTCCGACACCACCTTGCTGTCCAACCTGGGCAACCTGCCGGAACCGCCCGCGTTCGGCTCACTCGTCCCGGACCGGATGTGGTTCTCCGGCCCGGCGCACATGCCCCGCGGCCTGTCGGTCGGCGCGATCACTACCGACGGGCGGCTGCAGCTGTGCTTCCGCTACCGGCACGCATTGCTTGACGACGCGGCGGCGGCCGAGTTCGCGGCCAGCTACGCCGCGGTGCTCACCACATTGAGCAGGGCGGGGGCGGACCGGTGAGCGCGGGGCCGTTCGCCGGGATCGGCCTCGCGCTGGTAGCCACCATCTCGTACAACATCGGCCTGATCCTGGAAAAACGCGCGCTCGGCCGGATGCCGGCCCTGGACATCCGCCATGCGATCCGCGTCCTGTTCAGCCTGTTCGCCAACGCGGGCTGGCTGGGCGGCTTCGCGCTCATGCTGACCGGTCTCGCCTGCCAGACCATCGTGCTTTCGTTCGAGCCGGTCAGCCTCGTGCAACCGGTGCTGGCGTCGGGCATCGCGCTGGTCATCGTGCTGTCCCGGGTGGTGCTGCGGGAGCGGCTCGGGAGCGCCGAGTCGTGGTGCGTGGCGGCGATGGCGGTCTGCGTCGTGCTGCTCGCGCTGTCCACTGGCGGAACCAGCTCGCAGGCCGGTCACGATGTGCGCGGGATCGCGATGACGGCGGTCGTCGTCCCGTCGCTGCTGGCCGGGCTGGTGATCGCGACCAAGCCGCTGCGCAGCAGACCTTTCGGCAGGCACCGCGCCCCGGTCAGCGGGATCTGCTACGGCCTCGGCACCGGGCTGCTCTACGGCGTCGCGTCCCTGGCCATCAAGGGCCTGTCCGGGGTGGTGGTGCACAACCGCCACTCCGCTGGCCTCCTCGCGACCGGCCTTGCGACGTCGCCCTATCTGTACCTATTCGGCGGCTGCGCGGTGACCGCGATGCTGCTGTTCCAGGTCGCGTTGCAGTCGTGCCGCGCATCCATCGTCGTCCCGGTGTCGAGCGTGACCAGCACTTTGTATTTCCTGGTCGTGGGCACCTGGCTGTTCCACGAACACCTGCCCGCCAGCCCGGACAAGCTTGGCCTGCGGCTGACCGGCATCGCAGCCGCCGGACTAGTGCTAGTGGCGCTGGCCCGGCAGGTCCCGAGCGGAAGCCCCGATTACACGCCAGCCCCGAGGAGTGAGTCATGGCGCTAGAACAGGCACTGCTTGACATCCTGGTCTGCCCCATCGACAAGCGCGGCCTGCTGTACTTCGACAGCGACTCCATCTTGTACAACCCGCGCCTGCGCAGACTGTACCGGATCGAGGACGACGTCCCGGTGATGCTGGCCGACCAGGCCGTGCCGGTGCCCGACGAGGAGCACATCCGGCTGATGAAGTGCGCCGCACGCGACGAAGTCACCGCGATCACGGCGGGAGAGCAGGACATCCTGGCTGGTTATCCCAGGCTGTAGACGGTCAGCTCCACTCCGGTGGCCACCACGCTCGCCCCCGGCAGCCGGCCGGCGACCGAATCGGCCGCGTCATCCACCACGAACGCGACTCCGGCCGCGCGCAGTGCGCCGGTCAGCGGCCCGGTGCCGCCGACGACCGCGTCCAGCCGCCGCGCCGCGGGGTCGTCCGGCGCCAGCCGGACGTCCCCCACCTGCGTCCCGTCGTTCCAGATCACTGCCCTGGTCACCAGCCTCGGCCACGGGTCCAGCAGCCGCTCCCCGTGATTCCAGGCCGGCGTCCGGTCCGACGCCCACGGCAGCACCAGTACCGCGCCGCGGGCGGGGCTGGCGTCGATCGTGCGCGCGGCGTCGAGCCAGCTCGCCGGGTACCAGACCGGCCGCAACCGTCCCGCCGCCCCCCAGGCGAGCCCGGGCAGCAGCAGTACCGGCACGACAGTCGCCAGCACCGCGAGCGCCACCCCGGCCAGCTGGTCATTTTTTTTCTCATAACGACCTTGGTGCATCACCCAGTCAACGGCCATCCCCAGCCCGGTGGCCGTGGCGAGGGCGAGGGGCGCCACGAACTGCTGCGCGTCCTGAACGATGGCCACGCCGGGTTCGACGCCGATCGCGGACCGCAGCAGGTCACGGCCAGCGGCGGTGACGCCGATGCTGGCGACGATCAGGCCGAGCGCCGCCGCCAGGCACAGCGGCCGCCAGTAGCCCAGCGATCGCCGCCCGAGCACGAGAAACCCGGCCAGCGCGACGAGCACGACCGCCAGCCACAGCACCGACCAGCCGCCGCCGTAGCCGGCCGGCACCGTCTGCGCGTTCCATATCCCGCCGAGCATCAGCAGGCTGCCCACGCTGCCGAACGGGGTGTCCGCCCGCGCCGCGAACGCCGCCACCCCCCCGGGATCGGCGTAGACCGGGTGCAGCAGCGACGGGATCAGCCAGGGCAGGCCGCCGAGGACCAGAACGCCGGCGAGCAGCCCGGCCCGCCGCAGGGTCCCGCTGTACAACATTGCGGGCACTAGAACAAGGCCGGTCACGGCCATCGCCGCGAACCCGCCGATCACGGCGGGCACGATCGCCAGGACCAGGCGTGCCGCCCCCCACCTCGATGTTAGGTCTGGCGCGGTGGCGGCCCGCAGCACCCACGGCAGGCCCGCGTAGCCGAGCAGCAGCGCCCAGTGCCCGATGATGAGCCGCTCGCCGACGTACGGGTTCCAGACGTAGCACACACCCGCGGCGAGGCGGGCGAGTAGCGGCTGGCGCTCAAGGAGTGCTGCCGCTCCCGCGCAGCCGATGACGAAGATGGCCAGCAGGATGACCTTCTGCACGACATCGCCGGGCAGTATCCGGGAGGCCACGGCGACCACCAGGTCGCTGGGGACCGCCCGCGGCGGGGCCAGCCCGGGTAGCGCGGCGCCGAATGGCTCCCGGGGCACGAACATCATGTCGTAGCTCAGCAGGAAACCCCGGCCGAGCCCCGGACCGAGCGCTAGCAGTCCCAGCAGCAGGCCGGTGACGGCCGTCCGGTAACGCATACCGGCAGGCGCATGGCCGGACAACGTGGTGAATAACCCCGTCGTGGTGGCCTGACCCCCATTTTCGGGGGTTAACCTTCCACGAAGAGGTCATCTTCCACGTTGGCGACGGGGTCATGCGGGTGATGGTAACGCGAATCAGCCGAATACCGGATCACCAACCGAGACTCTGGAGACGCAGAAACCGCTGGTAGAGGCGATTTTCGAAAGCACCACGGTATTTCCGTTGCCTACGATGCCGAAATAGACCCGGTGCAGCGAACTGGGCAGCTTCAGCGTCCGGGAACCCAGGCCGAACCCGAAGTCGACCGAGGCCGGCGAGCCGTCGGTGAAATCCAGCCGGACCACATAGAGGCTCCAGTCCAGCGACTTCGGCAAGCTGACCGTGATGGACGTCGGCCGGGAGCCGCCCGCGCACTGACCGAAACCATTCGACGGACCGAGCGGCGCCGACGGGTCGGTCGCGTCGACCAGCGGGCGCAGCCGCCCGTCGGGCGCGAATGCGACCGCGTTGTTCAGCGCGGCGGCGCCGGAGGCCATCGCCTGGCGCTGCGCGCCGTCCGCCAGCGGCGCCAGGACCTGGGACACATAGCCGTACGCGCCGAAGCTGTTCAGGATCATGTCAGGCATCGCATATGTGTCGACGAATCCCTGGAGGGACTGCCCGGACCGCAGTGCCTGGCGTGCGTTGGACAGATACGTCTGCGCTTCGCCGCCTTTGAGGAACCCCGTGTACTGCTGGGTCGAGACCAGCGAGGCGACAATGATCGCGGCTCCGCCAGCCACACTTGCCAGGCGCCGGACCGGCGGGAACCGCACGGGCTTGCGCAGCGGATCGGTCTCCCCGTCAAGAGGTATGAACGCCAAGGCGACGCATAGCGCGAGAACCGGCGCCGCGTCGGCGACGTAGCGGGTGTCCTGGGCGAACACCACGATCGTCTGGTAATTCAGCCCGTTCAGCCGTCCCGCGATCATCGGAGCCACGTCCGCGACCACGAGCCACCCCAGCAGGATCAGCCAGGCACGCTCGGCGCGGGCGCGGTAGCGCACCGTCGCCAGCACGACCAGCGCCATCGCGATACACGTGAGCCACACCGCGGAACCGGCCGGCGTGGCCCATCCATAGGAGTTCTGCGGGGGCGCGTACCACTGCCACGGCCCGCCGAACACGCCGGGAACGAACGTCTGAAAGATCAGCCGTCCCGCGAAGCCGAGCGCGGCGTGCGACACCGGCGACACCGTGCCGATCTTCACTGCCCCCGTTTTCGAGGTCAAGTAGAGCACGCCGTAGCCGGCCACGACGCCCGCGTAGGCCGCCCACAATCGCCAATGTGACCGCAGCGTCGCGCCCAGCGCGCCGCGCAGCGGACCCGGACGGCCGTTCGAACCGAAATAGCAGACGGTCAGCGCGAGCAGCAGCACCGGAATCGCCACTGCCTTCTCGAAGAACAGCAAGCCGGCGACGACCCAGGCGACCTCCGCCACGGCGCGGCCGCGCTTGCCGCCACGCAGGTAGTCGACGTGCGCGGCCACCGCCATCGCCGCCGCGACCTCGGCCGGCAGGACGTTGAGCGCCGCGGCCCACCAGCCCAGGGCCGCGATGGTCAGCGGGGTGAGGAGGAACAGTGCCAGCGGGGCGAGAATCGCCGGCCGCGTCCCGAACAGCGCCCGCAGCATCCGCAGCACGGCCAGGCCCGCGAGCAGTTGCAAGACAAGCGTGGTAACCGCGGCCCACGGCCAGCTGTAAGGGCTGATTGCCGTGACGATTTTCACCAGCAGGAACACGCCCGGCATCAGATGCACCGAGTGGATCTGCATCAGGTAGTGCCAGCCGAACGACTCGCCAGAGGCCTGCTCGATCAGCTGATAGTCGTCCTGGAAGAAGTTCGCGTGCCGGAGCAGCGTGGCGCGCCAGATCAGCTGGGCCGCGATCAGCACGATCGCCGAAGTCGTCACGCCGCGCGGAGTGCGGAACCAGGCGCCGTCGATCAGCCGGGACGCTGAGCCCGGGCCAGCGTCCGCCGGACGCGTGGCTTTCTCGTCGTTTCCCGTGGAGCCCGCCGCCTCGTCGACGACCGCCCCGTCACCAGCCGGCACGTGTCACGAACCACCTCTCGCGCGTCCTCGCCAGGAGACTACTGCGCAGTAACCAGAAGTGGAAGAGGGGCAGCCACTCTTGCTCGCGATGTACTGATGTACTACTGTGCGGTCGGCCGGCATCGGTGCGCATGACGTCACGCGGCCAGCGGAGGTGGGATCGTCGGTGAACCTGATCCGTGACGCGCGGAACGCTGGGCTGCTCTGCGTCGGCCTGCTGATCGCGGTCGTCGTCGTCGCGCACCCGGTCTCGTCGCGGGCGTCGCAGAAGCCGGCACCGGTCAAGATGATGATCGTCGGCGACTCGGTCACCGCGGGCCAGGCCGGCGACTACACCTGGCGGTACTGGTTCTACCAGCAGGAGCGAGCAGCGGGCGCTGACCTCAGCCTGGTCGGCCCCTACAGCGGACTGGCGACGATCAAGCCGGATCCACCGCCCGGCGAGCTGGGCAGCACGCTGCCGTCGCCGCAGTACGACAACCACGAGTACGCCGATCCGAACTTCGGCCAGCGCTGCCTGTGCCTGTGGGGTTACCTGATCGAGCAGGCGACAGCCGCCATGTACAGCGCCGTGGCGCAGGGCAAGCCGGACTACCTGCTCGTGCTGGTGGGCTCTGCCAATCTGGACTTCGCGAAAGAGTCCCCCAACGCGGCCGAGGCCAGGATGCGGCCGCTGATCGCCGCGGCCCGCGCGGCCAACCCGGACATCCGCATCGTCCTGGGCAAGGTGCCCGAGAACCAGAACGACATCGACAAACCGGACGCTGCGCGGCGGGACGCCACGTTCAACGCGGATCTGACGCGGGACGGCCAGGCGTGGTCGACGCCGCGGTCGCCGATCGTGGTAATCGACACGGGCCTCGATCCGGCCACCGACCTCTACGACAACAGCCACCCGAACTCGCACGGTGAAGTGAAGATCGCGGCCGCATTCGTGAACGCGCTCGCGGCCTACTTCTCCGTCGGCGTGCCGTTCCCGTTCCCGATGCCGTCACCGCCGTTGGGGCCGCAACAGGCACCGACGCTCACCGCGAAGGGCGGTAAGGGCGCTGCGACACTGACCTGGACCTCGTCGCCGGGCGCGTGGGACTACATCGTCTGCGCCCACAACGTCACCACCGGCGCGAACTTCTGCCCGGACACATCGCACCCGACGAGATACTCCGCGAAGCTGAAGCCTGGAACCTACTTGTTCGCCGTGTGGCCCGAGAAGGGCTCGCGCACAGTCGGCGACGCCCACCCGGCGCGAGGCAAGATGTCGAACACGGTGACCGTAACCGTGCGCTGAGCTCGGCCGGCCGGTCAGGTCACCTTCGACATCACCGAATCGGCGTAGCGGCGCAGGTTGTCCAGCTTGTCCGGGAGCGGCTCGGGATCCGGGCCGGGCACGTACGGCCAGCGGAAGCCGACGATAACGTCGGTCACGCCCCGCTCTTCCAGGCGCTTGAGGCCATCGACGCTGTACGCGTCCATCGAGATCACGTGGATCTGGAACGGGCGATCCGCGGTGCCCGCCGCCGCCCGGAACTCACGCAGCCTGGCGAGCAGGCCGGGCAGGTCCTTGGGGTCGCCGCCGCCGTGCATCCAGCCGTCGCCGAGCCGGGCGGCCCGGCGCAGGGCCGCGTCGGCGTGCCCGCCGATCAGGATCGGGATCGGCTCCGTCGGCACCGGCGCGATCTTGATCGAGGGCAGGTCGTAGGTCTTGCCGTGGAACTCGAAGAAGTCCCCGGTTGCCAGCCCGCGCAGGATCTCGATCGACTCGTCCATCCGGCGGCCCCGGCTCGCCCAGTCGGCGGCAAGCACGTCGTAGTCCTCACGCCACGGACTGGTGCCCACGCCGAGCAGCAGCCGGTTCCCGGTGAGCACCGCCGTCGAGGTGGCCTGCTTGGCGGTGAGCACCGGATTGCGTACCGGGAGCTTGAGCACGAACGGGGCGAACCTGATCCGCTTCGTCACCGCGCCCAGCGCCGGGATCAGCGAGAACGGCTCGATGAACGGCTTTCCGTCGAGGAACTCCCGGGTGCCGTCCGGGTTATACGGATAGACGCTGTCCGCGTGCTCGGGGTAGCAGATGCTGTCCGAGACGATCATGGTGTCGTAGCCGGCTTCCTCGGCGGCCTGGGCCAGCGGCCCGTAGAACGAAGGATCCGTCATCGACTCCGCATAGGTAAACCGCACCGCTGCTCCTCTCCGCCCCTGTGCGCCCCCACTGCCCCCAAACTAGAACACGTTCTCATCCACCGAGTCAATCACCCGCCCCGCCATTCCCCGGCACCGCGCCCCTCGGTCCCTCGCACCGTGCGCAGGCCAAGGCTCCGCACCGTAGCTATACCCGCCGAGGCGATCGGCGCTGGCGGGCGGCACCCGGCCGGCGCCCGCCGGCCGCGACCGGATCCCGAAACAACGTGGTGGATCGCCTCTTTGTGGAGCCTGGCCCTCCGTTTTCGAGGGTTAACTCGCCACGATGAGGCAATCCGACACGTTGATGCAGGCGCGGCCAGTGCGCTGGCGCATCGCCAGCCACATGACACACGCTAAAAACTAGAACAGGTTCTTGTTTTGCTGATGTGGACACGGCAAGCTTGTGCCATGGATCTCGCGACCCTCGAAGAGATACGGCAGGTGAAGTACCGCTACCTGCGCTGCGTCGACACCAAGCTCTGGGATGAGATCGGCGATACGTTCACCGAGGACGCCACCGTGGACTACGGGACGCAGGCCTACGGCAAGCCGTTGAAGATGGCGGGCCGGGACGAGATCGTCGCGTTCTTCCGGGACAACCTCGGGCCGGACATCCTGACCGCGCACGCGGCCAGCCAGCCGGAGATCACCGTGGACGGGGACACCGCCACCGGCATCTGGTCCTTCCAGGACACCGTGATCGCGACCACGTACAAGGTCGCGATCGTCGGCGCCGCCTTTTACCACGACCGGTACCGGCGCGACTCGGACGGCAAGTGGCGCATCTCCCACACGGGCTACCGGCGGACCTACGAGGCGATGATGTCGCTGGACGACCTGCCCAGCTTCAAGATCATCGCGCGGTTGGACACCGATGCTGACCCAGCCGTTCGCTGACGCGATCGCGGCGGCGGAGCGGCTGATCGCCGTCGCGCCCCACGTCAAGACCGAGCAGGACCTCGCCGAAGGCTACGAGTACCTGGCCGGCGCGATCCAGGGCTCGCTGCGGATGGCCTGGGCATACGAGCGCGACTACCCCTCGTTCATCGCGTCCACCGGGCCGTACACGAAGATGGGCCTGGACAACCCGGACACTCTCTATCTGCACGCCTACCTGCGCGACGACGCCGAATACCTGGTCACCGGGCGCCGTGGCACCACGGCGGACCTGAACTTCCAGATCCTGAACGGCGACTACTCCCCCGTCCAGGTACCGGACAGCGTGACCGCGTTCGACGACCGCACGCTGGACATCGCGCCGGACGGCTCGTTCGAGTTCCGGGTGAAGCCGCCGGCCGGGTCGGCGATGTTCGTGGTGCGCGAGGTGTACAGCGACTGGGTCCGCGAACGCCGCGGGACGATCCGGATCCGCCGCGCGGATGTGACTGGCGGCCATCCCCGGCCGCTGACCGATACATCGGTGGCCGCCAAGCGTTATGGGGTGGCCGGCAAGATCCTGCTGTCCCGGCTCCGCACGTTTCTCGCGTTTCCCGAGTGGTTCTACCTGAAGGAGCCGGTCAACACGCTGACCCCGCCCCGGCTGACCCCGGGCGGCCTGGCCACGCAGTTCTCCTCGGCCGGGCACTACGAACTGGCCGACGACCAGGCGATGATCGTCACCGTGCCCGCCGCGGGCCCCGCGGTGGCGCCCTATCAGGGCATCCAGCTCGGCAGCATGTGGTACGTCTCGCTGGACTACGTGAACCACCAGACCAGCCTCACCGCGGACCAGGCACGGGTGGATCCCGACGGGATGATGCGGTTCGTGATCAGCGAGCGGAATCCCGGGGTGGTCAACTGGCTGGAGCGCACCGGGCACGACCGCGGCTACGTCCAGCTGCGCTGGCAGCGGCTCACCCGCGACCTGACCAGAGATGACGGGCCGAGCGTGGAAATACTGCCCGTGACCGAGGTAACCGAATTCCTGCCTTACGACCAGCGGATCACGCCGGACGAGTGGGCGGGACGTATCGCGGTCCGGCAGACAGCATGCGCGCTGCGCATGATCGGATAACGACGAAGGGTGTTCGGCGATGATGCTCGACGGCAAGGTTGTCGTGGTGCTGGGGGTCGGGCCCGGAGTGGGCCGGTCGCTCGCGCTGGCCAGCGCGCGAGAAGGCGCCGACGTGGTGCTCGCCGCGCGCACCGCGTCGCGGCTGGAGGAGGTCGCCAAGGAGGTCGCCGGGCTCGGCCGGCGCGCCCTGCCGGTGCCGGCCGACATCACCGATCCCGAGGCCGGGGATCGGCTCGCGGACGCGGCGATGGCGGAGTTCGGGCGGGCGGACGCGCTGGTGTACAACGCGTTGCACATGCCTCCGATCAGGGACCTGATGAAGGTGGACCTCGACTCCGTCCGAGACGCTTTCGAAGCTAACGTGCTAACCGCCTTGCGACTAGTACGTAAGTTCGTTATGATAGAGAACGTAGTTTTTATCAATTCGATGGTGGTGCGGTTCTCTCAGCGGAGCATGGGTCCGTACAAGCTGGTGAAGTCGGGACTGCTCGCGATGGCGTCGTCGCTGGCAACCGAGCTCGGGCCGAAGGGCATCAGGGTCAACTCGATCGCGCCGGGGAACATCCAAGGCGATTCGCTGGACTTCTACTTCAGCTACCTGGGGCACAAGCGCGGCGTGGAACCGCAGGTCATTGCCGACGAGACCGCGGCGCGGAGCGATCTGGGACGGCTCGTGCTGCCGGACGAGGTCGCGGACGCGGCCGTGTTCCTCGCGTCGCCGCTGGCGCGGGCCATCACCGGGCAGTGCCTGGACGTCAACTGCGGCGAGTACCACCATTGATCGGCACCGCCGAGGCGCTCTGTGAGAAGGCGCGCACGATAACCGGGTTGTCCGACTTCGGACCGGACGACTTCAGCGACGGGCTGGCCGCGCTGCTGTCGTCGTTCGAGGCGGAGGCGGGGCTGACCGAGCGCGGTGTCCGGGCGGCGCGGGGGCTGCTGCGCGGTGCGCTGGTGGCGCGGCTGCTGTCCGAGGCCGGGTTTGCCGCGCATCCGGAGTATGCCACGGTGCCGGTGCGGGCGCCGATCTTCGTGACCGGGCTGCCGCGTACCGGGACGACGTTCCTGCACCGGCTGCTGGTGGCCGACCCGGTGTCGCAGGGCCTCGAGCTCTGGCTGGCGGAGGCGCCGCAGCCGCGGCCGCCGCGCTCTACATGGGAGTCCAATCCCGCCTACCAGTTCGTCGCGGCCGGGCTGGCTAAGCACCAGGCGGCCAACCCGTCGTTCGGCGCGGTGCATGAGCTGGGCGCCGACCAGGTCGAGGAGTGCTGGCAGCTCCTGCGCCAGTCGTTCCGCTCGATGTCTTATGAATGCCTTGCCTATCTGCCGTCGTACTCGTCGTGGCTGGCCGGCCAGGACTGGGTGCCGCCGTACGCGCGGCACCGGCGGAACCTGCGGCTGCTCGGGCTGTGGGACGCGGACCGGCGGTGGGTGCTGAAGAACCCGTCGCACCTGTTCGCTTTGGACGCTCTGATGACCGTATACCCCGACGCGATGGTCGTCGTGACGCACCGGTCGCCAGAGGTGTCGGTGGCGTCGATGTGCTCGCTGGCGGCGCAGGCGTCGGACGGCTGGTCGACGGTGTTCACCGGGCCGGTCATCGGGCGGACCCAGCTGGAGCTGTGGTCGCGCGGGCTGTCTGGTTTCACCGCGGCGCGGAAACGGTATCCGGCGGGACAGTTCTGCGACGTCTCGTACGAGTCACTGGTGGCTTCGCCGCTGGACGTGGTGGAAAAGGTGTACGCGGCGTTCGGGCTGTCGCTGTCCGGGGCGGCGGCGGACGCGATGCGGGGCGTGGCGGCCGCATCGCGCGGCGGAGGCGGGTCTGGGCACAGGTATTCGCTCGCGGACTTCGGCCTGACGTCCGGGGAGGTGGCGGAGGCTTTTCGCTGATTCGCCGACTGATTCGGCCCCTCACCCGCCACGCTGCCTTCCGGCTACTCCCGGACGACGTGCCAGCAGCCAGCTGACGCCGCAACGCTGCGTTCACCCTCCCCTTCCAGCAGCGACAGCGGAGCTCGCGCGGCGAGTGCCCGGGGAGCCGAGGCGGCCAGCCAGCGCCCCGGCCTCGTCGGCGATCAGTTCGGCACCGTCCCAGACCAGCAGCAGGGCGCTCACCGTGTGCTGGACGGGCGAATGGGCGAGGTCGTAGTGCGCCGCGGCGCGGACGGCGCCCGAGGTCGCCCACAGGTCGTACCCGGTCATGAACAGGTCCAGGTCGAACTGCGCCGCCAGCGACATGAGCTCGCCGCGCCCGGTGTCGTCCACTCCGGCGAACGCCTCGTCCAGCGCGAGCAGCCGTGGAGCGTCCGGGCGGGCCGAGTTCAGCATCGCGTGCGCCGCCGCGAACAACGGCAGGTGCAGCGACACCGACTGCTCACCGCCGGACAGCCGGCTGTGCCTGCCGCGGGTCAGTGTCTCCTCGCCACCCTCCGGGCTGACCAGCTGGAACACGAACTGCCGCCACCGCCGGTAGTCCAGCACGGACGCGAGCAGCTCCCGATACGGCAGCTCCCTGTACCGCGCTCGTTCGGTCTTGATCCGCGCCGCGAAGTGCGCGCGCATCCGGGCCAGCGCGTCCGGTGACAGGCGGGACGCGCCGGCGTCGAGCAGGCTGGCCACCGCCCGCTGCTCGTCGTCAAGAGAGTCGGCCAGCTGCCACCTCACTCCGACCCTCTTACCGGACGACATGCGCCTGCCGCGCATCTCGGAGTTCATCGCGCGGATCAGGTCACGCGCGCCGATGGTCCGGTCGTGGATCTGCTGCGCCAGGCGGGTGAGCAGCGCATCCTCCAGGATCCGTTGCTCGCTGTCGGACAGCAGCAGCTGCTGGTCCCGCCGCGCGGCCGCGATCCGGATGCCGAACGCGGCCGCGGGCAGCGGACCAAGCTCGTCGGCGATCCGCACAACGATCACCCCGTCCGCGCTGTCCCACTCCGGGTGATAGTCCTGGCCGGCCGCCGCGAGCTGCGCCTGCAACTCCTCCAGCGCCCGGGTCAACCGGGTCGTCGACTGCTTCAGCGAGGTTTCCGTCGCCGTCAGCCCCCGGGTCACCGCCAGGATCGCGTCATAGATCTCCAGAACGGTCAGTGGCGTCTCACCGGCCGCCCACTCCTCCTCCGTAGCGGGCCAGGTCAGGCCAGGCGCGCACTGCAGCACGTCGAGCAGTTCGCGTGCCGCGAAGGGTGCGAGACCGCGAGCCGCGCCGAGTTCCTCGACCAGCGCGACGCCGAGCGCCTCGCGGCCCTTGACGACGCGTTCGGCCGCCGCGGCGGCGGACTTGATCGCGGCGATCTCCGCACCGCGTGCGGCTTTTTCCTCCGCCTGAGCGGCGGACAGGCCAGATTCTGCCTCGTCGACCTGCGCGAGGACCTGCTGAGCTTCCGCGCCGACGGAGTCCTTCAGCGCCCGCAGCTTGGCGTCTTCCTGGGCGTGCCGCTGGTGCGCGGACCGGTGCGTCTCGGCGGCCGCGCGCTCCTCCTCGGCGGCGCGCTCAAGGCGTTCACGGGATTCGGTGACGGCCCCGGCCTGCCGCGCATGCTCGCGGTGCCTGGCTTCCAGATCGCGGGCAGCGGCCTCGAAACGGCGGGTCGCGGCCTCGACCTGATCGGCGGCCTCCGGGGCAAGCACGTGCTCGGCGGCGGCGCGGCGCAGGGCACGCTCGGTCACGGTAACGGCGGCGACGGACTCGTCGAAGCTCTCCTGGGATTGCTCCGCGGCGCGCCGCGCGCTGCGCAGGTGCCCGGCGGCCCGGTTGTGCTCCCGCTGGGCCTCGGCGATCTGACGTGTCGACGGCAGTGCGCGCCGCGCGGCGTCAAACGCCCGGAGGCTATCGGTGAGTTCCGCCGCCCGATGGCCGGCCTCTTCGATCTCCCGCGTCAGGTCGGCGATCCTCGCGTCGCAGTCGGCGATGCGGGCGGCACGGCGGCGGGCACGCGCGGTGGCGCCGATGTATTCTGCGTGCTCTTTGCGGTGCCGGCCCGCGGTGATGCCATGCGAGTAGCGGCCGTCGGCTCCGATCACGGCGGCGGCGGAGAAGAGCTTCCCGTCGAGCGCGACCGACCTCAATGTCGCGGTTATCAGCTCAGCAGGCACGCCGGTGTCGTCCTCGGGCACCAGGACGTCGGCGAGGCTCATCCCCTGGACCGGGGTGCCCGGGACCAGGAAGCCGTCGCCGCTGCCCGCCTCCCCCATCCCGGCTATCTCCGACATCCGCGACTCGTCCGGTGGGGACGGCAGCACCCAGCTGTCGAGCATGCCCGTCGCCTCGAGCGCCGCCTCCAGTGCCGCCGCGCGGTCGTCCGCGATGTCATCGGCGAAACGGACCAGGCGCCAGAGTGGTCCGCCGTCCCGCGCCGAACGGTCCGCCGTCCGCCCCGGGTAGCACGGCGGGGCGTCGTCACTCTCGGCGGCTATGGCGTCTCGTTCGGCGCTCACCTGCTCTCGCCGCGCGGCAAGCGAAGCCCGGTGGGCGCGCACGGCCGCCTGCTCGTCGCGAACCTGCTGCTCCGCGGCCTGGGTTTTGCTGTTGTAGGTGCTCTCCGCCGACGACGCATCCGGCTCGCCGAAGCGGGCAAGCGCCTCGCCCAGGGCTTCGGTGAGGTCCGCCCACTCGGCCGCGGGGAGCAGCCCGGCGTTGCTTGACGACCAGTCGGCGAGGGCCTGCCGCGCGGCCTGGCTGGCGCGGGCGACGTCGGCGGCCGCCGACTCCTCGGCCCGCTCGGCCTCGGCAAGCGCCTGGCTGGCGCGGTCGAGGGCGATCCTGGCGAGGTCACGGGCATGGACGGCCTCGCGGTGGACAGCGTCCGCGGCGCGCACAGCACGGACGTTCTCCAGCCGGACGGTGACCCGGGCGCTGGCCCGCTGTGCCAGACCGGATGCCTCGGCGTCGGGCGGCTGCCAGGAAATGCCCGCCTGGGCCGCGTGGTCCGCGAGTCCGGCGGCGGTCCGTGTGACGGTCGCGGCAAGGTCGGCCAGGGCGGCGCTCGCGCCTTCCACGTCGGAGCGGGCGCGGGCGGTCGCCGCCTGGCGGCGTCCCAGTTCGGCCCGCGCGTCGTTCGCGGTCTGCAGGCAGGTGCGGACGAGGCGCTCGAGGTCGCCCAGCTGCCCGACCGCTTGGTAGGCGCTGCTCGCCTTGAGCTGTTCGATCCGGCTGCGCAGCCCGGTGACGGCAGTCTCGGCGTGCTCTCGGCGGGCCTCTGCCTCTCGCTGCCCCGCTTGCGCTGACCGCTCGGTCTCCTCGTCGCTCTCGACGGCTTCCCGTTGTGCCCGCGTCGCGTCGCGACGGCGGCTCAGTGTGTCGGCGGCCGCTCGGGCGTGGGTTCGCAAGTAGGTGGTATAGCTGGCGAGGAACGCGCTGGCCGCCTCGTCGGCGGCGACCAGTCCCTCCAGCGTTCTGGCGACCGCCTCCATGTCGTCGAAGCTTCGCGCGGCTTCGCCGATGAGGTCGTCATCGACGGGACGCAGACCGTCGGTCAGCGTGTCTGACAGCTTGAGCGGGTCAAGGTTCTTGGCGAGCTGCGGCCGCCGCAGGGTCAGGATGAGGGTGAGTAGCTGCTCGTAGCGCTCGGTACCGAGACGGAACAGCCTGCCGTCGATGGCCGCACGGTACTCGGTAGGCGAGGCGTAGATGCTCGCCTCGCCGATCTCCTCACTGAGCTGCTTCCTTGTCATCGGGCGGTCGTCGTCGGTGAGCAACGAGAAGTCCTCGCCGACGCGGCCTTCCGCGACGAAATGCCAGCGGACCGGGGTGTCGCGGTGCCGTTGGGCGTGCAGGCCGATGCCGACCGTGACCGCTTCCCCGGTGTCCTGGTGGCGGAACTCCAGCCAGACGTAGCCGACCGCGTTGTCCATGCCCCGGTAGAGCAGGTTGGACTTCATCGTCCGGTCCTCGCCCGCGAACGGGTTCAGCCGCTTGGGGTCGATCCGGCCGTCGAGCACGAAGGGGAACAGCACCTCGAGTGCCTTGGTCTTGCCGGATCCGTTCGGGCCGCGCAGGACGAGCCAGCCGCCGGCGAACGAGAACTCCTCGTCACGGTAGTCCCACATGTTGATGATGCCCGCACGGGCAGGCTCGTACCTGGTCAATGGATCGGTTCCTTCAGCTGGGCGGTGACGCCTCGGTAACGGGCCAGAAGCGGGAGGACGAGGGCGCCGCCGTCGACTCGGGCAACGAAGCCGACACCAGCGAGCAGGTCGAGGGCGTCATGGAGAAGGCCAACCGGGTCGGCGACCTGGCGCTCGGACATGCCGCTGCCGAACTCGTCCACCAGCTTTACCAGCTCCGTCCGCAGCCAGGATTCGCTCAGGAACGGGTAGGCCGCTTCTGATCCGGCCGGCCTGAAGCCGACCGGGGGCGCGACGTCTGCCAGGAGGGCGGCGACATCCGCGCGGGCGGGGAGGCCGCCGTCGATGCGGGCTGCCGCGTCGGTGCGGCGCTCGGCCGCCGTCGCGGCGGGCAGGTGCTCGACGCGGCCACGGTTGCGCCGCAGATAGCCGGCGATCCTGGCGCACAACAGCAGCGCGGCCTGCGCGACCGTGCCGGTGCCAGGGAATGTGACGTCGGTGAGCCTGCCGCCCGTGTTGATCAGGGCGACGCCCTCGGCGCGGCGCTCCAGCGGCAGGCCGGTTAGCCGTTCCAGGTCCTCGGCGAGCGCGGGTGACTTCAGCAGCCCGCGCAGGCTCTCGTCCACGTCCTCGTAGTAGACAACCGGGTTCTCCAGGGCCAGCCTGCGCGCCTGCCGCCCGGCGCGGCGGCGCTCGGCGTTGATGCCCTGCGCCGGGCCTGCGCTCGCGGCGTCGCCAAGAAGCTCGGTCACCGAGCCCAGGTACTGGAGCACCCGGCTGGGCGCGTAGACCGCCCCGAGGACGTCCCGGTCGATGTCGTAGAGCGCCTCGGCCCGCTCCGGGTCGTTGACCCAGTCGACGGCGCTGCCGTCGGCCACCCGCAGCGCACCCCGCGTCTCCAGCCAGGCGACCGCGTCGACGAACGCGTCGCGGTCGGCTTTCCGCTCGGTGTCCATGCCGAGGCCGTCGATCCGTCCAGCCTCGGCGGCCACCGCGTCGGCAAGCTCGGACAGGGCGATCTGATTGCCGGACCGGCCGAGCGCGGACATGGTGAGCACGAGGTAGGCGTAACGGCGGCGGTCGAAGGGCTTCTTGGCCCGGGTGTGCGCCGGCCTGGTGGGGTCGAGCGCATCCTGGACCCGGCGCAACCTGATCGTGTCCCCGTTGCTTACCAGGGTGTAGCCGAGGACTTCGGCGAGGTCCTCGCGGAGCTGCGGCGCCCACTTGCGGACCAGGGGCAACGTCGTCTTGTCCGGATAGGCGGCGGTGATGAGCGGATGGCGGAGCACCTGGCGGACGGCCTGCTGGTACTCGCCGAGCTCCAGCGCGCTGACGTTCTCGGCGACTCTCATGCCGGCACCCCGGTCGCGGAGCGCGCTGCGGTGGCCGGCGCGCTTCCCGCGCTTCCCGCGCTTCCCGCGCTTCCCGTGCTTCCCGCGCTTCCCGTGCTTCCCGCGCTTCCCGCGCTGACCTCGATGGCCAGGCCGTCGAGGTGGAGCCTGCCGCGGACGGTCCGCACGGTCGTCCCGCCGGGCGCGGGACGGAGGGTGAGGCGCACGCCGTCGGAGGAACCCGTCGCGACCGGGCCTGGCCCGCTCGCCGCGGCTACGCCACGGCTGACCGGAACCCGGGCGACCAGGGCGATGCCGAGCAGGCTGAGCAGCGCCGCCGTCTCCGGCTCGTCGAGCACCCGGTCGTAGACGCCGTCGCCGGCGAGCTGCGCGGCCGCCGCGCGGCGCGCGACGGTGGCCTTGAGCTGCTCGGCGCGAAGCCGCTCCTTCGTCGCGTCGTCCCGCTGGATCCGGCCAGGCCCCTGTAGTCCGGCGGCCCGGCCGGTGCGCACGAGGGTGCGCGCGAGCTGCACCGGCTCGGCTTCCCACCAGGACTGCCTGCCGAGGGTCAGGTCGGGGTCCTCGTAGCCGACGGCGACGTGACGAGGCCCGCCGAGGCCGAATACCGCCTGGTACAGTGCGTGCGCGTCGTTGTCGCCCGGCAGATTCGCGAACCACTGCGCGAGGTGGCGAAGCTGGCTTTCCCGGCTGACGCCGCCCCTTCTCGAGTCCGTTACCCGGCGCAGCAGGGCGGTGACGTTGGCGATACCGGTGATGGTGGCGTCCTGCAGCCGGTCAGCCTCGCTGGGCTCCTCCCCGGTGCCTGCCTCGCCATGGTCAGCCCGGTCCTGGCTGGCGCCGAACCACTTGACGAGGCCACCCCAGCGGCGCCGCCACTCCTGCTGCCGCTCATCGGGAGAGCGGAACAGGCTGTCGTCAGCCTCGGCGGCGAGCGCGGCCACCAGGTCAGGACCCTCCGCGTTGACCGCCTCGACGGCGTCGGCGAGCAGCGGCGCGTACCTGCTCAGCTCCGAATGAAAGTCGCGCATGTGGTTGAGCAGTGCGTCCTTGTGCGCCAGGAACACCTCGGGACGCGTGTCGTTGGTTCTGGCCAGGTCGCCGAGCATCAGGTAGAAGCGGGCGGCGCGCTGCGCCATGTCCGCGAGTACGCCGTCAAGGCGAGATAGCTTCCGGTACGCCTCGGGCGCATCACCGCTTCGCGTGGCTTCCGCAAGGGAGCGCAGGTCCGCCAGGATGTCAGGGAACACCAGCCGGGACAGCTGCGCGTCTTCCAAGCTGGCACTCAGCACGTCCTCGACCGCGCGGAAGGCCCGGTAGCCCGCTTGGGTGAACTGGTACACGTAGTGCCGGTTCCGGTATTCGGCCAGATTCGCGGCGCGGGTGCCGTCGTAGGAGCGGTCGAGCACCTGCCACTCGGTGAGGGAGTCGAGCAGCGACTGGACGTCGGGGGCCGGCGCCTCCTGCCGTTCCCTCGCCATGGCGTCCAGCGCGGCCTGGGCGTCGGAGACGTGCATCAGCACCTGGTAGTTGGCGCGCGCCCGGTCGAAGGCGCGCAGCAGCGAGAGGTACTCGTGCCGCTTCTCGGCCGCGGCGAAGTGAAACAGGCGCAACCGGTCGTCTGCGGTGAACGCGTCGATGCCGAACGTGCCCTCCGGCCCCGAGGGCATGTCCTGCTTGCTCGCGGTGGTCATGAAGGGAGTCTTCCAGCCGGCACTGACAAAACCAGGGACCTGCGCGGGACTGGCGCCTGATTCGCCGGTCACGGCTCGTCGGCGCGCAGGCCAGACAGGGACTCCAGGATTGCCAGGGGCGCGCCGCGGTCGCACGCGCTGACCCGCCCCAGCGCTCCCGGCGCTGGCATCGACCTCACCATGCTGGCATCGACCTCACTATGCCGGCATCGACCTCACTATAAGGTCGGCTCGGCCGACTGGAGCCGGGGCCGGGGCGATGCCGTCCAGTCCGGGAGGCGGCGGAGGCCTTTCGCGGACTGCGCTGCTGACGGCAGCGTTGTGCTGCTCTGGGCAGCGTCCGGGGATGTGCGTCGCGATCGTCGCGCACGCTGGGGCTATGGCACACGACGACGATAAGACACCGCTGTTCAGCTGGCGCTCCCGGGAGCAGCTGCTGAACCAGCGGATTCTCGTACTCGACGGGATCCTCGACGACGACAACGGGACGCTGCTGACCACTCAGCTGCTCACGCTCGCCGCGCAGGACCCGACCGCGGACATCGCGCTGTGGATCCACTCGCCCGGCGGTTCGATCCCGTCCATGCTGGCGATCCGGGACGTCATGCGGCTCATCCCGTGTGACGTGTCGACGATGGCGCTCGGTCTGGCGTGCAGCGCCGGTCAGTTCCTGCTCTCGGCCGGCACGCACGGCAAACGGTTCGCGCTGCCGCACGCGCGCATCCTGATGCACCAGGGCTCGGCGGGCATCGGGGGCTCCGCCGTGGAGATCGAGGTCCAGGCCGACGACCTGCGGTACACCGTGGACACCGTGCTCGGCATCATCGCCGAGGACACCGGGCAGCCGTTCGACCGTATCTTCGAGGATTCGCTGCACGACCGCTGGTACACGGCGGTCCAGGCGCGGGAGTACGGCTTCATCGACGGCATCGTCGACTCGTTCGGGCAGGTCATGCCCGTGCGGCGGCACCGGATCGGACTGGCGGGAGGCGTTACCTCATGAGCAGCTACACCATTCCCAACGTCATCGCACGGGATCCGCGCGGCGAGCGGATCATGGACGTGTACTCCCACTTGCTCACCGAGCGGATCGTCTACCTCGGCACGGCGATCGACCCGGGTGTGGCGAACACGCTGATCGCGCAGCTGCTGCACCTGGAGGCGGAGAGCGCCGAGCAGGAGATCAACCTGTACGTGAACTGCGAGGGCGGCGACCTGTCGTCGATGCTGGCGATCTACGACACCATGCAGTTCATCCAGGCGCCGGTGGCGACCACCTGCGTCGGGCAGGCGATCGCGGTCGGCGCGGTGCTGCTGGCGGCCGGCGCGCCGGGTAGCCGGTCCGTGCTGCCGCACGCCAGGGTGGTGCTGCACCAGCCGGCCGCGCGCGGTCAGGGCCCGATCCCGGACCTGATCCTGCAGGCCGACGAGGTCGTGCGGATGCGCGCCGAGATCGAGGAGATCCTGTCGGCGCACACCGGCCAGTCGGTGGAGACGCTGCGGCACGACACCGACCGGGACCGCGTGTTCACCGCGCGCGGGGCGCAGGATTACGGACTGGTCGACCACATCCTCGGCCAGCGAGTCGCCGCCGAAGCGGCCAAGCCGGCCGCGTAGCTCGCGCGTTTCCAAGATCGTTTGCCGTTTCGGCGTACTGGGATACGCCAAAACGGCAAACGATCATCAGGCGGCCAGGGAAAGCTGCGCGCGGGGGGCGGCGATACCGCCGCGGGCCGGTGCTGGCGCCCGGGCTGGCGCTGGGGCTGGCGCTGGCGCGGCAAGGGCCTGGAGACGGCGCAGGTCACCGGCCACCTGCTCGGTCAGGTCGATGAGCGTGGTGCCCAGCGCGCCGGCGAGGGCGGCGATCATCTCGCTGGACGGCTCTTTGCGGCCGCGCTCGATCTCCGACAAGTACTGCGGGGAAATGCCCGCGCGGCCGGCCGTCTCGGCCAGGGTCTCGTCCTGGTCCTGGCGAAGCACGCGGAGCCGACGTCCGAGCACCTCGCGCCACAGGGGTTCCGTCGGACGGGACTCCCTATCCGGCTGGGACGGGACGAGGTGCAGGTGGGCGGTGTCAGCCATACTCCAGCTGTAGCACGCGCCCCGGCGTGTCACCCACCGATTCTGCTGTGAGCAGAGCTAGCCGGACTCGATCACCCGGCGGATGAGCGCCTCGTCGCTGCCCAGGCGCTGAGTGCCTCGTCGAGCCTCACCCGGTTCGCGGTCCCGTGCTTGGCCTCGACGGTGTCGATGCCCGAGCGTGCCGATGGCGCCAACGGGCAGCGACGACCCCGACCCGCTGGCGCCATCGGCACACCCCACGGCGACCCGCTGGCGCCATCGGCACGTTTGCCGCGGCGTCGACCGCGACCGCCGCCCGCATGGCCCGTCGTCCTTTCAGCCGCCCAGAATGATCGTCGCGGCGTGCTCACCGATCATCATCGCGGGCGCGTTGGTGTTGCCGCCGGTGATGCCCGGCATGATCGACGCGTCCGCGACGCGCAGCCCCTCGATGCCGCGCACCTTGAGCTCTGGGTCGACGACAGTGCGCTCGTCGCTGCCCATCCGGCAGCTGCCGACCGCGTGGTAGACGGAGGTGGCGCGGTTCGGCACCTCGGCGGCGAGCGCTTCGCGGTCCCGGTAGTTGGTGCCGGGTGAGAGTTCCAGCTCGACGCCCCCGGCGATGAGCTTGCTGGCCATCACCTCGCGGATGAGCTCCATGCCGTCCAGGAGCACGGTCGTATCGTCGGGCTCGGACAGGTAGCCGAAGTCGATGAGCGGCGCGGCCGCAGGGTCCGCGGAGGCGAGCCGGAGCGTGCCTCGGCTCTTCGGGTAGATCAGCGTCGGCATGACGGTCAGGGCCGAACGCGGGTCCACCTTGTGCCGGATCGGCGCGTCCTGGTTGGGGAACGGGTACGACCATGGCAGCACGTGGATCTGGATGTCGGGGATCGCCTTGGCGATGGAGCTGCGCACCCAGCCGGCCGCCTCGAAGACCGTGCGGGCCATCCAGGTGCCGCCGCGGATCCGCTCGTTGAGCATGCCGCGGAAGAAATACGGGGCGGTGCCGCGGTTGATCGCGCTCTTCATCACGTACGTCATCGGGACGAACATGTGGTCGTGCAGGTTGTCGCCGACGGGCAGGTCGGCGAGCACCTCGATGCCGTGCTCACGCAGGTGCCCGGCCGGCCCGATGCCGGAGAGCATCAGCAGTTGCGGCGAGCCGAAGGCGCCCGCGGCGAGGATGACCTCTTTACCCGCGCGGATCGTGCCCACGCCGTCCTTGGTGCGGACCTGGACGCCGGCCGCCCGGTTGTTCTCGATGACGATCTTGGTGATCATCGTGTTGGTGCGGACCGCAAGGTTGCGCAGACCGTGCTTGTCCAGGTAGCCGATCGAGGAGCTGTACCGCAGCCCGTCGCGCGCGCTCTGCTGGAAGATGCTCGCGCCCTCCTGCGACTCGCCGTTGTAGTCGTCGTTCTTCTTGACCCCGGTCGCCTCGGCAAGCGCCTCGATGAATGCCTGCGACGCGGGGGTGAGGTCCTTCTGCCTGGTGACCTGGACCGGGCCGCCGGCTCCGCGCAGGTCGCTCGCGCCGTCCTCCCAGTTCTCCAGCCGCTTGAAGCTGGGCAGCACGTCGTTGAAGGCCCACCCCGGGCAGCCGTCGGCGGCCCAGTCGTCGTAGTTCTTCGCGTTGCCGCGGACGAACAGCAGGCCGTTGATCGAGCCGGAGCCGCCGAGCACCCGGCCGCGCGGCTGCGGGATCTTGCGGTTCAGCGCGTGCGGCTGCGGGACCGTGTAGTAGCCCCAGTCCAGGCGCTTCTTCAGCTGCGGGACGTTGTGGAAGATCGCGATCATGCCCGGCTTGCGCACCAGCATCGTGCGGTCCGGGCCGCCGGCCTCAAGCAGGATCACGCTCGCGCCGGACTCGGCCAGGCGCTTGGCCAGCACGCAGCCGGCGCTGCCGGCTCCGGCGACGACGTAGTCGGCAGTGGAATCCATTTCGGCCCTCGCAGCGGAGTGAGTGGTCCGGCTGGCCTGGACTCTACGCTCTCACCCGCCCCAAAACAAGAACGTGTTCTCGTTTTGGGAGCGCCGCCGGCCTGCCGTCGCGGCAATCCCGCCTGCCGAGACCCGCGAGCGCCCGCACCGTCGGCCGCGGCAGCAACGTGGTAGATCCCCGCTTCGTGGAAGGCTTACCCCCGTCCACGGGGGTCAGTCCACCACAAAGGGGTAATCTGCCACGTTGTTCGGTTATGCACCTGGGCGGTGAGCGCTAATCGAACGGCGCGGTGAGCGGTGCCAGCGTGGCGCGCACCCAGAGCCGCAGCGGACCAGGGCCGGGCGCGGGTTGCGGCGCGCAAGCCGCGGCGCGCAAGCCGCGACATGGGGTTGACAAAGTAGTGAGTGATTACTAACTTTGGAGGCATGGCTGAGCAAGCGGTTAGGGAGCGGTCCGGGGGGACGCGGATGTCCGCGGAGCGGCGGCGGGAGCTGGTGCTCGCGGAGGCGCTGGCGGAGTTCGCGGTGCACGGGTACGCGGGCACCTCGACCGAGGTCGTCGCGCGGCGGGCCGGGATCAGCCAGCCGTACCTGTTCCGGCTGTTCCCGACCAAGAAGGCGCTGTTCCTG
>Ga0070714_100000204_pt1 | contig 47913 bp, 52 predicted proteins | sample LARL83metaG_FD_65450 | JGI IMG/M metagenome (GOLD analysis project Ga0070714, IMG submission 65450) | Corn, switchgrass and miscanthus rhizosphere microbial communities from Kellogg Biological Station, Michigan, USA - LAR L8-3 metaG | ecosystem: Host-associated > Plants > Roots > Rhizosphere ... | reverse complement strand
ACGAAGCGACGCAGGAGGCGCTCGACCGCGCCGGCCTCGGCGCTTACGAGATTTCCAACCATGCCGGTGCGGGCGCGGAATCCCGCCACAACCTAGTTTACTGGCGCTACGGCGATTACCTCGGCGTCGGGCCGGGCGCCCATGGCCGCCTCACGTACCCCGGCGGGGCCGGCGGTCTTGCCACGGCGGCGCACCGCAAGCCCGAAGCCTGGATCGAAGCGACGCTTGGCTCCGATCCGTTGGCAATCGCCGAAGCGACACCGCTCGACCGCGACGTGCGCGTGCGCGAGATGACGATGATGGGCCTGCGCCTGACGTCGGGGATCGCCCGCGCGGATTTCGAACGCGTCGCCGGCAAGCCGATCGAGGCAGCGTTCGACGCCGGCGCGCTCGAGCGCCTGATCGGCGGCGGATTCCTCGCCGTTGGCGAGAGCGGCATCTCGGCGACCGCCGCAGGCCGCGCGCGCCTCAACGCCGTCCTGGCGCTGCTTCTCCCCTAATTCGAAGGCGGCTCGAAGGTGGTGGGCGCCGGGCTGACGATCTGGCTCGCCCGAAGATGCACTTCCATGACGGCCAAGCCACGCTCGGCGGCACCATCCGCACGCAATCGGAAGATTCCGTCGGCGCCGGCAAAGCCGTTGGGCTGGGTGAGACGCTCGCGGGCAAAGCGGCCTTGACCGGGTGCCGCCTCGGTGCGCGCCAGCGTGGCGGCCAAGAGCGTCGCATCGAAGGCGAGCGACGCGATGCGCGGCGGCGCGGCGGCGAACGCGCCTTTATAGGTGCTCTCGAACCGACTGCGCGCGTCCGGCGGCGGCACCGGGTACCAACCGCCGGCGAGCGCGGGCTCGGTTTCCGTCAGCGGATCGTTCCAGTCGAAGGTGCCGAGGGGGCGAACGCGGCGGGTGTCGATGTCGTAGAACGACAGGAGCGGCGCGATGGCACGGAGCCGGGCGCCACCCTCCGGAATAAGCAGCGCGTCGAAGTCGGGATCGCCCGACGTGTCGACGCCCTCGAGCCGCCGGAGCGCCGCCTTCGAAGCCTCATCGCCCTTGCTCGCCAGGGTCTGGCGATTGGCCCTCAGCGCCGCGCGCCGCGCATCGTAATCGGCGAGCCGGCGGATCACCGGCGCCAGCGCTTCGTTGTCGGTGGACGCGTAGCGCGCGACGCGCGTGACACGACCGCCGTAGGTCGTCACCGCCTTCTGCAGCGCATCGGCGGCGCGGGTTCCGAACGTCGAATCCGGCACCAGGGCGGCAAAGCGCTGCACGCCGCGCGAACGCGCGTAGGACACGACGCGATTGATCTGGTCTTCCGGCGTAAACCCCATGACGAAGACGCCGTCGCCGGCAACGGCAACATCGTTGGAGAACGCGATTACCGGGACGTTGCGCGCCCGCGCGACCGGCGCGACCTCGGTAACGGTGGCGGCGAAGATCGGCCCGAGAATGAGCTCGGCGCCGTCGCCGATGGCGCCGGCCGCCGCCGCCGCCGCACCGCCTGGGCCTTCGGTGTCGCGGGGGAGCAGCTCGACGCTGTCGGTCTCGGAGGCGAACAGCGCGAGCTCGGCGGCGTTGAGGAGCGCCTGGCCGAGCGGTGCATTGGATCCGCTCAATGGCAGCAGCAGCGCCACCCGCGCTTTGCCGGTCCCGAGCGGCTCGCCCGGAATAGGTTCGATCGGCGCCGGCGCCGCGGTGGCGGGCGACTGGACCGTCGCTTGCGGCGGCGGCCGCGGCTCCGCTACCTTCGACGGACGTTGCAGGGTCTGGCAACCGGCGAGCGCGACCAGAACAAGCACGCTGGCGACAAGGCGCCATGGCTTCACGGGCAGACGGGGCTGGTAGGGTAAGATCGACGTCATCATGACCGGGTCGGCACGCAGTTCGACGGCCGCGCAGGCTGCCTGCGAAACCGGAGCGCGTAGGCTATCCGGCGGCCAGGGCGAAGTAAACGGCGGGTCCATGCACGACACGAAAGACGCACGATGAACGGCACGCGATGGTGAGGCCCGCCTCGCACGACGGCCGCCTCGCGCCCGGGCTCCATCTCGTCGCAACGCCGATCGGCAACCTCGGCGATCTGTCGGCCCGCGCCGTCGCGGTCCTGAAGGGCGCCGATGTGATCGCCTGCGAGGACACGCGGGTGACCGGCAAGCTCGCGCACGCGTTCGGCATCGCGACACCGCTCCTCTCCTATCACGAGCACAACGCCGAGCGGATGCGGCCGCGCCTCCTCGCGCGGCTTAGGGAGGGCGAGCGCGTGGCGCTGGTTTCGGACGCGGGGACGCCGCTCATCTCCGATCCTGGCTACAAGCTGGTGCGCGAGGCGGTCGCTGAGGGACTTCCGGTGATCCCCATTCCCGGCCCTTCAGCGGCGCTCGCAGCGCTGGTCGTCTCCGGGCTGCCCACCGATCGTTTTTTCTTCCAAGGCTTCCTCCCGTCGAAGAGCGGCGCGCGCAAAACAGTCCTGGCCGAGCTGGCCGCAATACCGGCAACGCTGATCGTCTATGAGGCGGCGCGGCGGCTGGGCGACACACTGGGCGACATGGCGACAGCGCTCGGCGCGCGCGAAGCGGCGGTGGGTCGCGAACTCACCAAGCTTTACGAGGAGGTGCGGCGCGGAACCCTCGCGGCGCTGGCCACGCACTACGGCGCGGCGCCGGCCAAAGGCGAGGCGGTGATCGTCGTTGCACCGCCAGGGCCGGCGGTCGTCGATGCCGCCGCCGAAGAGGCCGCTCTCGAGCGGCGCCTTGCCGAGCTCCTGGATCGCGTCGGCGTCAAGGAGGCGGCCGTCACCGCGGCGCGCGAATTCGGCCTTTCGCGGCGCGACGTCTACAGCCGAGCGCTGGCGCTGCGCGGCTCGCGCGGCGGCACGGGCGATCCATGAGCGTGCGCGGCCCCGTCAGCGACGCCAGGCGTGCCGATGAGCGTGCAGGCCGTACGGCCGAAGCGATTGCCGCGGCGCTTCTGCGGTTCAAAGGCTACCGCGTCCTGGCGCGACGCTTCCGGGGACAGCGCGGCGAGATCGATCTCATCGCCCGCCGCGGCTCCATTCTGGCGTTCGTCGAGGTGAAGCATCGGGCCAGCATCGCCGCTGCCGCCGAATCGGTAAGCCCGCGGCAGCGCGCCCGCATCGCCGCCGCCGCCGAGGAATTCATCGCCGCCCGACCGCGCCTCGGCGGACTGGGCATCCGCTTCGATGCGATCCTCGTGGCGGCGGGAAAATTCCCGCGTCACCTTGCCGACGCCTGGCGGCCATAGACGGCGGAGGAATGCGCGGGGAGCGACGTCTCTCTCTTGCCTTGCCAGCACGCCGTTCCAGGGGCACTTTATCGCTGTGCGTTGGAATACACGGATTGCCAGAGTCCCGATCTTTCGGCCTTTGCGCCGCGCGCTTGCGGCGTCCGCGCCGCTCGTCCTCGCCGCGTCGTGTCTGAGCGGATGCTCGACCGCCGATCTTGCGGTCGGCGGCGGAGCGACCGCCGGCGTGGCGGCCTCCGAGGAACGCGGAATCGGCGGCTCCCTGAGCGATGCGGAAATCACCGCGCAGATCAATTACGCCTGGCTCGACCGCAACGTCGACATGTTCCACTCGCTCAACCTCGCCGTCTACGAGGGACGAGCGATGGTGACCGGCATTCTGCCGACCCAGGCGCAGGTCGACGAGGCCGTGGCACTCGCCTGGAAAGTGAACGGCGTGCGCGAGGTGATCAACGAGATCGTCGTCGACCCGTCGGGCCGCACAGGAACGTTCGCCACCGATTCGTTCATCACCGCTCAGCTCAAGGCCAAGCTCCTCATCGACAAAAACGTCAGCGCGATCAACTACTCGATCGATTCGGTGCGGGGCGTCGTCTACATCATGGGCGTCGCGCAATCGCAGGCGGAGCTCGATCGCGTCATCGGCTATGCGCGGAACATTCGCTACGTGCAGAAGGTCGTCAACCACGCCATCCTCAAGACCGACCCGGCACGGAAGACATGAGCGAGCGCCCGTACATCGAGCAAGCCGGCACGAGCGCGGTTCATCCCGACGCCGTCGACCTGGAGCGCGCTCTCGACGGGCTGCTCGCCGAAGCCGGCGATGCGTTCGACATCGCCGCGGCGGCGCTCCTGTTCGCGGCGCTCGATCGGCCCCGGGTCGGCCTCGCCCGCTACCGCGATCAGCTCGGCGACATGGCCTCCTCCGCGGGAGCGCTCGACGGTTGCGCCAGCGCGGAGGCAGCGGCGGAGGTTCTGGTCGACGTGATCGCCAAGAGCTTCGGCTTTCGCGGCGACGATCTAACTTACGACGACCTCCAGAACGCCAACCTCATCCGCGTTCTCGACCGGCGCAAAGGCTTGCCGGTCGCGCTCGGAATTCTCTATCTCCATGTCGGCCGTGCCCATGGCTGGCGGATGACGGGTATCAACTTCCCGTCGCACTTTCTGGTTTCGGTCGAGGCCGAGCGCGACCGGACCCTCCTCGACCCGTTCGCCGGCCGGGTGCTGGAGGGCGCCCACGACGTGCGCGCCTTCCTCAAGGCGGTCGCCGGGAAAGACGCCGAGCTGTCGCCGGATCAGCTCGCGCCGATTTCGGACCGCGGCGTGCTGCTCAGGCTTCAGAACAACATCAAGGCGCGGCTGGCGGCGCAGGAGAAATTCGCGGACGCGGCGCGGGTGGCGACACGCATGCTGCGCCTTGCCCCGACCCATTGGCAGTTGGCACGCGAGGCGGCGCTCCTGCACGCCCGCGCCGGCAGCTATCGCGCCGCCCAGGCGCTGCTCAACGGCTTCGCCGCCCGGACGGCCGATGCCGCCGAGCGCGCCGCCGCCGAGCGCCTCGCCGCCAAGCTCGCCCGGGCGGTTCATTGAACCCGCCTCAAGGTACCGGCCGAGCCGGCGGCCCGGTTCCGTTCCCGCCCCGGCCGTGCTAACGGTTGGCAGCCGCAGGGGGAGAGCATGAGTCTCAAGATCGCGCTCCAGATGGATCCGATGGAGCGCATCAACATCGATGCCGACTCCACTTTCGCGCTGGCGCTGGAAGCCCAGGCCCGCGGCTACCGCCTTTGGCATTACCTGCCCCAGGAGCTGGCGCTCGAAGGCGGCACGCTCCAGGCTCGGGCGCGGCCGATCTCGGTGCGCCGCAAGACCGGCGATCACTTCACGATGGGCGATCCCGTCACTCTCGATCTTGCCCAGGTGGACGTGGTTCTGATGCGCCAGGACCCGCCGTTCGACATGGCCTACATCACGGCGACGCATCTTCTCGAGCACGTTCATCCGAAGACGCTCGTCGTCAACGACCCGGTCCACGTCCGCAATGCGCCCGAGAAGCTGTTCGTCACCCACTTCGCCGACCTGATGCCGCCGACGCTCATCACCGCAAGCCGCGAGCGCATCCTCGCGTTCCGTCGTCAGCACAAGGACATCATCGTCAAGCCGCTGTTCGGCAACGGCGGCGCCGGCGTGTTCCACATCGTGCCTGAGGACGAAAATCTCAATGCGCTCCTCGAAATGTTCACCCAGCTCTTCCGCGAGCCGATCGTGGTGCAGAAGTATCTCCCGGAAGTGCGCGAAGGCGACAAGCGCATCATCCTGATCGAGGGCGAACCGGCGGGCGCAGTGGTTCGCGTTCCCGCCAAGGGCGAGGCGCGCGCCAACCTCCATGTCGGCGGCACGGCGACCCGAAGCGAGCTGACCGAGCGCGAGCGCGCGATCTGCGCCGCGATCGGCCCGAGTCTCCGCGAGATGGGGCTCGTCTTCGTCGGCATCGACGTGATCGGCGATTACCTCACCGAGATCAACGTCACCTCGCCGACCGGCATTCAGGAGATCAATCGCTTCGACGGCGTGGCGCTCGAAGCCCGCATCTGGGACGCGATCGAGGCGCGGCTGAAACACGGACACGCCTAAGATAGGAAGGTAACGCAACGCTTACAGTCGTCGACAGTGCAAAATCGTTTCGGGGGGAAACGCACATGGGCACGGGGAAGGCGATCACCAGACGGGCGTTCGGAATTATGGCGGCGGCGATGCCGTTCGCGTTCGCGCAGGGCAAGTCGACACATGCGCAGAGTCTGCCCGATTGCAGCAGCCGGGAGCAATACGCCGAATTCATCATCGAAGCCGATCGATTCGAGGCCGAGCAGGAAAGATACTCGGTGTCATTGTCGAGTAGCCGAATCCGTTCCGGTAACACCCTCGGCTACGTCGACATCGTTCCGTTCACGTTCCAGCATGACGGCGATTCGCAAACGGCGTCCGACTCGATCACGCTTCAGTGCAAGACCGACGACGCCAACAACATCCCGATTTTCGGCCCCGGCGAACAGGGATTTTACGAGGTTTATTCGGGGAACTATCTGCTGTTCTCACAGTCTCTCTACTCCAACGATTATTTCCGACCATTTCCCAACAGCGGCGCCGCGGCGCACCAGATGCTGGTGAGAGATTCGACCGTTCGGATAACCGTGGGGTCTTCCCGATATCACTGGGACATCTCGGCAAGAAATCTGTCGGCAGCCGTGCAGGCGGCGCAGAGCCTCCAGGTGCACGTGCGGGACGAGTACACGCGCAAGCTTTGCCAACCCAGCGCTCCTTGCCTGCTCACCACCGTCGCGTGCCGCGAGATCGGGCTTGCGGACGATTGCTTCGAGCTCAGGACCGTGCGTCGCCTGCGCGACGTCTGGCTTGTCAACCAGCCGTTCGGCGCGGGCGCACTCGACTGGTACCGCGAGAATTCGTGCAAGATCCTCGCGGCCATTCCAGCGCGCGACGTGCGGAACATCTTCTCGCGCTTTTACCTGCTGCGTCTTGTGCCGGCGGTCGTCGCCGAGCGCCTTGGCCTCCATGGCTGGGCCTTCGCTTGGCTCAGGCGCGGCGTCGAGACGCTTCACGCGCGCTACGTTTCTCAGACCGCGTGGGACGTGCGCGAGCCCTGAGCGCAGCGCTCAGTTGAATTTTCGGAACAGAACGTTGCGCGCGTCGTCGGGGCGTGCCCATGCCTCGTCTTCGCGAAATCCGAGCCCAGCCAGGAACCGGCGAATTCCGACACCGCCCCGCTCGCGTGTCGTCCCATCGACTTCGACGAGGACCGAGCGGACCGAGCGGCGAAGCGTTTCCCGCGCCCCCTTCAGGATCGATTCTTCGATGCTGTCGACGTCGAGCTTGATGTGGTCGGGCGGCGGCGGCGAATAGAACCGGCAGAAATCGTCGATCGAAAAGCCGGGCACCGATTGGCGGAAGGCGACCTTGATCGCGCCCTGCACGGTTTCGCTGCGGCCGAACGCGTGCATGGAGTGACCTTCTCCGGTGTTCGCCATGTTGAGATGGTCGAGGCGGCTCTCTTCATCGAACGCGAGACAGTAGGTGTCCAAGCGATCGGCAAGCCCGTTCATTTCGACGTTCCGGACCAGCGCCGCGTAAGTGGAGGCGCTCGGCTCGAACGCCAGGACGCGGAGGCCGCGGATGCGCGCCGCGTAAAGCGCATAGATGCCGATGTTGGCGCCGATGTCCCACAGAACGTCGTTGGCCGGCAGACCGTCGAGCCAGCGAATGGTTTCGGGTTCGTTTTCGAAAAACCGCTGCGGGTCGTGCAGCGAGCGTGCCGTCGAGCACCGGAAGCGGAGCGTTCCCGCCGCGGTCTCGACCTCCACTTCCTGGAGAAGTCGCTCGGCGATCAGCGCCCGGGTAATGCGGCGCCGCGACGGCTTCATCCATCGCGTCGCGCCGTTTACGACCGATGACAAGCTGCGGGCGATCGATCGACTCATTGGCCAGCCCCCTCCCGACGATCTGACGTCGTCTGTGGATTTTCGCGAGCGCGCGGACCCGCGCCGCCACGCTCTTTGTAAAACCATAGCAGGATGCGAGGGGAGGCGCGATGGGTGGGTTCCGTCGCAGCGGCGCCGAATGCAGCGGGAGCGATCCTTGCCGTCCGTTATAGAAAAGGGGAGACCCTTCTCAGGACCTCCCCTCGTTCGTCGTCACCGCCGGAGGACCGTCAGCGGCCCATGAGCTGCTTGGTGCGCTCGATCACCGGCTTCGGCGTCTTGTAGGCGTTCTCGATCACGGTGGCGATCTGCTGGCCGGTGATCGGGCTCAGGTTGAGCTTGGCTTTTTTCGTGGCATCGACGAACACCGGATCGGTCATCGTCTCCGCGAAGGCCTTGCGCAGAATGGCGATACGATCGGCCGGCACGCCGGGCGGCGCCACGAACGGCCGCCCGACCGCGGCGCGAGCGAGAAACAGCCTCAGCGCCTGGCGGTCGGAGTCGGACTTGGCCAGCTCGAACGGCGTCGGCACGTCGGGAATGCGGGCATCCGGGGTCTCGGAGCCCTGGAACAGAAGGTTGAGGTTGCCTTCGCGGTAATAGGCCTGACGCGACACCGAACTGTAGGAATTGCAGAGTCCCTGCACTTCGCCGCGCTCGGTCGCCAGCACGATCGGCCCAGAGCCGGGGAAGCCCTTGACGATCTTGAACTTGAGGCCGAGAAGGCCCTGCAGGAATTGCGGATAGGTCAGGGTGTCCGCGCCCGAGCCCGTCGCTCCGACGATCAATTCCTTCGTCTCCAAATCCTTCAGCGTCTTGACCTCCGCATCCTTGCGGGCCGTGCAGACGATGACGTCGAGCTCGGGACTGCCGATCCAGTTGAGCGTGCGCGGATCGAAGTGGACGCCCGTGCCGCCGAGCAGCGGCTCGAACGGCAGGCCGCGATTGATATCGCCGAACACGGTTCCGTCCTTTGCCGCCGTGATGGCGATCCGGTTGATCGCCGTTAGGCCGCCGGCGCCTTCGACGTTCTGCGGAACGATCGTCGGGTTTCCGGGAATGTGATCCTTGATGTGCGCGCCGACGATGCGGCCCCATGTGTCGTAATCGCCACCGGCGGCTTCGCCGATCCACAGATAAACCGTCCGACCCTTGTAGAAATCGGCGGACTGGCCGAATGCCGGGACGGCAACACAAAGAGCCGCGGCAGCCGCAGCGGCTAGGCGAAGGCGTATCATGCGTTTCCTCCAATGAAAGGAATAAGCCGGTTCCGGCTTTTTTGTTGATTTGACGAAGGTGCGCAATTTAACGGGGCGCGCGCAGCTTTCCACAGCGATTTTAACGGGTGGCTGCCGTGTATCCCGGCGATGTGTCGAGTGGCGCGGCCTTGGCGGATGCCCCTGTCGCCCACGGGATGGCGTATCGAGCGACGCTTTGCCATAGTCGGGAGGAGAATCGAATGGGTCGGCGCACCGAGGGGGGAATCGGATGGTCGCGCGTGTCAGCACCGTAGCGTTCCAGGGAGTCGAGGTGCTCGCCATCGACGTGCAGGTGCAGGTCGCGGCGGGTCTGCCCGCGTTCTCCGTCGTCGGCTTGCCCGACAAGGCCGTCGGCGAAAGCCGCGAGCGGGTGCGCGCCGCCCTGGTGGCGCTCGGGCTGTCGCTGCCGCCGAAGCGCATCACCGTCAACCTCGCGCCCGCCGACGTTGCCAAGGAGGGCAGCCACTTCGACCTGCCGATCGCTCTCGGGCTGCTGTCGGCCATGGGCGTGGTCGATCCGATCGAGCTCGCGCGGCATGTCGTGCTCGGCGAGCTGGCGCTCGATGGCCGGGTGACGCCGGTCGCCGGGGTGCTGCCGGCGGCGATCCACGCGCATGGGCGCGAGCGCGCGCTGATCTGCCCGGCCGCCAACGGGCCCGAAGCCGCCTGGGTCGACGGCCTCGAGATCATCGCCCCGGAAAGCCTCATCGCCCTGGTCAACCACTTCAAGGGCACTCAGGTCGCGACGCCGCCGCGCCCGCGCCTTGCCGCCGACGGCGCCCTCGGTCCCGACCTCAAGGACGTGAAAGGCCAGGAAACCGCCAAGCGGGCGTTGGAGATCGCCGCGGCCGGCGGCCACAACTTGCTGATGATCGGCCCGCCGGGCGCGGGCAAATCGATGCTGGCGCAGCGCCTGCCGGGGCTTCTGCCGCCGCTCGCCGTCGACGAGGCGCTCGAGGTCAGCATGATCCATTCGCTGGCGGGAACGCTGCCCGACGGCGGGCTCCTGCGGCGTCGGCCCTTCCGCGACCCTCACCATTCGGCGTCGCTGCCGGCGCTGGTCGGCGGCGGCACGCGGGCGCGGCCGGGCGAGGTTTCGCTTGCCCACCTCGGCGTGCTGTTCCTCGACGAGCTGCCGGAGTTCGCCCGCGGGGCACTGGAGGCGCTGCGCCAGCCGATCGAGACCGGGCGCGCGGTGATCGCTCGCGCCGCCGCGCATCTCGCCTATCCGGCCCGCTTTCAACTGATCGCGGCGATGAACCCGTGCCGCTGCGGCCATCTCGACGATCCCGGCCTCGCCTGCGCGCGGGTGCCGAGGTGCGCCCAGGATTACCAGTCGAAAATCTCCGGGCCGGTGTTCGACCGCATCGATCTCCATGTCGATGTCGCCGCGGTCTCGGCGAGCGATCTGACCCTGCCGCCGCCGGCCGAAGGCTCGGCCGAGGTCGCGGCCCGGGTCGGCGAGGCGCGCGAGCGGCAGCTCGCCCGCTTCCGCGGTCGCACCCGCGACGGCGCCTCGGGCCCGGTGCCGGTCCGCACCAACGCCGAGGCCGACGGCGAGCTGCTCGATTTGGTCGCGGCGCCCGATGCGGGCGGCAGAGCCCTTCTCACCGAGGCGATCGAGAAGATGAAGCTGTCGGCGCGGGGCTTCCACCGCGTGCTCAAGGTCGCGCGCACCATCGCCGACCTCGATCGCGCCGACGGAGTCCGGCGCATTCACATCGCCGAGGCGCTGAGCTACCGGAGAATCGCGCCAAGGGCATGACTTCGTTCTCATGCCGCCGTCGCGCGAAAGGCCTCGCGCTTCGTTTCGGTTTTCCTTCGGTGCCTGGACAACGGCGATCCGGCGATTACCTGTAGAAGCCGCGCGCCGCAGCGCGCTCCCTCCTTTCCAGGACGCTTCTCCATGAACATCGATCTCTCCAGGCATCGCGCCGTCGTCAGCGGCTCGACCGCCGGCATCGGCTTCGCCATCGCTGTGGGCCTCGCCCGCGCCGGTGCGGCCGTCGTCGTCAACGGCCGGAGCGAAGCCTCGACGCGTGGCGCGGTGGAGAAGCTCAAAGCGCGCGTGCCGAGGGCGAAAGTCGACGGCATCGCTGCCGACCTCAGCACCGCCGAGGGCGTCAACGCCTTCATCGCACGAGCGCGCGACGCCGACATCCTGATCAACAATCTCGGTATCTTCGAGCCGAAGCCGTTCGGCGACATTCCGGACGCGGACTGGTTCCGCTTCTTCGAGACCAACGTCATGAGCGGCGTGCGCCTGTCGCGCCATTATCTGCCGGCGATGAAGGCGAAGAACTGGGGCCGCATTATCTTCGTCTCGAGCGAATCGGCGCTGCAGATTCCGGCCGAGATGATCCACTACGGCATGACCAAGACGGCCGAACTCGCCATCGCCCGCGGCCTCGCCGAAACCACCGCCGGCACCGGCGTCACCGTGAACAGCGTGCTGCCGGGGCCAACGCGCTCCGAAGGCGTCGGCGATTTCGTCAAAGGCATGGCGAAGGAGAAGGGCGTCTCCGAGGCCGAGGTCGAGCGCGACTTCTTCGCGACGATCCGGCCGACGTCGCTGCTCAGACGTTTCGCCACCGTCGAGGAGGTCGCCAACATGGTGGTTTACGTCGCCTCGGAGCAGGCGTCGGCCACCAACGGTGCCGCCCTCCGCGTCGACGGCGGCGTGGTGCGGGCGATTCCGTGACGAACGCTCAGATCGGCTCGGCCTCGATCGTCGCCACGTCGATAGTGAAGCTGCCGTCGGCCTTGATGTCGAAATGGCGCACGACGTCGGTCGACATCCGCGTCTGCACGGCGCGGATCGCCTCGGCGAGGACGGGCGGCGTGTTCATGCGAGCGATCCATGCAGCGAAGTCGAGCGGCAGCCGCCGCATTGTCACCGCGCCGGGACGGAATCCGGCGCGCATCAGCATAGTCTTCCACTCATCGACCGAGTAATCGCGCACGTGCGACGGATCGCGCATCAGTTCGATCCCCTGCATGTAGGTGTCGAGCAGCGGCGGGCCGGGCGAGACCGCGTCGACGAACGCGGCACGGCCGTCGTTCTTGAGGACGCGCTTGGCCTCGGCCAGCGCCGCCGGCACGTCGCGCCAATGGTGGGCGCTGAAGCGGGTCAGAACGATGTCGAAGGATTCGTCGGCGAACGGCAATGTCTCGGCCGGGCCTTGGCGCGTCACGACGTTCGTGAGCCCGCGCTTCCGGGCCTCCGCCGCGACCGCCGCCAGCATATCTGGCGAGAGATCGTAGGCGACCGCCTCCTTCACATGCGGCGCGACGTGGAAGGCGACATGGCCGCCACCGCAGCCGAGGTCGAGCACCCGGGCGCCCTTGCGGCCGGCGACCATCGCCGCGAGCTGCTGCAGATCCTCACCTTGGGCATGGACGGCGCTGGCGACATAGGCGGCCGCCCGCGGCCCGAATTGGCCGACGACAAGGCGCTCCTGGCTGCCGGCAGATGGCTTATCGCCGGCTTTTTCGGTCATACGGTTCTTGGTCATACGGGCGGTCCTCCGTTTGTATTCTGGGCAGACTTCGGTGTTTCCAGAGCGATTTCGCCGTGATCCGGTAGGACCAGCCATAGCCTAGGAATTATCCTGGTAATAGAGTGGCAATTATCATGGTATAATGAATTACGCTCAACGCGAGGAGGTCGCCATGGCCACGCCGGACGAAACACAACACCGCGAGCTGGCCGATTTCCTCCGCGCCCAGCGGGCGCGCATGCACCCGGAAGGGTTCGGTTTCGCGACCGGCTCGCGCCGCCGCACGCCGGGGCTCCGCCGCGAGGAGATTGCGCAGCTCTGCGGTATGAGCGTCACCTGGTACACTTGGATCGAGCAGGCCCGCGACGTTTCGGTGTCGCCACACACCCTGGCCCGCCTCGCCAAGGTATTCGGGCTCTCAAGTGCCGAGCGCGCCTATCTGTTCGGCCTCGCCGGCAAGGGCGATCCGGCGGGCGAGCGCGAGGCCACCGACGATGACGCGCCGGAGGCGCTGGCCGCCGCAATCAACGCCATCGCTCTGCCGGCCTATGTCCTCGACCGCGCCTGGAACGCACGGGCGTGGAACGCGCGCGCTGAGCGCCTGTTCATAGGGTGGCTGGATGGGGGCTGGCTCGACGATGCCGGCGCTGCCGCGCACGGCGAAAGGAGCAACGACAGGAATTTGCTGCGCTACGTGTTCCTGTCGGACGCCGCGCGCAGCCTGATCCGCAATTGGGAGGAACGCGCGCGGAGGCTCGTCGCCGAGTTCCGTGCCGACGCCGGCCGCCACCTCGACGATCCGCCGATCCGCGTACTGATCGACGAGCTCGCGAATCGGAGTGCCGTCTTCGCGCGCCTGTGGGGCGAGCATGCGGTGCTCGGGCGCGAAGGCGGCGAGCGCACCTTCGATCATCCGCTCGACGGCTTTCTCCGCTACGAGCAGATCACCATGACGCCCGCCAACCGGCCCGAGCTCAAGTTCGTGATGCTGGCGGAGAGCTCGGGCTAAGAAGGCTTCGCCACCATCCGCCCGAGCGGCCGGCCGGCGAACAGATGCAGGTGGAAGTGCGGCACTTCCTGGCCGCCGTCGGCGCCGGTGTTGGCGAGGACGCGGTAGCCCTTCTCGTTCGCGCCGAGCTCGCGGGCGATGGTGCCGGTCGCGCGCACGAAGGCGGCGATCTCGGCGTCCGATGCGGTCGCCGAGAAGTCGTCCCACGACACATAGGCACCCTTCGGGATCACCAGGACATGGATCGGCGCCTGCGGGTTGACGTCGTGGAAGGCGAGAACATGGTCGTCCTCGTAGACTTTCCGGCACGGAATCTCGCCGCGCAGAATCCGGGCGAAGACGTTGCCGGGATCGTAGATCTTGGACGCGGTGGCCATCGCGATCTCCGTCGTGAGCGGTCTTGTCGGAAGCGCCTTGCAGTCCTTCCGAGGCGGCTTACCAGGGGCGCCTGCGCGCCGCCTTCTCGGCGACGCCGGAGCGGCCCTCGCGGCGCAGCAACTCCTTCCATACGGCGGCCGGCTTGATACCGCGCGCGGCCCACAAGACGAGCAGGTGGTAGACGACGTCGGCGGATTCCATCACCAGCGCCTTCTTCTTGCCGTGGGCGCCTTCGATCACCGCCTCGACGGCTTCCTCGCCGAACTTCTGGGCGATCTTGGCCGGACCGCGGGCGAACAGTCGCGCGGTGTGCGACAGCGCCGGATCGGCCTTCTTGCGCGACACGATCACGCGGTAGAGCGCGTCGAGGATCGCGCCGGCTCCATTATCCGAGGCGTCGCCGGGCGAGCCGGTGGCGGCCTTTCGCTTCGCGCGCTTACGTGTGGTCTTGCGGGTCGCCATGATCGTCTCCCGCGTTCTAGCTAGCAGATCGGCGAAACGCCGGAAAGGCAGGAGTGACGATGTGCGTCAGGCGACGACGCCGGCCGACGCCGGATCGAGCCGCATGGCGATGCCGTGGCGGCGCATGTAATCCTTGGCTTCGAGCACCGAATGCTGGCCGAAATGGAAAATGGACGCGGCGAGGACGGCGCTGGCGTGGCCGTCCTTGACGCCCGCGGCGAGGTCGGCGAGCGAGCCGACGCCGCCCGAGGCGATCACCGGCACCGGCACCGCGTCGGCAACGGCGCGGGTGAGCGCGAGATCGAAACCCGCGCGGGTGCCGTCGCGGTCCATCGAGGTGAGCAGGATTTCGCCGGCGCCGAGCGCCGCCATGCGCCGCGCCCAGTCGACGGCATCGAGCCCGGTCGGGCGGCGGCCGCCGTGGGTGAAGATTTCCCATCGGCCGGGCGCGGTGGTCTTGGCGTCGACAGCAACGACGATGCACTGGCTGCCGAACTTGGCGGCGGCCTCGCCGACGAATTCGGGGCGGGCGACGGCGGCGGTGTTGATCGAGACCTTGTCGGCGCCGGCCAGCAGGAGCTTTCGGATGTCGTCATTGGTGCGCACCCCGCCACCGACGGTGAGCGGCATGAAGCACTGCTCGGCGGTGGCGCGAACGACGTCGAAAAGCGTGTCGCGGTTCTCGTGGCTGGCGGCGATGTCGAGGAAGCAGAGCTCGTCCGCACCGGCGCGGTCGTAGATGCGCGCCTGCTCGACCGGATCGCCGGCGTCCTGAAGGTTGACGAAGTTGACGCCCTTAACGACGCGGCCGCCCTTGACGTCGAGGCAGGGAATGATGCGGGCCTTCAGCATAATCGCACCATCGCCGTCATCCGCCCAGGAGCTTCAAGGCGGCCTTGGCCTCGATGCGCCCGTCATAGAGCGCGCGGCCGCAGATGACGCCTTCGATGCCGGCTCCGGCCTCGCGCTTCAGCTCCTCAAGATCCGAGAGCGCCGAGACGCCGCCCGAGGCGATCACCGGTGTTGTCAGCGCGTAGGCGAGATCGACCGTCGATTCGACGTTGAGCCCACCCGATGTGCCGTCGCGGTTGATGTCGGTGTAGACGATGGCGGCAACGCCCGAGTCCTCGAACTTGAGCGCGAGATCGAGCGCCTTGACCTCGGACGTCCGGGCCCAGCCCTCGACGGCGACGAGGCCGTCGCGGGCGTCGATGCCGACGACGATGCGGCCGGGGAACTGCTTGCAGGCCTCTTTCACCAGCGCCGGGTTCTTGAGAGCCACGGTGCCGAGGATGACACGCTTGACGCCCTTCTTGAGCCAGGTGGCAATGGTCGCGAGATCGCGGATGCCGCCGCCCAACTGCACCGGGATGGCGATCGACTTCAGAATGTTGGTGACCGCCGCGTCGTTGACTGGCTTTCCCTCGACGGCGCCGTTGAGATCGACCAGATGCAGCCACTGGAATCCGGTGGTCTCGAACGCCTTGGCCTGGGCGGCGGGATCGGTGTTGTAGACGGTGGCCTTGTCCATGTCGCCTTTGAACAAGCGCACGCACTGGCCGTCCTTGAGATCGATCGCGGGAAACAGAATCACGGGCGCCAGTCCAGAAAGTTTGCGATCAGGGCGAGGCCGACACCCTGGCTCTTCTCGGGGTGAAATTGCGTGCCGGCCATGTTGTCACGCGCCACCGCGGCGACCACGGGGCCGCCGTAATCGACGGAAGCGATGGTATCGTCGGGCGCTTCGGGCCGGAGCGCATAGGAGTGCACGAAGTAGGCGTGGGTGCCGGCCGGGATGCCGGCGAACAGCGGGTGCGTCGGCGAGGCGAGCCTGAGATCGTTCCAGCCCATGTGCGGAACCTTGAGAGAGGCATCGTTCGGCTGAAGTTCTGCGACCGTGCCGCCGATCCAGCCCAGCCCCTTGTGCTCGCCGTGCTCGAGGCCGCGCGTCGCCATCAGTTGCATGCCGACACAGATGCCCAGGAACGGCGTGCCGCGTTGCTTCACTGCCTCATCGAGCGCCGCCACCATGCCGGGCAGTGCATCGAGCCCAGCGCGGCAATCACCGAAGGCGCCGACGCCCGGCAGGATGATGCGATCGGCGCGGGCGACGTCCTCGGGCCGGGCGGTGACGGACACCTCAAGGGCGATGCCGCGGTCGGCGGCGGCGCGCTCGAACGCCTTCGCCGCCGAACGCAGGTTGCCCGAGCCATAATCGACGATGGCGAGACGCTCCGCCATCACAGGCCCGCGACCGGCATCGGCGGCGGCGCCACCGGATTGGCGCGAAGACGTACGGGGCGGTTCGACGGCGGCTCGGCATCGAGATAGCGCGCCAGCGCTTCGTCCAAAGTGCGCGCCGCCACCACGCCGCATTCGCGGAAGCCGCGCCTGGCGAGCGTGCGGCGACGCCAGTCATTGCCGTGGGCGCCGATCAGCACAGCGACGGCGAGCGAGACGATGCTCTGCATCGTCGAATCGAACCCGAGCGCGTCCAACGCCGTGCCGAGCGCCAGCAGAACGACAACCAGCGCCACCGTCACCAGCCACAGGCGATCGGCGAGCGCCCACAGCGGCCCGAACAGGAAGGCGGGCCAGGAGAACCCCTCCTTGATCAGGATCGGATCGCCGTTGCGATGGGAGAACGGCGGCACATGAACCGTGTAGACGCGCATGGAAACCCGGTGCGTTCTAAAGCGATCCGCCGAGCACGCCCTTGGTCGACGGCACGGCGTTGCCCTTGCGCGGATCGCGCTCGACCGCGCCGCGCAACGCCTGGGCCAGCCCTTTGAAGCATGACTCGACGATGTGGTGGGTGTTCTCGCCGTAGAGATTCTCGACGTGGAGCGTGATGCCGCCTGCCTGAGCGAACGCCTGGAACCATTCGTGGAACAGCTCCGTGTCCATATCGCCGATCTTCGGGCGCGGAAAGCGCACCTTCCAGATCAGGTACGGCCGGTTCGAGGCATCGAGCGCGACGCGGGTCAACGTCTCGTCCATCGGCACGTAGGCGTGGCCGTAGCGGGTGATGCCGGCGCGGTCGCCGAGCGCCTTGGAGACGGCTTCGCCGATGGCGATGCCGGTATCTTCGGTGGTGTGGTGCTGATCGATGTGGAGATCGCCCTTGGCCTCGAGGGTCAGGTCGATCAGGCTGTGGCGCGAGAGCTGCTCCAGCATGTGGTCGAGGAAGCCGATGCCGGTCGAAACCCGGTAGGCGCCGGTGCCATCGAGATCGACGGTGACGCTGATCGAGGTTTCCTTGGTCTTGCGCGTGATGGTGGCCTGGCGCATGGCGGGTTCCGAGTGCGGTGGAGGCGCGGCGGCGAACGACCGTCCCGCCCGTCGAATGGTTTAGCAGGATCGCTCCGGGACCGGAAGAAAAACCCCCGGTTCTCCGGCGTTCCTAAGGCATCCCAGCCCTGCCGGACGCGCGGGTCGCGGCGGCCTTCAGCCTCGCGGGCCCCCGGGCGTCTTCAGTAGCGCAAGAACGGCATCGAGGGTCGTCTCGTTCAGTTCGTGGATACGCTCGGCCATGCGGTTGGCAAGCTCGGTAGCTTTCGGCGACAGGCCGGCGGTATCGACGACGACGCGCGGATGGGAGATCGCGGCGAGGCGATGAAGCTCCTCGGCCTCGTCCCAGATGACATTGAAGAAGCTGCATATCTGGCGCAGCAGAACCGGGCTCGGCCGGCCGCGGTGGCCGTGCTCGAGCGCCGATAGATAGGCCGGCGAAATCTGCAGATCCTTGGCCATGCGCTTCAGGGTGATGGAGCGGGCGCGACGCAACTCGCGCATCCTGAGGCCGAACGGCGTCATCGGATGCGCCTCGTCATCGCGCCGCCTTGCGTCGCAGCAGCACATAGAAAGCGCCGTCACCGCCGTGCTGGGGCGCGGCCGGACGCCAGGCGAGAACGGCCTCGGCCAGCGCGCCGTCGCCGAGCCAGCGCGGAAGCTCGGCGCGCAGGACGCCTTCGCCCGAAGCGCCGCGGCCGCCCTTGCCGGTGATAACCAGGGCGATGCGGGCACCGCGGGCGGCGAGCGCCGGGAGAAAGCGCCCGACGGCGCGATGGGCTTCGGCGCGCGTCATGCCGTGAAGATCGAGCCGGCCGCCGATCGCCACCGAGCCGCGTCGGAGCCGGCGCTCGTCGGTGCGCGGCAGCTTCTCGCGGGCATCGGGTGCCAGGGGACGCAACGGCGGTTGGACCCGCGTCCGAAGCGCCGGCATCGTGGCAGGTTGCGGCCCGGTCGTCTTGGTAGCCTTCGGTTTTTCGGGCCGTGGCTTTTCCACCTTCGCGACCGAGACGCGGCGATGAAGGGGGCGGACCTGAGCCGCGACGTGCGCCCAAAGCACAGCGTCCTCGGCATCGAGAGCGTGGTTGTGCCCCTCGGCGCCGGGAGTCATCGTCCCGCCTCGGCGACCGGCACGGCGATCGCGCGCGGCAGCAGCAGATAATAATTGCCGAATTCGCGCATGCGACCGGCGCGCTCGGCGGCATCGTGCCCGGTTCCCCAGAACACGTCGCCGCGCACCGGACCGGTGATCGCGCCGCCGGTATCCTGGGCGACGAGGAGGCGCTGGGTGCGCTCATCGGGTCGATCGGGATTCTGCGCGCTGACCCAGACCGGCGCGCCGAGCGGCATGAAGCGGCGGTCGATCGCAAGGCTGCGGCCGGCGGTGAGCGTGACGCCCATCGCGCCATCGGGTCCATCGCGGGGAATGCCGCCCGGCGCCTGCGGCAGCTCGCGGAAGAACACGTAGGATGGGTTCGTTGCCATGATCGCGCTCGCCTCGTCCGGATTCGCCGCGAGCCACGACCGGATCGACTGCATCGAGACCTCGTCCTTGGCGAGCTTTCCTCGTTCGACCAGGACACGGCCGATGGCGCGATACGGTTGGCCGTTCTTGGCGGCGTAGCCGACCCGCATGGACTCGCCGCTCGCCATGCGAATGACGCCCGAGCCCTGGATATGCAGGAAGAAGACGTCGACCGCATTGTCGGCCCAGGCGATGACCGGCGCGTTGCTGCCGAGCCCCATCGATTCGATAGCGGCGCGATCGGGATAAGGGTGGAACTTGCCGCCGATGACACGGCCGACGATGGTCCTGCCCGAAAGCGAGGAATCGAACTCGCTGAGGTTGGCCGTCACCAGATCCTTCGGCAGGCCGTAGATCGGCACCGAGAAACGAGCGCTCCGGGTGCGCGAGCCGTGAAGCTCGATTTCGTAATAGCCGGTGAAAAGTCCCTTGGGATCGGCATTGTTCGCGGCGCGCCAGGGGCGGAAGCGTTCGCTGAAGAAGGCCCGCGCGGCCGCCTCGTCGTTCGCCGGCACGCGGGCGGCCTCGGCGCAGACGCCGCGCCAGTCGCCGGCGCGCCCAGCCTGCGGCAGGGCGGTGCTCAGCGGCGAGGCGGCAGGACGGCGCGCGAGCACCGCGCAGGACCGGAGAAAGGCGGGAAGTGCAGCCGCTACGCTGTCGTCCGACCATCCCGGCAGGTCGGCGAACGCCGCCGGCGTCAGAGCGATCTTGTCCGGCTGCTTGGGTCGCGTCGCACAGCCGGCCAGCAGCGCGACGAGGGCGATGCACAGCGCGGTCGCGCCGCGGCGACGACCGCGGGCGCTAATGGGAGGCGTCGGTCGCCACCAGGATCCAATTGGGATCGCTCGAACGGGTGTTGCGCGCATAGGTCCAGGCATCGGTCACTTCGGCGATCCGGTCGGGATCGCCCTCGACGACCTGACCGGCGGCGTCGCGGGTGACGTTGATCTGCTCGCTAAGATAGCGGACGGTGAGCGATGCGGTGGGGCCTTCCATGCGCGCGCCGACGGGTTCGACGTCGCGCAGGCGGACGATGGTGGTCTCATGGGTTTGCCCGCTGGTACGCCGGTTTCGGATGGCATCGCGAAAGCGATCGAAGACCTCGGTCGAGAGAAGGGGCTTCAACTTGTCCTCGTCGCCGGCGGCGAACGCGGAGACGATGTATTCGAACGCCGTCCGCGCACCTTTGACGAACTCCTGCTCGTCGAACGACGGATCGGCGATCTTGATTTGCGCAAATCCTGCGGCAAGCGAGCCGGGAGCGGGCGCAACGGGGGCGCCAGGACCCGGGGGGAGAGCTTCCGGGGCGCGCTCAGCGGGCTCCGGCGGAGCGGGCCGGAACGGATCGGGGCGCGGGCGCTCGTTCCCGGTGCGGCGACCGAGCACGCTCCTGAGGCGCAGGATGATGAACGCCGCGACCAGGGCGAAGAAAATGATGTCGAAGAACTGAAATCCGCCGCCCATTACGATCCTGCCTGCTTGGGCCCAGCTCTCGGCGCGCGGCAAGACCGCGCGTCCGCTTTGCTAACGTAACAACGGACGGCGCTCTTTTCCACCCCCGCGGGCGATTACGCGGCACGGCATGGGCTTTGTTGCGGGTGCCGTCGATCCATGATAGCCGGAACAACCCAAAGGCGTCCCTCTTTCCGCTTCAATCGAAAAGGCCCGTGACGATGGTCGACAGCCCGCCCGCCGCTCCCGAGAATCCCAATGTTCTCCCGGCTCGGGAGACGCCACCCGATGCGCCCGCCGTCAAAACGGTCATTCAATACCTGAAGGATCTTTCCTTCGAAAATCCCCGACCGTTCGCCCGCGCCACCCCGACGACGCCGGAGCCGAACTTCGAGATCATCGTCGGCGTGCACAGCCGAAAAGCCGACGACGGCGAATATATGGTCGAATTCTCGATTCGCGCCGAAGCTCGCGCCGACGACAAGACCATGTTTCTGGCCGAGTTGATCTATGTCGGCTGCTACACGGTGAGCAATATCCCCGAGGAGCAGATCGAGGCGGTGCTGCACCTGCAGTGCGCGCCGCTGCTGTTTCCCTACGCCCGGCAAATTCTCGACGACGCGGTGCAAAAGGGCGGCTATCCGCCGCTCCACATCGATGTCACCGCGATCGATTACCTGTCCCTGTTCAAGGGACATCTCGATCGCAAGAAGCGGGAAGCCGAGGCGGCCCGGGCCACCCAAGCCTAGCGTCGTCGACGGTCAACTCTTCCAGATCGGCGCCTTGAGGCCGGCGATGAAGGCTTCGAACGCGGCCGTCTCGTCGGCCGTCGCCTGAAACGGCCGTGCGGCGCGCGCGGGTCCGCGAACAACGGCCGCTGGGCTGATCGGCAGTCCGGTCGTCGCGGCATCAAGACCGAGGCCGCGCTGGCGACCGCCGGTCAGCTCGACATAGACCTGCGCCAGAAGCTCGCAATCGAGCATCGCCCCATGAAGCGAGCGCTGAGAAAGATCGATCGCGAAGCGGCGGCACAGCGCATCGAGAGACGCCGGCGCTCCCGGAAACGTCCGCCGGGCGAGCAGCACCGTGTCGACGATCGGATTCTCACTGCACCCCTCGCGACTGCACAGCTTGAGCTCCGCACGCAAGAACTTGAGATCGAACTCGGCGTTGTGAATGACCAGCGGCGCGTCGGCGATGAAAGCAAGAAAGGCTTCGGCCCGGTCCGGAAATCGCGGATGACCGCTGAGGAATTCGCGCGTCAGGCCGTGGACCTTGAACGCCTCCTCGGGCATGTCGCGGTCGGGATTGAAATAGGAGTGAAACGTGTTCCCGGTAGGCAGCCGGTTGGACAACTCGACGCACGCGATCTCGACCAGCCGGTGCCCGGCATTGGGATCGAGGCCGGTCGTTTCGGTGTCGAGGACGATTTCGCGCACGGCTTAGCGCCTCTTTCGTTTCGAAGGCCCGCGCTTCAATAGCATGACGATTCGCGCGAGGCGACGCAAACTCTCGCGCTTCGATCCCCCGGTCGGCACCAGGAAATCAGCGCGCCGGCGTTTGTCGCGATCCGGCATCTGGCGCGCGAGGATGGCGGCAAGGCGCGCCGGCGTTTGTCCGCTGCGGCCGAGTACGCGGGTACGCTGGACGAACGGCGGCGCCGTGACGACCGCGACCGCATGAGCGCGGGTCTCGCCTTTCGTCTCATAAAGAAGCGGAACGTCGAGAACGACGAGCGGACGCCGGCGGCGCCGCGCCGCCGCGACGAAGCGATCGGTTTCGGCCCAGACGAGAGGATGGAGGATGCCTTCGAGGCGCGCCAACGCCGTGGGATTGCCGAACACCTCGGCGGCCAGGCGAGGGCGGCTGATTGCGGCACCGTCGCGCGCACCGGGGAATGCCGCCGCGACCGGCGCCACGCCGCGGCCGCCGGCCGCCAGCAAGCGATGCACCGTTTCATCCGACGAGAACACCGGGATGCCGAGACGACGGAGCGCCTTCGCCGCAGTCGACTTCCCCATGCCGATCGAGCCGGTCAGCCCGAGAACGAGCGGGCGCGCAAGACGGCGGCGACCGGCTCTCCCGGCCCTAGTCACGACTCGCCGCCCGTGATGCATTCCGGTTCACAGGCCCTCCGCCAGAAATCGGCGCAATCCGTCGTCCACCGCCGGTGCGACGCCGAACCACGCCTCGAATCCCGGTCGCGCCTGATGGATCAGCATGCCGAGACCGTCGACGGCGACGAGGCTGCGAGCCCGCGCCGCCGCGAGCAACGGCGTCTCGAGCGGCGCATAGACGCAGTCGAATACGCAGGCGCCCTCCGGCAGGGCGTCAAGGTCGAGATCGAGCGGCGGCTGTCCGGTCATACCGAGCGTCGTGGTGTTGACGACGAGCGACGCCCCGTCCAGCGCGCCGTTGCGCGCTATCCACGGCATCACTTTGATCGATCCGTCGGTCGATCCGTCGAGCGAGCGGGCAAGTTCCTCGGCGCGTTCGCGGCTGCGATTGGCCACGCGAATCTCGGGAACGCCGGCGTCGGCAAGGGCCGCGACGACCGCGCGGGCCGCCCCACCGGCGCCGACGACCACGGCAGCGTCCGCGGCTGTCCAGCCAGGGGCGGAGGCCCGAAGATGCGCGAGAAAGCCGGCGCCGTCGGTGTTGGAACCTCTCAGCGAGCCGTCCGCCTCCATCGTGATCGTGTTGATGGCACCGATGCGACGGGCGACGGGATCGATGACATCCACCGCGGCAAGCGCCGCTTCCTTGTGGGGAACGGTGACGTTGACGCCGCGAAAGCCCATGACGCCGAGCATGCGCAGCGCCTGCGCCACCTGCGACGGCTGAACGGCAAGCGGAACATAAGCGCCATCGATCTTGTAGCGCTCGAGCCAATAGCCATGGAGCCGAGGCGAGCGGGAGTGCGCAACCGGCCAGCCGATCACGCCGGCCAGCCGGGCACCGCCGGAGAGGATCATGTGGGCACCACGCCCTGCGCTCTCAGGAATCCGAGCAGCGGCAAGAGTGGCATGCCCATAATCGTGAAGATGTCGCCGTGGATGGCTTCGAATAGCTGCACGCCGAGTCCCTCGATCCGATAGGCTCCGACGGACTGGCAGGCGTCGTCGCCGGTGCGATCAAGATACTCGTCCGCGAAGGTTTCGGAAAAGGGCCGCATGACGAGTTCGGCACGATCGACATGGCGCCACAGGCGCGTGCCGCCGGATACCACGACGACCGCCGCGGTCAGCTCGTGGCGATGCCCGCGCAGGGCCATCAGCTGCGCCTTTGCCGCCGCGCGATCGGGCGGCTTGTCGAACCAGCGACCGTTGCACGACAGCACCTGGTCGGAGCCGATCACGAGAGCGGACGAATGACGCCGGGAAACGACCTCGGCTTTTTCGGCTGCCAGGGCTTCGGCAACCGACGGTGCCGCGGCTCCCCGGGAACGGAGCGACCGCTTGATCGCCTCTTCATCCACCGCCGCCGGTTCCGCCGAAAAGGAAACACCGGCGGATTCCAGCATTGTTCGCCGGGCCCGACTCGCTGAGGCCAGTATGAGAGACGTCGTCATCGCAAGCGCGGTATCCGCCGGGCAATCCCACTCGTGGAGTCGGTGGGGCGATTGCGCGAATCGGTGATAAGTGGGGGTCTCGGCGAAGCCGAGCAAAAAGCGCACCCGATGGCATCCATTCGATGCGGTCCGTTACCCCGTTCGGGACGAAAAGAATCACCGATTCGGATAAAGGGGATAATCATCAACGGAAGGATTCGCTCTTCCAATCCAGATTCGTTTCATCCACGAAAACTGTCGCCAAAACCGGTCTTCCTTGGGCTGAAATGCCGAATGTATCAACAGAGTTTTACACCGTACCCGAAAGAATCGGCGATTCTCCGGATAATTCGTTGAGAGCGGGAATCCTCCTAATTCCACCCACCAACTACAACTACTACCTAAACTATAGATTCTTATTAAGATTGAAGAAGAAAGCCGTTCCAGGGCAAATACCCTCGTGACCCGCACCTCGCCCGTTATCGCGCAATCCGAGAAGCGCCTGCTTCGCGCCCTCAAGGGCTCAGCGGTAGATCGCGCGCCGTTCTGGTTCATGCGCCAGGCCGGACGGTATCTGCCCGAATACCGCGAGCTGCGCGGCCGGGCGAAAAACTTCCTGTCGTTCTGCTACAGCCCGGCGCTGGCCTCCGAAGCGACGGTTCAGCCGATCCGGCGCTACGGCATGGACGCTGCGATCGTCTTTTCAGACATCCTCGTGATCGCCGACGCGCTCGGACAGAAGATCGATTTCGAATCCGGTCATGGACCAGCGCTGGAAGCGTTGACCAGCACGGACGATCTTGCACGACTCGCACCATCGAAATCGGCGCCGCGGCTGGCGCCGGTCTACGACACGCTGGCGTTGACCAAGACCAAGCTCGGTAGAGAAACCGCGCTGATCGGATTTGCCGGCGCGCCATGGACGATCGCCTGCTACATGATCGAGGGCTCGGGCAGTACGACCTTTTCCAAGGCGAAAGCATGGCTCTACCGCCGCCCGGAGGCGATGCGCGTGCTCATGGACATTCTGGTCGAGGTCATCGGTGATCACCTGATCGCCCAGGTCGAAGCCGGCGCGGAGGCGCTGCAGATTTTCGATAGTTGGGCTGGTGTCCTGCCGGAACGTGAGTTCGAGCGTTGGTCGGTGGCACCGACGGGGCGGATCGTCGCACGGGTGAAGTCCGTCTGCCCGGAGGTACCGATCATCGGCTTTCCCAACCGCTGCGGCGCGATGATCGGTCGCTACGCGCGCCTTGCCGCTGTCGACGGCGTTCAGATCGACAGCGGCGTGCCGTTGGCGTGGGCACGTGACGAGATTCCCGCGAGCGTCGCCGTGCAGGGTAACCTCGACCCGCAGCTTTTGGTAGTCGGCGGTCCGGGGATGATCGACGAAGCCAAGCGGATTTCCGATACGCTCTCGAATGGGCCGTTCGTGTTCAACCTCGGTCATGGCATCGTTCCCGAGACGCCGCCGGACCATGTCGCGACTCTTTCGGCGTTCCTCCGCGGCGAGGCAAGCGCGTGAATCCGATGCGAACCGGTGTGGTGTTGTTCAATCTCGGCGGACCGGATTCGATCGATGCGGTGGAGCCGTTTCTGATCAACCTGTTTAACGATCCGGCGATCGTCCGTCTGCCGCAGCCGTTTCGCTACGCTGTCGCGCGCGTGATCGCGCGGCGGCGGAGAGCGACGGCACAGGCGATTTACGAGCGGCTCGGCGGCCGATCGCCGATCCTCGAGGAAACGCTCAGGCAGGCGGCCGCGCTGGAAACGGCGTTGACTGTGGGGACGGGCGAGCGAACATTCAAGGTCGTTGTCGCCATGCGCTACTGGATGCCACGCAGCGATGAAGCGGCGGTGGCACTGGCCGACTGGGGCGCCGAGGAGATTGCGTTATTGCCGCTCTATCCCCAGTTCTCGACGACGACGACGCTGTCGTCGCTTCACGACTGGGCGCGCGCCGCAAAGAATTGGCGCGTTACGGCACCGGCCCGCGCGACGTGCTGCTGGCCGATGGAGGCGGGCTTGATCCAGAGCATCGTCGCCAAGCTCGTCCCGCTTCTGAAAGACGATCCGCGCTTGCGCGTTTTGTTCTCGGCGCACGGTCTTCCCGAGGCGATTGTCCGCGCCGGCGACCCGTATCCGATCCAAGTCGGCGAAACCGTCGCGGCGATCATCCAGGGTCTCGCCGAGCAAGGCATCGCCTCGGTGGATCGGCAAATCTGCTATCAGAGCCGCGTCGGGCCGCTCAAATGGATCGCTCCGTCGACGGATACGGAGGTCCGTCGCGCCGGCGCGGACGGGAAAGGCGTCATCGTCGTGCCGATCTCGTTCGTTTCGGAACATTCGGAAACGTTGGTGGAACTCGACCACGATTATCGTCGGCTGGCGCAGGATTGCGGCGTGCCGCGCTATGAGCGCGTGTCGACGCCGGGAACCGATCCGGCGTTCATCGGCGGCCTCGCGCGACTGGTGGGCGAGGCGCTGACGCGCTCCACCAGGATCGCGTCCGGGGTGGGGCGTAAGCTCTGCGCCGACAGCCCCGGATGTCCGCTCGCCAATCGCGGCTGAGCGCAGGAAGTATGAATATGGCGGATTGGATTCCCTGGATCAAAGCCCTGCACCTGATCGCGGTGATCGCGTGGATGGCGGGGCTTCTGTATCTGCCCCGCCTGTTCGTCTACCACGCCGACACGACACCCGGCTCGGAAGCCTCGGAGACGTTCAAGGTCATGGAGCGCCGGCTGCTCCGTGCGATCATGAATCCGGCGATCGTCGCCGTGTTCGTGCTGGGCCTCTTGCTCGCCTACGCCGAGGGGCCGGGGCTGATGACGGCGGGCTGGTTTCACACCAAGCTGATCTTGGTTCTCGTCCTCGCCGCGATGCACGGCATGATGGCACGCTGGCGCAGCGAGTTCGCACGGGATGAGCGCGGCCGCACGGCGCGTTTTTTCCGGATCATGAACGAGGTGCCGACGCTGGTCATGATCGCCATCGTCATCCTGGTGGTCGTGAAGCCGTTTTGACGATGCTGCGTAGAGCCCCCGCTTGCGGCTGCGGCCCGGCCCCCGTAGGCTGCCGCCCATGAAATTCGCCGCCCCGCTCATCGCACTACTGCTTCTCGCCGGATGCGGATTGCTCGGCAGCGACACTCCCGTGAAGGTGAGCGGCGACACCGATGGGGTGGTCCTGCGCGGTGGCAGCGACAGCGATCGCAAGGACATGGGCGCTATCCATTGCGGGTCTTTCGGCAAGTCGGCGGTGCTGCTGCCGCCCGAGAAGGAGGATAGCTCCAGCGTCGCCCGCTTCCGCTGCCGCTGACCCCGTCCCTCGTCGCGTTTGACAGAAGTTCGGGTTTTCGCTAGAGATTGGGTCCATCCTCACGGCGCCTCACGGGTGCCGCAACGACAACACCCCCGACGATTTCCCAAGGATTCCAGGCCGCCAGGCTTGGTGCCACCGGCCCAGACAAGAGCCGCAAAGCCAGGGAAGCCGCCGTCCGGGCGGCGTCCAGCACCTCCCCACCCCCGCCTTTGTCCCGCGCCCTCAACAGCCTCCCTCCCCCGCCCTCATTTTCGGTCCAGCCATGCAACTCCAGGAACTCAAGAAGAAATCCCCCGCGGATCTCCTCACCTACGCCGAGGAACTCAAGATCGAGAACGCGTCCACGCTCCGGCGCCAGGACATGATGTTCGCGATCCTGAAGCAGCTCGCGGAGAACGACACCGCCATCTACGGCGACGGCGTCCTCGAAATCCTTCAGGACGGCTTCGGCTTCCTGCGCTCGCCGGAGGCGAACTACCTGCCGGGCCCCGACGACATCTACGTCAGCCCGTCGCAGGTGCGCCGCTTTGGGCTCAGGACCGGCGACACGGTGGAGGGGCAAATCCGCTCGCCCAAGGACGGCGAGCGCTACTTCGCGCTGCTCAAGGTCAACACCATCAACTTCGAGCCGCCGGACAACGTCCGTCACCGCATCAATTTCGACAACCTGACGCCGCTCTATCCCGACGAGCGCCTCCATCTCGAGATGAAGGATCCGACCAAGAAGGATCTAACGACGCGCGTCATCGATCTCATCGCGCCGCTCGGCAAGGGCCAGCGCGCGCTGATCGTGGCGCCGCCGCGCACCGGCAAGACGGTGATGCTGCAGAACATCGCTCATGCCGTGGCCGCCAATCACCCCGAGGTCTACCTCATCGTCCTGCTGATCGACGAGCGCCCCGAGGAAGTGACCGACATGGCGCGCTCGGTCAACGGCGAGGTCGTCTCCTCGACCTTCGACGAGCCGGCGACCCGTCACGTCCAGGTCACAGAAATGGTGCTGGAGAAGGCCAAACGCCTCGTCGAGCATAAGCGCGACGTCGTGATCCTGCTCGATTCGGTCACGCGTCTGGCGCGCGCCTACAACACCGTCGTGCCGTCGTCGGGCAAGGTGCTGACCGGCGGCGTCGACGCCAACGCGCTGCAGCGGCCGAAGCGCTTCTTCGGCGCCGCGCGCAACATCGAGGAAGGCGGCTCGCTGTCGATCATCGCCACGGCGCTGATCGACACCGGCTCGCGGATGGACGAAGTCATCTTCGAAGAGTTCAAGGGCACGGGTAACTCGGAAATCATTCTCGACCGCAAGCTCTCGGACAAGCGCACCTTCCCGGCGATCGACATCACCAAGTCGGGCACGCGCAAGGAAGAGCTTCTGGTCGACAAGGGCACCCTGTCGAAGATGTGGGTGCTGCGCCGCATTCTGATGCCGATGGGCGTCACCGATGCGATGGAGTTCCTCGTCGGCAAGCTCAAGGAAACGAAGGACAACGCCGGGTTCTTCGAGTCCATGAACACCTAGAGCGGGACACCCGGCGCGGGCGGTCCCGCGTCGGACCGGCGAAGGAGGAGGCCCAATGCCGCCATCCATCGCCACCGAGAAGGTCTGCTTCATCGTCGTCATGGCGCGGGAGATCCACGCCAAGGTTCCTCCGCAGGAGGAGGATCCCGCGTCGGACGTTGCCGACGACGACTTCCGCGAGATCCTCGAGGACTTCGCCGGTGACCCGATGTACCAGGAGCTGCGCGAGTACATCGCCGCTCTCGACGACGACGAGAAGGCGGAACTTCTCGCGCTGACGTGGACAGGCCGCGGCGATTTCGACGCTGCCGATTGGGATGCGGCGATGACCGAGGCGCGCGACCGCGCCGACGCCCGCGAGCCGGCCTACATCATGGGAACGCCGCTCGTCTCCGATTATCTCGAAGAGGGCCTGGCCGCGTTCGATCTCTCGTGCGTCGATTTCGAGAAGCGGAATCTTTAGATCTGCGGCTTTTCCGCCCGATCCCGCGGCCCCGGTGTCCGACCGGCCGGCCCATCTTCGCTGTGCACGCGAAATATGCTAGGTGACTCCCGTTCCTGTGGGGATAGGGGGATTGCAATGCACAACATCGATCGTCGTTTCTTCGGACTGGCCGTTCTGGCCGCGCTGACCGGAATGGTCGTCGGCATCGGCATGGCCATGCACCAGGATTTCGCGCTGGCGCCGGTCCATGCCCATATCAACCTGGTCGGCTGGGCGTCGCTCGCTCTGTTCGGGCTCGGCTATCGCAGCGGTCTGGCCAAGGCCGACGGCTGGGCCGTCCTGCACTTCTGGGTGGCGCTGGCGGGCGTGATCGTGTTTCCGCTTGGCATCTTCCTGGCGTTGACGCAACGCATCGAGGCCGGCGCGATCGTCGGCTCGCTCCTGGTGCTCGCCTCGATGATCCTGTTCGCCATCAACTTCCTGCGCGCGCGCTGAGGCCGAAACTTACGGCATCAGAATCGTCGAGCCGGTGGTCTTACGGCCTTCCAGGTCGGCGTGCGCCTTGGCGGCGTCGCGCAGCTTATAGCCGCGGCCGATCTCGATCTTGACCACGCCGGTGCGCACCGCCTTGAGGAGCTCGCCCGCCGCCTCCACCAGATCCTCGCGCTTGGCGACGTAGGTCGCGAGCGTCGGCCGGGTCAGGAACAGCGAGCCCTTCTGAGTCAGGGTCGAGACGTTGAGCGGCGGCACCGCGCCCGAGCTTTGTCCGAAGCTCACCATCAGGCCCAAGGGGCGCAGGCAGTCGAGCGACTTGTCGAAGGTATCGCGGCCGACCGAGTCGTAGACCACCGGCACGCCGTTGCCGCCAGTGATCTCCTTGACCCGCTTCACGAAGTCCTCGCGGGTGTAGACGATGGGATGGTCGCAGCCGTGCGCCTTGGCGAGCGCCGCCTTCTCGTCGCTCCCCACCGTGCCGATCACGGTGGCGCCGAGGAACTTCGCCCACTGGCAGGCGATCAGGCCGACGCCACCCGCCGCCGCGTGGATCAGGATCGTGTCGCCGGGGCCGACGCGGTAGGTGCGGTGCAGGAGGTAATGCGCCGTGAGCCCCTTCAGCATCATGCCGGCGGCGGTCTCGTCGCGGACATCCTTGGGAAGCTTCACCAGGCGGTCGGCCGGCACCGTGCGCCGCTCGGCATAGGCGCCGAGGAGCCCGGTGTAGGCGACGCGGTCGCCGACGTTGAGGTCCTTGACCTCGGCGCCGATCTCCTCGACCACGCCGGCGGCCTCCATGCCGAGCACGCACGGCATCTGCGCCGGGTAGAGCCCGGTGCGGAAGTAGACGTCGATGAAATTGACGCCGATCGCAGTGTGGCGGATCAGCGCCTCGTCGGGATCGGGCGGCAGAACGTCGACGTCTTCCCATTGCATCGCCTCGGTGCCGCCCGTGCGATGAATCCGAATGGCCTTGGTCATGGGCGTTGCTTTCTGCGCTGAGGACTAGCCCTGGTGCGGGCGCTTGCGCGCCGGCCGGCCGAGGTGCTTGTCGAGGAAGGCCTGCGTCCGCCGGTCGGCGAGCGCCGCCGCTTCGGGCACATAGGACTGCCCGCCGACGCGGGCGAAGGCATGATCGACGCCGGGATAGCTGTGGATCTCGACCAGCGGGTTCTTGCCGAGCCCTGCCTTGATCTGCTCCTGCGCCTCCTTCGGCACGAACTTGTCATTCTCGGCGATGTGAACCATCAGGGGCTTCTTGATGTTCTTCGCCTCGGCCAAGAGCGCGTGGATGCTGACGCCGTAATAGGCGACCGAGCAATCGACGTCGCTGCGGGTCGCCATGAGATAGGCGAGCGAACCGCCGAGGCAGTAGCCGACCGCGCCGACCTTGCCGTTGCACTCGGGGCGCTTCTTCATCGCCGCCAACGTCGCCTTGAGATCGTCGACGCCTTTGTCGACGTCGAAGCCCTGGAAGAGCTGGAACGCTTTCGCCCATTCGGCTTCGGATCCGTCGGTGATCTGGATGCCGGGCTCCTGGCGCCAGAACAAATCGGGGCAGATCGCCGCAAAGCCGTCCGCGGCGAACTGACCGGCGATCGTGCGCATGACCGTATTCACGCCGAAAATCTCCTGCGCCAGCACGAGACCAGGCGCCGGCGTCGCCTCGGGTGCGGCGAGGTAAGCGGAGAAGGTGCCGCCCGTATCGCCGTTATTGGGGGCGGCGTTGATCGCGATGTCGGGCATGATGGGCTCCCTGATCGTTGGTGCGGAGGGGAGCATACGGCGGCGTGCGCGCCGTTGTCATGGTGCTTGGGCCGCGCCGCTTGGGTCGGATCGCCCTACCGCTTCTGTGTGCCCGCGGGCGTCGGCGCTGCGTTGCTCGCCGCGGCTCTGCGGATCTGCGCGTAGTAGGCGGCGACCGCCCCGATGTCGCTGTCGTCGAGATGCTTGACGACCATCTCCATCTGGGCTGCGGCGCTCGTGCGCTTGCCGTCGCGCCAGAGCCTGAGCTGGGCGGCGATATAAGGGGCGAACTGGCCGGCGAGAGCGGGGATCGCCGGCGGCTGGCCCTCGCCGCTCGGACCGTGGCAGTTGTTGCACGCAGGCGCCGTCTTGGCCTGGTCGCCGATGGTGGCGAGCGTGCGCCCGCGGGCGATCATTGCGGCGTTCGCGCGCGGCGGCGGCAGCGCCTCGCCCCTGGTCGCGTAATAGGCGGCGACGTCGGCGATGTCGTCGTCGGACAGCAATCCGGCGACCGGCGTCATGACGTCGCTCTGCCGCGCGGTGCCCGTCTTGAAGGCGTGAAGCTGCTTCGTCAGGTATTCGCGCGATTGACCGAACAGCCGCGGCGAAGCACCGGTGCCGTCGCCCTGGACGCCATGACAGGTCTGGCACGGCGGCGCGCCGGCCTCGGTCCCGTTCTGCACAATGGCGAGGCCGTGGCGCGGGTCGGGCGCGTGGGCTGCGGTCTGGGCTGCGGTTTCCTGCGCCGCATAGAGCATGAGTGCCGTCAGCGAAGCGGCGAGCGCGACGAGGGCGGGTGCGAGGGGTTTCATGCCGGCACCAATGCGCCGGGCGATTTCAGGTAGCGGTTCTTGATCGCGTCGAGCGCCCAGTAGGTGAGCGCGCCGACGGTGCCGGTCGGGTTGTAGCAGGAGTTCTGCGGATAGGCCGAGGCGCCGACCACGAACACGTTGGGCACGTCCCAGCTCTGCAGGTAGCGGTTCACGGCGCTCGTCCTGGGGTCGCTGCCCATGATCGCCCCGCCGGTATTGTGGGTGCTCTGGTAGACCGTGGCGTTGTAAGGCTTGGTTCGCGGCGAGCCGACGACCGCCGTGCCGCCCATGGCGCGGCCAATCTCCATCGCCTTTTCCGTGAGGTACGCCGACATGCGGATGTCGTTGTCGGGAAAGTCGAAGGTGATGCGCATCAGCGGCAGCCCCCACGCGTCCTTGTAGGTGGGGTCGAGGTCGAGGTGATTGGCGCGCGAGGCGGTCGAAGTGCCATGCACGTTGAGCGCGACGGTGTGGTTGTAGTGGCGGGCGACGGCGTCCTTCCAGCCCCGCCCCCATGTCGGGGTGCCGGGCGGCGTCGGGTGCCACTCGATCGGCCGGCCGTGGGTCTGAAGCGCGCCGATGTAGGCGCCGCCGATGAACTTGAGCGCGCCGTGATCGAAATTCTCGCCGCCGAAATCGTCGATCATCGTGCCGTTGGCGCCCGATGCCATGAACGGGTTGACGTTCACGCTCTCGTCGTAGAACACGAGCGGCCCGCTGCTCGTCTGATAGGCGTAGTTGCGCCCGACGACGCCCTCGCCGGTGCGCGGATCGTACGGCTTGCCGATGCCTGACAGCAGCATCAGGCGCACGTTGTTGAGCGAGTAGGCGGTGATCAGAATCAACTCGGCGGGCTGCTCGAATTCGTTGCCGGCGCCGTCGACGTAGGAGACGCTGACGGCCTTTTTGCCGGTGCTGTCGAGATTGACCTTCAGCACCTGGCAATTGGTGCGCATCTCGTAGTTGGGATTCTTCAGGAGGATCGGCAGCAACATCGTCTGCGGCGAGGACTTGGCGTAATGCTCGCAGCCGAAGCGCTCGCAGAAGCCGCAGAACACGCAGGCGTTCATCGTCAGCCCCTCGGGATTGGTGTAGGGCTGGCTGAGATTCGACGACGGCTGCGGATAGGCGTGATAGCCGAGCCCGTCGACCGCCTTGCGAAACAAGGCGCCGAAGTACGGCTCCTTCTGCGCCGGGGTCGGATACGGGCGCGAACGCGGCGCCTCGAACGGATTTCCGCCGGGCTGGATCTTGCCGTCGATGTTGCCGGCGGTGCCGCTGGTGCCGCAGAGATATTCGAAGCGGTCGAAGTGGGGCTCGAGCTCCTGGTAGGTGACGCCCCAGTCCTGGATGCTGAGGTCGGGATCGATGAAGTTGCGCCCGTACCGCTCCTGGATGTGCGTGCGGTAGATGAAATCTGCAACCTGATAACGGAAGGTCTGCCCGTTCCAATGAACCATGGCGCCACCGACACCGGTGCCGGGGAGGAACCCCTGGATGCGCCGCAGCGGCAGTGCCGTCTGGCTGCCGTTGTTGCGGAAGGTGAAGGTCTCCCGCGTCGTATCCATCATCAGCGCCTTGCGGACAGCGAAGCGCAGCTCGTCGTGCTCGCCGGGCGACTGGAAGTCAGGCACGGTGTCGCGCATGGCGCCGCGCTCGAGGCCGACCACCTTGAGGCCGGTCGCCGCCAGCTCCTTGGCGAGGATGATGCCGGTCATTCCCACGCCGATAGTCACCACGTCGACCGGTCGCAATTTCTCCGCCATGGAACTTCCTTCGGATCGGGGGATGGACGCGGAAGATGCGTGGACGCGCGGGCGGTCAGGGTACCTTGGGCGGGATGTTCGGGTTGACATGCACATGGCCCGCGGCGTCCTGCGAAAGGCTCGTCGGCGCGCGCGTGACGGCGATGCCGTGCCGGTCGACGAGGTCGTAGTAGGACGCGTAGGCGCCGGGGAAGCCGACCATCCGCCACGAGATCATGTCGCGGTTGCCGCCGTACACGGGGTCGCTGAAGAAGCCCTCGATCGTCGCCTGCCAGAGGTGGGCGAAGAACACCGAGGCCGGCACGCCGCCGAGATCGGTGGTCCCGGTTTCCAGCGATTTGAGATAGACGTCCTGATCCTCGGCGCTCGTGCGGGCGAACGGGGTCCGCTTCGCCGCGAGATCCTTGTTGATCGCGGCGAGCGCGGCGCGGAACAGCTCCGCCGGCGTGAACGGGAGCTGATACCCTTGCGTCGCCGTTCCCGCCTGCCACGGGCCGCTGCGGTAAAGCCGCTCGCCGCCGCCCCAGGCGGAGGCAAGCTGTTTGTCGATGTAGTTGGGAACGCCGGCTTCCAGCGCGCCGCCCCATCGCTCGTCGGCGGGGATCAGCCGCGCGACGGCCGCCTCGATGAAGGCCGCTTCCTGGGCGTTGAAGAAGATGTAGGCGGTCCTGGCGGCGGCGGGGGCCGTCCGCGCCCTGGGCGCGCTCGCCTGCGCGATTTCGGCGGCGGGCATCGCCTCGGCGTGGCTCCGCGCCAGCAGCGTCGGCGTCAGCGCCGCGGCGCCGACCACCCCGGCATTCTTGAACAACGTTCGGCGAGACAGTTTGTCGGTCATCGCGACGCTCCCGAATCGGTACGCTCTGAGCGTGGCAAGAACCTAAAACGCGCGGCTACGAATGCTACGTGCACGCATCATCGATGCTCATGTGTTCAATGTAGCAATTAGCGGATCGGTACTGAAGTGAATAGCGAGCGAATATTTTGGTTTCCGCCACGTGTTTGAGTTACGCCCCGGAAAGTGCGCCGCCGGCGGTTGCGACTCAGGCGGACGGCGACGGGATTACGACGCGCGGCGGGCACCGGAGAGCGCCTGCCGGCGGGATTCCAGTTCGAGGAGCCGCGCCTTGGTGGCGGCTCCGCCGAGGCCGGAATAGCCGCCGAGCGCGCCGCCCGCGGCGAGCACGCGGTGGCACGGCACGACGATCGGCAGCGGGTTGGCACCGCAGGCGTTACCGACGGCGCGGGCCGACGAGCCGACCCGGCGCGCGATCTCGCCGTAGGTGACGGTCGCGCCATAGGGAATGCAGCCCATCTCTGCCCAGACGCGTTTCTGGAATGCCGTTCCGGCGGGCGCGCATGGGAGATTGAATTCGGTCAGGCGGCCGGCGAAGTAGGCATCGAGGGAAGCGCGGGCGCGGCGCAGAAGTGGCGTCGCGGCGGCGGTGTCATGCGCCGTTGCGGCGCTGCCCGCGTGGGCCCAGTCGAGCGCGGTCAGCGCACCGCTCTCCTCGGTGAGGACGAGCGTGCCGAGCGGAGACTCGAAGCGGAGGCTGCTCATGGGAGGGGTGCCGTTCTTATCGCGAATGAGGGACATTCGCCAAACCGCCATGTTAGCGCAAGTGTGCTGTGCCTCGCGAGCGGCCTCGCGCCGGCCGCAGGGGAATCGTCGCATCGTCCTTGCCCGGCCCGGCGGAACCGCGCAGTATTTCGCGGGCCCGCAGCGGTCCGTTCGTGCCGCGCGGGCGGCGCTTGTCAGCGTCAGTGCCGTCTTCACCGGATCGGGGGGGATGCCGATGGCTTTCGATAAAGACGCCGCGCAGCGAATCCTCGCCAACATCGACCGCGACGAGCTGGCGCAGCTCGGCTGCGACCTCGCCAACATCCCGAGCCCGACAGGGCAGGAGAAGGCGATGGCGGATTTCATCCTTGCCTGGTTCGCGGCCAACGGCCTCAAGGCGGTGCGCCAGGAGGTCGAGCTCGACCGCCCCAATGCGATCGGCATCCTCAAGGGCGACGGCACCGGCCTCAGCCTCGGCTTCAACGGCCACACCGATACCAGCTTCACCGGCACCAGCGCCGATGCGCGCATGGTCGCCGACCTCGAGCCGGACGAGGAGCTCAAGGGCCGCATCGCCGGCGACACGGTGCGGGGACTCGGCATCTCCAACATGAAGGGCGGGCTGGCCGCCTTCATGATCGCGGGCAAGGCTCTCAGGAAGAGCGGCGTCAGGCTCAAGGGCGACGTCGTGTTCGCGGCCGTGGTCGGCGAGATTTCGCGCACGCCGATCGGGCCGTGGCAAAGCAAGGAGTATCGCGGCGAGGGCGCCGGCACGCGCCATCTCCTGACCCACGGCATGCACACCGATTACGCCGTCTGCGCCGACGGTTCCGACCTCAACATCGTCTGGACGCAGATGGGCGTCGTGCAGATCAAGATCACCACATTCGGCAAGGCGCAGGCGGCGTGGGGCAGCAAGCGGGCGACGACGCCGATGGACAAGGCCAACGCCATCGTCAAGATGATGAAGATCGTCGAGGCCGTCGAGCGCTGGGGAGCCGCGTTCGAGGAAAAATACATCTACGCGTCGCCGACCGGCCCGCTGTGGCCCAAGGTCAACATCGGCGGCATCGAGGGCGGTGCGCCCTATCGGCCGAACTATTTTCCCGGCGTTTGCGCGATCTACATCGATGTGCGCATGCCGCCACAGGTGCGGCCAGTGACGATCCAGAGCGAGCTCACGCAGGCGCTGAACGCGCTCGGCATCGACTACGACATCGACGTCTACAAGTCGCTGCTCGGCCACGAGGGGCGCAAGGTCGAGCCGCTGGTGCGCTCGGCCGAAGAGGTCCATGCCTATCTTTTCGATGCGCCGATTCGGCCCGAAGCGCCGGAGCGCGCCAGCATCTGGACCGATACCAACGTCTACAACGAGCTCGGCATTCCGGCGATCAAGATCGGTCCGCGCGGCAAGCGGGTCGGCCGCAAGGAGGAGATCAAGATCGACGTCATGGAGAAGGCGGCGCGGATCTACGCGCTGATGGCGCTCGACATCTGCAGCCGCCCGCGGGCGGAGTGAACGGGGACATGAAAGGCGGCTTCCTCCATCGCCCACTTTCGTGAGCGCCGGCGTCGGCGGGCGGTGTGCGCCAGGGCAGCATCGAGAGAAGGACGCCGTCCTTCAGAAAGAAGTGGTGGAAGAGCGCGGCGGCCGCGTGGAACCCGGCGATCCAGACGATGGCATTGCCGAGCGTGGTGTGAAGGTCGGAAACGCTCGCGCCGAGCGCGTGGGATTCGCGCATCATCGGGGCGATGTCGCCCAGGCCGAGAAAAGTGATCGGGTGTCCTTCGTACCAGGCCCCCAGGATCGCCGTGATCGGCACGGCGATCAGGAGCGCATACAGGGCGACATGGACCAGCCGCGCGGATAGGTCCATCCAGCGCGCCATCGGCGCCGCCGCGGGCGCCCGGTCGAAGAGGCGCCACAACAGCCGCAGCAGGACGAGCCCGAAAACAATAAGGCCGAGGCTTTCGTGAAGCGCGCGATCGAAATCGCCGGCCGGCGCATAGACCCGGGCCTCGCGTCCGCCCGGGCTCAGAAGGTAGGCGCCGGCGATCAGCAGGACGGTGAGCCAGTGAAAGGATTGTGCGACCGCGCCGTAGCGCCGGTGCGTGCTGAACGTCTGCATGGAATGAATCTCTGCGTTTGGCAAAACCTGGCCGTCGAACATGGCAATACGGCGGCGGCTAGAACACGAGTTTCGACGCGACGAGCATGAGCGTCGTCGCCAGGATGAGCTGCAGCACGCGCTCGTGGACGCGCCCGGCGGCGAGGCTGCCGACGACGATGCCGGGCACCGAGCCCACCAGCAGCGATCCCAGAAGCGGCCAGTCCACCGAGCCGAGCATCCAATGGCCGATGCCGGCGACGAGGGTGAGCGGTACTGCGTGAGCGATATCGGAGCCGACGATGCGCGCCGTCGGCATGCGCGGGTAGAGCAGGATCAATGCGGTGACGCCGAGCGCGCCTGCGCCGACCGACGACAGCGACACCAGCACGCCAAGGCAGGCGCCGAGGATGACCGTCAGTGTCGCCGTGCGGCGCGCGCTGAGCTCGCCCACGCGCGCGGCGTAGAACGCGACGATCCGTCTGCGGAAGAACAGCGCCGCCGCGGTGGCGAACAGCGCTGCGCCGAGGGTCGTCGAAATGATTCGGGTGGCGCTTCCTCCCGCCACCGCGTCGCGGAGGACGAGCAAGGTAAGGACGGTCGTCGGCACGCTGCCCGCCGCCAGGAGGCCGACGATGCGCCACGCAACCGTGCGGCCGAAGCCATGGATCAGCGTGCCGCAGCTCTTGGTCGCCGCCGCGTAGAGGAGGTCGGTGCCGACGGCGGTGGCCGGATGAATGCCGAACAGCAGGATGAGGAGCGGCGTCATCAGCGACCCGCCGCCGACGCCGGTCAGACCGACCAGCGCTCCGACCGCGAAGCCGGAGATCGAATACAGCGGATTGATCGCATGAAGGAAGTCCATTGCCGACATCCGGAAGTGATAGGAACCGCCGCTATACAGATCGGCCGGATATTACGCAATAGGATTTAGTAAATTGTATATGATATACGGTATAAATGGTGTATTTAATGGCACCGTCATGCCGAACGCACGTTGCGGCTGGCGGATATCTCCGCCTTACGCCGCGCCCGTTTCGCCCCGCCCGAGTGCCGCCGCCAGCGCCGCAGCGTCGGTCACCGGCGGGCCGCATACCGGGCCGATGCAGACGTAAGCCGAGGCGCGGCCGTCGATCATCCGCTTTCCTGCCGCCGGATGATTCTTCGGCAGCGACTCGTCCGAGGCGATCACCTGGACGATGCGATCGGGCGCCGACACCGAAAAGGCGGCGCGGAGGAGCGCTTCGGTCTCGGCGTCGCCGCGCCGGCCCGCGATCACGATCTCGGCCGGCCGCTCCAGCGTCTCGGCGCCATTGAGCAGCGTCGCCAGCGGGAAGAAATTGCGCTCGAGCTCGCCGGAGAAGGCATCGACGATGGCCTTCGCCCGCGTGCGGTAGCGTTCCTCGCCGGTCAGCGCATGGAGGCGCGCCAGCACGCCCACCATGATTCCGTTGCCGGCGGGGGTCGCGTTGTCGACGGCGTTGCGCGTGCGCACGATCAGATCCGTGGCGTCGTCGGGAGTCAGGAAATAGCCGCCGCGCGCTTCGTCCCAGAAGTGCCGGTCGAGCGCCGCGACGAAGGCGCGGGCGTCGGCGAGATAGCCGTCCTCGCCGGTCGCCTCCAACAGCCGGAGTGCCGCGCGGGCGAGCTGGGCATGATCGTCGAGGAGGCCTTGCCCCGTGGTGCGCCCGGCGCGGGTGGCGTGCGGCACGCGGCCGTCGCTCGTCAGCCGGCGCAGGAATCCATACGCTTTCGCCGCCGCGGTGATCCACGCCGGCTCGCCGAAAACCATCCCGGCCTCGACCAGCGCCGCGATCATCAGCCCGTTCCAATCGGTCAGCACCTTGTCGTCGAGGCCCGGCCGCACGCGGCGGTCGCGCACCTCGAGCAGGCGCTCGCGCATCGCCCGGAGCCGTGCCTCGTCCTCGGGCGTGAGCGTCGGCCGATGGAGACGGTTGAGGATCGTCTTGCCTTCCCAGTTGCCCTCGGGGCGCACGTCGTAGGCGCGCTTGAAGAGGTCGGCGTCGGCGCCGAGGAGTGCCTCGATCTCCGCTTCGGCCCACACGTAGAAGCGGCCTTCCTCGCCCTCGCTGTCGGCGTCGAGCGAGGCGGCGAAGGCGCCTTCGCCGGTGGTCATTTCGCGCAGCACCCACGCCGCGGTTTCGTGGGCGCGCTCGGCGAACAGCGGCTTGCGCGTATCGGCCCACACCAGGGCGAGATTCTCGAGGAGCTGCGCGTTGTCGTAGAGCATCTTCTCGAAGTGCGGCACCAGCCAAGCCGCGTCGGTGGCGTAGCGGGCGAAGCCACCGCCGAGATGATCGTAGATGCCGCCTTCGCTCATCTGCGTTAGCGAGTGGACGACGGCGGCGCGGAACGCGTCGTTGCCGGTGCGCAGCCACGCGCGCCACAGCAGCTCATGATGGGGAACATGCGGAAATTTCGGTGCGGAGCCGATGCCGCCGTTGACCGGATCGAATTCGCGCAGCACGCGCCCGGCGATCGTGTCGAGCATCTTGGGCGAGATCGCGACCGTGGACGCCTCGGTGCCCTCGGAGAGCTTGGCCAGCGCGCCGATCAGCGCGGCGGTGTTGTGGGCCACCTTGTCGCCGGAGTTACGGTAGACCTCGTTGACGCTGGCGAGGATCTGCCTGAAGGCGGGCCGGCCGTAGCGCGGCTCCGGCGGAAAATACGTGCCGCCCCAGAACGGCTCGCCCTTCGGCGTGAGGAACATGGTGAGCGGCCAGCCGCCCTGTTCGCCCAGAAGCGACAGCGCCGTCATGTAGATGGTGTCGACGTCAGGGCGCTCCTCGCGGTCGACCTTGATGTTGACGAACAGTTCGTTCATCAGCGCGGCCGTTGCCGGATCCTCGAAGCTCTCGTGGGCCATGACATGGCACCAGTGGCAGGCGGCGTAGCCGACCGAGAGCAGGATCGGCTTGTCCTCGCGCTGCGCGGTGGCGAACGCCTCGGGGCCCCAGGCATGCCAGGCGACCGGGTTGTCCTTGTGCTGGAGGAGGTAGGGGCTGGTTTCGAGATGAAGGAGATTGCCGGTCATGAAAGCCCCGCTTCGGCCAGAGGTTCGGCGCGCGCCGCGCGCTCGCGCCGCGCCGGGCTATTGTAGGTGCATGCCGTCGAAACGGGAATGTGCCGGTTTCGTTCCGCGCCGCTGGCGCGGCGGTCCCGTGTGCCCGGCGAGAATCGACGCGGGCCGGACAGCGCGACCGCCTTCGACGGCGGCGGCCGGAGGCACGGGGATATGAATCGATACGGCCCCATCGCGCTTGCCGACGCCGTCTTTGCGGTTCACCTTGCGGTGATCGCCTTCAATGTGTTCGGCCTGGTGGCGATTCCGCTCGGTGCATGGCGCGGATGGCGGTTCGTCCGTATCGTTTGGTGGCGGGCGCTTCATCTCGGATTCCTGATCGTCGTCGCCGTGCAGGCGGTGGCGGGACGGGCCTGTTTCCTGACGCTGTGGTGGAGCGATCTTCTCGCAAGCGCGGGACAGGCCACCCAGACAGAGCCGCTGATCCAGCGCTGGATCGTCCGTCTGATCTATTGGCCGTTGCCGCTGTGGGTTTTCACCGCGCTGTATGTGGCGGTGCTGGTCTACGCCGCACTTCTTTGGTGGCTGGTGCCGCCGGATATCGGGCGCCGATCGGACAAGGGGCGTTGATGCCGGCGCGCCGGCCGCGATCCTGTCGCGCTTTGATGCGCCATCTGCTCAACACCCTATTCATTCGTCTCCGATCTCGGTTCTTGCACGCTTGCCCACCCCCGGCCTGACGTGCAATCTCCGCACCTCAAGCAGTGAAAACGGCAACGATCCTTGGACATATCCGTGGCAACAGGTGCGGATCGCGCGACGATCTTTGCCCTGGCAAGTGCGCCGGGGGCGGCGGGGGTCGCGGTCTGGCGCGTGTCGGGCGCTCAGGCCAGCGCCGCGTTCGCGGCGCTGTGCGACCGGTCGCTGCCGACGCCGCGGGCGATGACGCGGGTGCGCGTGCGCCACCCCGGCGCGGATGCGGCGTTCGACGACGGCTTCGCTGTCTGGTTCCCGGGGCCCGCCAGCTTCACCGGCGAGGATACGCTCGAGTTCCATATCCATGGCGGCCGGGCGGTGAGCCGGGCGATGGCCCGGGCCTTGAGCGCGGTCGAGGGGGTGCGCCCGGCCATAGCGGGCGAATTCACCCGCCGTGCCGTCGAGGCCGGCAAGCTCGACCTGACCCAGGCCGAGGGCATCGCCGATCTGGTGGCGGCGGAGACCGACGCCCAGCACCGCCAGGCGCGCCGTCAGCTCGAGGGCGCACTGGGCTGCCTCTATGACGGCTGGAAGCAGGAGATCCTGACGATTCTGGCTCGTTTCGAGGCCGGAATGGATTTCCCCGACGAGGACATTCCGGCGGAAATCTTCGCACGGACACGGCCGCGCCTGGAGGCCCTGTGCCGGGCGATGACGGCGCACTTGGGCGACCGCCATCGCGGCGAGCGTATCCGCGAGGGCCTCCGCGTCGCCGTGACCGGCGCCCCGAACGTGGGCAAATCGAGCCTCGTCAACGCGCTGGCGCGACGGGATGTGGCGATCGTCTCCCGCCGACCCGGGACGACGCGGGACGTGGTCGAGGTGGCGCTCGACCTGGGCGGGCTCGCGGTGATTGTCGGCGACACCGCCGGGCTGCGCGAAACCGAGGACGAGATCGAGGCCGAGGGTGTGCGGCGCGCCCGATCGTGGGCGGCGGCGGCGGACATCGTGCTGACGGTGATCGACGCCCGTACGTGGATCGAGCGCGGTCCTACCGGGGTCGACCGCGCCGGCGAAACGGCGACGGCTTCCGCCCGGCGGCTGATTGTGGTTAACAAGATCGACGCCAGCCCGGGGGCGCGCCTCGTCCGACCGGCGGGTCCGACCACGGCATCCGCAGGCGAACCCATGGGCGTCAAGGGAGAGCCGAGGGTGCTGGCGGCGGCGCGGCCCGCGCGGTCCGCGGCAAGCGCGCCGGTCGTGTTTCTGTCCGCTCGCACCGGTGAAGGCCTACCGGACCTCCTCGATGCCCTGCGGAGGCTGTCGGACGAGCTGCTCGGGCAGACGGAGGCGGCTGCCATTACCCGGGTCCGGCACCGCCGGGGAGTTGAAGCCGCCCAGGAGTCGCTCTCTCGTGCGCTGGCCCAGGAGGAAGTCGAGCTTGCCGGGGAGGACCTCCGTCATGCCCTGCGCTCGCTGGGGCAGATCACCGGCGAAGTCGGAGTGGAGGATGTCCTCGACGTGGTGTTCCGGGAGTTCTGCATCGGTAAATAGGCGGCCTTCGGTAGGACCGTCCATTCTATAAACGTAAAAAGCATCATATATGAATAATACGTTTTAATTACAAAGTGATAATTATTTGTTCTACACCTTTATAAGGTTTGGTTTGAAGCGGTATGCCCTCGCGTCGGGGCGCATGAAGGTCATGAATCGATGAGCGGAACGGTGGATTTCGATGTGATCGTGGTCGGCGGCGGCCATGCCGGCTGTGAAGCGGCGACGGCCGCGGCGCGCATGGGCGCGGCCACCCTGCTGGTGACTCAGAACCCAGCGACGATCGGCGAAATGTCGTGCAACCCGGCGATCGGCGGCATCGGCAAAGGGCAGCTCGTGCGCGAGGTCGACGCCCTCGACGGCATCATGGGACGGGCGGCCGACCGGGCCGGCATCCAGTTCCGGATCCTGAACGCGTCGAAGGGGCCGGCGGTGTGGGGGCCGCGCGCCCAGGCCGATCGGGCGCTCTACCGGGCGGCGGTCCAGGACCTTCTGCGCGAGCAGCCCGGACTGACCGTGCTGGCCGGTTCCGCCGAGGATGTGAGCCTGGATGGCGGCGGGCGGGTCGACGGGCTGACCACGGCCGACGGGCGGACGATTCGCGCCGGCGCGGTGGTTATCACCACGGGCACGTTCCTGCGCGGCCTCATTCACATCGGCGAGGAGACGACCCCGGCGGGGCGCGTCGGCGAGGCCCCGAGCGTCGGCCTGTCGGCGACCCTCGAGCGGTTCGGCTTCCAGCTCGGGCGGCTCAAGACCGGGACTCCGCCGCGGCTCGACGGGCGCACCATCGACTGGGCGGCGCTTTCCGAGCAGAAAGGGGACGATCCGCCGCGGCCGTTCTCCTATCTCACGGAGGCCATCACCACGGAGCAGGTGAGTTGCTTCATCACCGGCACCACGGCGGCAACCCACGCCATTATTCGCGCCAACTTGCACCGGGCGCCAATGTACTCCGGCCAGATCCAGAGCCGGGGCCCGCGCTACTGCCCGTCGGTCGAGGACAAGGTGGTGCGCTTCGCCGAGCGCGAGCGGCACCAGATTTACCTGGAACCGGAAGGACTTGAGGATCACACGGTGTACCCGAACGGGATCTCGACGTCGCTGCCGCGCGACGTTCAGGTGGCGCTGGTCGCGACGATTCCCGGGCTCGAGCGGGCCCGCATCCTCCGGCCCGGCTATGCCGTCGAATACGACCATGTCGACCCGCGCGAGCTGCGGCCGACGCTGGAAACGCGCAAGATTCCCGGGCTTTTTCTCGCCGGGCAGATCAACGGCACGACCGGCTACGAAGAGGCAGCCGCGCAGGGCATCATGGCCGGGATCAACGCCGCGCTGTGCGCCAGCGCCATCGGCGGCGGCGGCGGCCGGCCGGGCTTTGTGCTCGACCGCAGCCAAGCCTACATCGGCGTGCTGATCGACGATCTCGTCACCCAGGGGGTGACGGAGCCGTACCGCATGTTCACCTCGCGGGCCGAGTACCGGCTGACGCTCCGCGCCGACAACGCCGATCGCCGCCTGACCGACGTGGGCGCCGCCGTCGGCGTCGTCGGCTCCGAGCGGGTGCGGCGCCTGACGGCAAAAATGCGAGGGATCGCGGCAGGGCGGGAAGGGCCGGACGCGCTCTCGCCGGATGTTGCCGAGGCGCTGGAGATCGATGCCCGCTATTCGGGGTATCTGGCGCGCCAGGAGGCGGAGATCGCCGCCTTCCGCCGCGAGGAAGGGTGCGTCATCCCGCCCGGCATCGACTACAGCCGGATCGGCGGGCTCTCCACCGAGATCCGCGAAAAGCTCACCTCGGTTCACCCGGAGACCATCGGCCAGGCGGGCCGAATTCCGGGGATCACCCCGGCGGCGATCATCGCCGTGCTGGCCCACATCCGCAAAAGCGACCGCCGGGCCGCCGTTGCGGCGGCGGAATGAGCCGAATGTTTCACGTGAAACATGGCGGACCGGACCGGGCGAGGGGTGCGATTTGATGCCGTCCGCCATGACCCGCGAAGAGTTTGCGCGCCTCGCCAATGTTTCACGTGAAACAGAGCCACGGCTTCAGGCGTATGCCGTTCTCCTCAACAAGTGGAATTCTGTCATCAACCTGGTGAGCGCTTCGACGCTCCAGGACGATCCTTGGCGGCGCCATTTCTGGGATTCCGCCCAGCTTGCCGGCCACATCGCGCCCCGTCACAGGGTCATTCTCGACGTCGGTTCAGGAGCCGGCTTCCCCGGGCTGGTTCTAGCCATTCTCGACGGACGGCCCGCGGTTCATCTATGCGAATCGGACCGGCGCAAGGCGACGTTCCTGCGCGAGGCCGCCCGAGCGACGGCAACGGCGGTTACGGTTCACAACTGCCGGGTGGAGGAGCTCGATCTGGCGGGAGTCGACCTGATCACCGCCCGGGCGGTGGCGCCGGTCGGCGCGATCCTCGAGTTGTGCGAGCGGTTCCTGGGTGCAGAAACACAACTGCTGCTGTTGAAAGGGCGGCAGGTCCACAATGAATTGACCGAGGCGGCAAAAACCTGGAATATGCAAACGGTGCTGCACCCCAGCCGCTCCGATGACTCCGGGTTTGTCCTCCAGATCGAGAAGGTTGCGCGTCATGATCGACGACAAACCGGGCCCATCGCCGGAGCAACCCGCTCCTGATCCGGGTGCTACCCCCGACAATCCCGACCAAGCGTCGGCATCCGTCCACCCGTTCTCCCCCGAGGCGCCGTCCGAGCCGGACACGCTCGCGACCGGGGCGCGTCCGCGCACCCGCATCATCGCCATCGCCAACCAGAAGGGCGGCGTTGGCAAGACCACCACCGCCATCAATCTGGCGACGGCGCTGGCGGCGACCGAACGGACCGTTCTGGTCATCGACCTCGATCCCCAGGGCAACGCCTCGACCGGCCTCGGCATCGGCCGCGACAAGCGGGATCGCTCGACCTACGATGTGCTGGTTGGGTCAGCATCGCTGACCGATGCCGCCGTGCCGAGCAACGTGCCGCGGCTCTCGGTGGTGCCGGCGTCGGTCGACCTCGCTGGCGCCGAGCTCGAGCTGATCGACCTCGACCGCCGCGAGTTCCGCCTGCGCGACATGCTCGCGCAATCGCCGATCGATTACGACTATGTGCTGATCGACTGCCCGCCGGCGCTCGGCCTTCTCACGCTCAACGCGCTGGTGGCCGCCGATTCGATCCTGGTGCCGCTGCAGTGCGAGTTCTTCGCGCTGGAGGGCCTGAGCCATCTCCTCAAGACCGTCGAGCGCGTGCGCAAGCGCCTCAACCCGAAACTCGAGATCCAGGGCATTGTCCTGACGATGTTCGACGCGCGCAACAACCTGTCGGAGATGGTCGCGGCCGACGTGCGCGGCTTCATTCCCGACAAGGTCTATCACACCGTGATCCCGCGCAACGTCCGCGTCTCGGAGGCGCCGAGCCACGGCAAGCCGGTGCTGCTCTACGACTGGCGCTGCAGCGGATCGCAAGCATACATCCACCTCGCGCGGGAGATCCTGCGCCGGGAAGAGGGAGATAAGGCGGCATGACCGCAGCAGCGGAAGACACGAAGGGACGCAAGAACCTCGGTCGCGGCCTCGCCATGCTGTACGGCGACGAGCCGGCGGAAACGCCTGCTGTCGAACGGACTCAAGGCGGCACAACCGTGCCGGTGGAATTCCTGCGGCCGGGAAAGTTCCAGCCGCGCCGCGTGTTCGACGAAAGCGAGCTCGCCTCGCTCGCGGATTCGATCAAGGAAAAGGGCATCATTCAGCCGATCCTGGTGCGCCGCGTCGCCGACCGCGCCGATTCCTACGAGATCATCGCCGGCGAACGGCGCTGGCGCGCGGCCCAGCTCGCCCGCCTCCACGACGTTCCGGTTATCGTCCGCGAGCTGAGCGACCGAGACGCGCTCGAGATCGCGCTGATCGAGAATCTCCAGCGCACGGATCTCAACGCGATCGAGGAGGCCCAGGCCTACCTGCGCCTGATGGAGGAGTTCAAGCACACCCAGGAGGATCTCGCGCGCGCGCTCGGCAAGAGCCGGAGCCACGTCGCCAACATGCTGCGGCTCTTGGGTCTTCCCGGTCCGGTGAAGACGATGATCGCGGAGGGCAAGCTGCTGCCCGGCCATGCCCGCGCGTTGATCAACGCGCGCGATCCCGCAGCACTCGCCGCGGAAGCCTATGCCCAGGGGTTGTCGGTGCGCGACGTCGAGCGGCGCGTTCAGATGGAGCGCGAGGCCGAGGGGCATGCCGGCGTCCGCCGCGAGCGTGCGGCGAAGGCGGCGAGCCACAAGGATGCGAACACGCTGGCGCTCGAGCGCGATCTCTCCAATCTGCTCGGCCTCAAGGTCAGCGTCATGATCGCCGGCAAGGGCGGCGAGCTGCGCATCACCTACCGCACCCTCGATCAGCTCGACGACGTGCTGCGCCGGCTCAAGAAGCCGGCCGGCCCGCTGGATAACTGAGCGACGCGAATCGGCTGCGGTTTCGCGCGGCGCCAATCTTTATCCCGACGTCATGACCGGACTTGCTCCGGTCATCCACGAGTTTTTTTCTTATGTTCTTGCGGCGGCGTCCGACAACGAAATCGCTCTGTCGCGCAGCGCGCCGTGCCGGGCCTCGCCGAGCTTCCGCAGAAAACGTTCATCGGCGGTGACGAAGCGGCACTCGTTCGCCTCCGCCAAGG
>Ga0070714_100000203_pt1 | contig 48040 bp, 87 predicted proteins | sample LARL83metaG_FD_65450 | JGI IMG/M metagenome (GOLD analysis project Ga0070714, IMG submission 65450) | Corn, switchgrass and miscanthus rhizosphere microbial communities from Kellogg Biological Station, Michigan, USA - LAR L8-3 metaG | ecosystem: Host-associated > Plants > Roots > Rhizosphere ... | reverse complement strand
GTCGGGCGATAGAGGGGGGCGGGGGGTTCCGGCACCCCTTCACTTCACGTGAGTCCGGGATGCCGTTCGCGTGGGTGGCGTGCGCGCGCGCGGAGTGTTCGCATCGCGCCGGCGGCCTCGACCTGGGTCTTGGCCCTGTGGTGGGGTCCGCAGAGCCATTGCAGGTTGGTCAGTGCGTGGTTGTCGCCGGGGATGATGTGGTCGCATTCGTTGCCGCGGTCTGTGCAGCGTGTGCCGTTGATGTGTTCGCATCGGCCTTGAGCTCGACGTCTGACGGCTGCTCTGCGTGCTGGCCAGTCAGCGGGTAGGCGTGCCGCTCTTGTGCTGGTGGCCCATGCCATCGGCTAGCCTGGCCCGATCTTCTTGCCGCGCATCTTGCCGCCGTGCTCCACGCGGTATGCGTCGGATCCGGTGTGCTGGTGGAACACCTCGTAGTGCCACTTGCTCGTGGTGGAGTCCAGTAGGGCCGGGTTGTGGATGTACTGCGCCAGGAGGTTGTGCAGCGCGGTCCACGGATGAGGCGACTTGGCCCACTTGGCTAGGCCGGGGCCGGCTACCCAATACTCGTGCAGCCGTTCGGCGGCAGCCCGTTCTTTCGGCGTGACCGCGCGTCCAGCAACCACGGCAGCGCTAGCTGGCCCGGAGGGTGGCGATGAGCGGCACCAGCACCCAGGCGAGCAGCCCGAGCGCTACGAGGTTGACGCGGGACAGTGGTGCGCCGAACGCTGCGAGGCCGAAGCACACGGCAGCGACGATGAGCAGGAGCAGGTTCACGGTGTGCATGGTTCCTCCAGTCACGCAGACGGGTCGTGGGGCAGCGCGAAGTACGTGCCGGCCAGCTTCTCGGCTTGCGTCTCGGTGAGCCCGAGTTTGAGCGCGTCGCGAATCAGGCTGGTGTGCCGGTACGCGGCCTCTGCCGCAAGCTCGGCTGGCGCTGCGACCTCAGCGAACTGCCGGGCCGCTTCCGTAGCCATCAGACGCCACCGGCCAGCAGGAGCCCGTCCTCGACGCCATTGAGCCATGACCAGGCGTTGTGGAAGTCGCTGATCGCGTAGCCCGTCGTCGGGGTGGTGAAGGCGAAGTTGTGCCGGTACTGCATGACGTCCAGCCGCCCGTCGAACCCGGTCCGCGCCCGCATGACGGCTATGCGCCAGGCGAGCTTGTCGACGTCCGCGGCGTCCTGGTCGAGTGCTGGCTCGACGTGGCTCCCGGTGTGGTCCCGCACGATCTCGACGGTGATCGCCTGAGGTCGTCGCGGGTACTCGAGCATGTCGGCGATGCGGTCAACCTGCCGCGCTACGCGTTCCCACGGGTTGTCGCTCATCGGGCTAGCTCCCGCTCTTGACGGTGCGGACGGTGAAGGGGCCGGTGACGAACGTCGTCAGATCGGTGGCGGCTTGTAGCGCCATGAGGACGCGCTGCCGTGGTGGGAAGTCGTAGCCGTTCGTGGTGTGGAGTGAGCCGAGGGCGACTTCCTCACCGGAGCCGATGGCGTCGAAGCCCATGCGTTGCCGGGCTACTTGGAAGTCGTCCTGGATGCAGAACAGTTCGCCGGCCGCTGCGACGAGGAACGTGCCGCCTTGCTCGACTTCGTTCTTGCGTTGCGCATAGCCGCCGACGAACAGACATTCGCGCACGCTGTCGACGAAGCGGGTGGACATGTGGCGCTCGAGGCCGGACAGCGGCGGCTTCGGTGGGGTGAGCGCGTAGTGCAAGAGCTGACCCATGCGGAACGAGCCGCAGAACCCGAACAGGTACGGGCCGTTGCGGAACAGTTTCGTGTCGGCGCGGCTGGTGATTGACCAGCCGTCTGATCCTGCGGAGTCGGCGCCGATGGTGACGCCGTTCTCATGCTGGATGCCGACGACACACGTCACTCGGTGCGCCAGCAGGTGAGGCACTGAGGCGGGCTGGTCATCGGGTTCAACCAGTGATCCGTGCAGCGCACCCGGCGCATGTCGAACAACACCGACAGCAGGCCACCGATGAGACGAGCTAGGAACCTCACGACGTGGCCGATTCATAGCGCCAGGCGATGAACTCACGGACGGCGACGATGGGGCCGCACGAGGTCAGCCCGCGCTCGGTCAGGTGAGCGGCGAACGCTGCTTCCACGTCGCTGTTCCAGGACAGCAGCACCGCGGCGGTCAGTTCGTCGGTGGCTTCCTTCAACCCGTCGAAGCTCATCGCTGCCTCATTCGATGCAGTTGGGGGTTTGAATAGCGCACAACGGCAGCCCGCAGGTGTCGCACACGGACGCGGTTTGTTCGCCGCATTGGCAGTAGTAGGCGGTCACCCGATGGCCTGGGTGGTCGTGGTGGTGTTCGGCTTCGATGCGCTGCGCAGCATCAAGGGTCACAGCAGCGATGCAGTGCGCTGCTTCGGCGGTCACAGGATCGCCTCGTCCACGTAGCGGCGTTGCGGTGTCATCACCCACGACAACATCCCCGGCAGCGAGGTTTCACCTGTCACGTCGGAGTGTTGCGGGGAGCCGCCGTCGTTCGCCGGGGTTTGCACCCACTGGCAGGCGCCCCAATCCCTCACCGCGTAGTGGTGGAAGTGGTGCGAGATCAGCAGATGCGCGTCACCGGCCGGCAGATGCCCGGCAGCTTGGCCGCGGAACCAGTTGTGCGCCTTCACTTCCGGTGTGCCGGCGCCTTTGCCGAACGCCTGCCCGTGGGTGGTGGCGAGGATCCAGCCGTGCACGTCGAGTGTTTTCGCGGGTTCGTCTTGGGCGATGACGAACGAAACATGCTGCAACCTGGGATCACGTTCGGTCGCGCGGGCGGCGTTCTCGAACACGAGGCAGTCGTCGTTGTCGGCGCGGGTGGTGCGGTTGCCTTCGATGCGGTTCTCGCCGTGATTCCCGCCGACCACGAGGACTGTGACGCGCTCGTAGAGCGGGGCCAACCTGTCGAGGCCGTCTAGGACGAGCGTCGTCATCGCGTTCACTTGGGAACGCCTGTCCCGGTCGAGGTTGTAGGACTGGTTCTTGTAGATCGCGCAGCCCTCAACGATGTCGCCGCCGCCGAGGATCACCAGATGGCCGAGGTCCCGGCCTAGCCTGCGTAGTTCTTTCGCCCGGGCCTTGGCGGCTTCGATCTGGGCGTCGAACCGCTCAAACAGTGCCGGGGTGCCGCCGCCTTCGGCTTTGCCGCCCTGCCAGTCGTTCCACGACAGCCCGTGAGTGGTCCCGCCGTCATACAGGGGCGTCGGTGTCTTCCGGTTCGACCTGAGCGCCCTGAGGGTCGCTACCGGGTCGAACGAAACGTCTACAGGTGAGTCGTATGTGATGACGAACTTCGGCCGCCACACAGCCCTAGTGGTTGCGTCGTCACCCTGACCGGTGCGGGTCCACGCAACCGGATCAAACTTCGCATCCGTCAACCTCAGCCGCGCACCAGCTTCGAGGGGCTGGCCGAGGAAATCCTCGATCGACGCCTGCCAATCCCGGTGCACGTCGGACTTCGGTACTTCGGGGAGCGTGACCTCAGTCGGACGGGCAGCCGGGTCGAACTTCACCCCCGGCTCGAAACCCTGCGGATGCTTCCCCCGCTGCCGGCGGGCGTCCAGCTGTCTGTCGGCAGCCTCGAAGACGCTCACCGTTCAAGGTGACGTTCGCGGTGCCGACTGATCACCTTCGGGTCGATCTTCGGCCCGCCAACGTCAACGATCACGTCCGCGATGTGGGTGTGGCCCTTGTCGTCGATCGGCTGGGTCAGCATCCAGTTGATGTATTCGACGTCGCCAGCGGGGAGCGTCTGTAGGTAGCGGCACATGCCGCATGGGCGGTGGCTCGCGGACAGTTTCTCGTCTGCCAGGGCGAACTTCGAAGGTGTTGCGGGCATCCTCGTCCCCTTAGGGGGTGGAGTGCTCGGGCGCACCAGGCAGCCCGCAAGTGGTCGGATCGGTGGAAGTAGGTGTGCTCGCCGCGGCGGGACCCGGCTACTTGAAACCGTGCAGGTAGCTAACCTGTGTGGTGGCCGGGGAGGGCTGGCTAGTGCCCAGCTGTTAGTGCCCGCGAGCCCTCCGAAGCCACTCGGAGCACCTACCAGCGTCGCTAAGTTCACGCTGGCAGGGTGTTTGGGTGGTCTACAGCGGCGGGTGGTTCAACTGGTACCGCTCATCGAGCAGCGCGTCGACGTGCTGCTCGTACAGTTCGGCGTCGTAGTCGTCGCCGCAGGACTGCGCCGACAGGACTTGACGGCGGGCGAGGCTGAGTTCCCCGTCGATGATCGCTTCGGTTCGGTCGGTCACGATCCGCCTCCACGGCGCTCGCGGGGTGTCCGGCCGACTGGTCGGGCTAGGGGAATTGGTTGCGGAAAGTGTTTGACACTATGCCGCTAAGTGTGCGACACTATTGGCATGACAACGAGCCGCTACGAAGCCCGCACCGACGGAAACCGTGTGATCTGCATCGACCGCCTCAGCACCAACCACGCGATCTACGACTTCACCGACGAGCAGAGCCAAGCGATCGTGGATGCCGCTCAGCGGTTCCTCGACGCCGGTACGGACCGCTACGGCTCGCTCGACGCCTTCGACCGGGCGTGCCGCTGGGCGCTCGAGGCCGAGGTCGCGTGATGGCCGGGCAGTGGACCCCTTTCGCGGGGGGCAACGCTCAGCCTGGCAACAAGCGGGACCGCGAGCGGTTCGCCAACCTCACCCCGTGGGCTCAGGCCCGGGTCGGCTCAGTTGCGAACCGGCTCTACGACGGGACGCGCACAGTCGCCCGATGCTGGTCCCTCGCACTCGACGCGGAAGAGGACACGGCCTGATGGCGCGGACGGGGCCACGACGGACCGCCGTCGCCGTGAAACTCAGCGACGAGGGGCAAGCGTGGATCGAAGCCGAAGCGATACGGCGCGGGCTGCTCATGCCGTCCGGGCGGCCGAACCGCTCCGAAATGGTGCGGCTCGCACTCGCCTACGCCCAACTGAACATGCCGAAGAACTGGAAGGCTAAGACATGAGCGACGAAACCGTAGAGCGATTCCGAAAGTGGCTGGCCGACGAAATCTGGGGCGAGGATGACTTCGGCGGATTCACCGAAGGTGTGACGCCCGCTCAGTCAGCCGAACATGTGCGGAAGTTGTTCGACCTGATCGATCCTGACTGGCGCGACTACACCGAGGCCGGCAGACGGGCCAAGCTATGACCGCCTGCTACATGCACAACCCGAGTGAGGCACCGCCAGCCGATTACGAAATGCTGCTGCCCATCGGGAACGTCATTCCTCTGTGCGGCCCGTGCTGCGCGTGGTGGCGGGCTGACGCGGCCAGCGGCTACGGCGAGGACGAACCGGCGATGCAGCCCGTTCGGATCACGTCGCTCCGTCGCTGATCTTTCGTTCTGTCCGGGCCGGTCGTGCTCCTAGCCTGCTAGTTGAGCGGCTCGGGGCCTTACGGGGTGTGACGGCTGGGCAGCCAGCCCGGAAGCTTTGGGGGTACGCAAAAGCCCCGGCCGATTCGAGTTCGGTCGGGGCTTTGGACGCACTACTCCAAGGCCATGATGAGTGAATTTTTCGTCAAGGTCAAGCGTCAACGAAGTCGGGTGTGTCGCGCTTGATCGCTGCGACGGTGGCCGCGAGCTGCGCCGTAGAACGCTCACGGGTAGCGCCGTGCTTCTCCATCATCGCGTCGAGGCGATCGAACTCAGCCGCGTCGGGCATGGGCGCCGCGATGCCGCCAGCAGCCAGGATGGCCTCGTAGACCCCGCCTGCGACGAACCTGTACGGCAGCGAATCGGTCGGTGTCGGACCGACCAAGCGCGCCGCCGAGATGATGCGGCCAGCGATCCCGCCAGCCTCGATCGACCACACGCCGTTGATCGCCCCACGCAGCGCGTCGTCCAAGTCGTGCCAGAGGGTCGCTTGTTCCTCGGCCACCCACTCGGCCAGATCGTGCACCGTCATGTCTGCGCCTTGCAGTGTTCCGCTAGCTCGCCGTATGCGTCGACACGACTGGCCGCGACTCCGGTGTGCCAGCCGCACGCGCATGCGAGTTGGTATCGCGGGTAGCCGTCAGCAGCGGTCCACTGCGCCCACTTGTCGCCGATGTGTTCCTCAGGAGCGTGTTCGGCCAGCCACGTTCCGAGTTGTGGCCCGATGTAGTCGGGTCCACGCCGATTCCCGAAGCCGCTCATGATGCGAGTCTCCCATCCGGTCCCGACAGTTCGCATGTGTCGCCCCACGTCCTGCCCCGTGAGTCCTGATGCGTCGGGTGGTCGCCGTAACGGGTGCAGTCGTCCTGCCAGCAGGGGGCGAGCGCGAGCGTTTCGTGTTCGACGTTCGCGGTGAGCATTTCGGCGAGTAGCCCGATGGTGTCCGGGGTCCATTCGGTGCCGCAGCGGGCGCAGCGGCCCCATTCCATGTCCCCGGTGACGGTGATCTGGTTCTTCGCCTGGCAGTACGGGCAGGGTGCGCCGAGTGTGATGGGGGCGCGGTCGAACCCGGTCGCCAAGCGTGCGCGGCGCACCCAGCGTTGCGCCTGCCGGGTCATCTTGCGGAGCTGCGCGTCATCCGAGTGCGCCGACACCAGCGCCGACAGGGTCCGCTCCAACGTGGGCCGCTCAATCGAGAACGTGCGGGACCAGACCCCCGTGTCGTCGGTGATCTCCCGCAACACCGACAACGGCTCGAGCTCGGCGGAGGGGCGGGACTCGAAACCGCCCGATGCTGCGCCTGAGTCGCCCGCTCCCGGCACGGCTGCGTCCCGCAGGGATTGGATCAGGCACGGCAGGGTGATGGTGTGCCGGCGGCGTTCCAGCGTCCGCTTCGCCCGCGTCTTCCCCGATCGGGTGACGTGCTCGGCGACGATGACCGTCGCTTCCAGCATTTCGCTGTGCTGCCTCGGTTCGACCAGTTCGTTGATCGCATCCGCAAGGTCGGCCAGCATTTCCCGCCGCGTCTCGCTCATCGTTTGCCTTTCTTCATGTGGGCTATCAGGGCGGCATACGGGACGTGATGGGGATGCGCAGGGCAGTCGACCCGCGCCTCCTCCCCCGAAGATCGGGTTGTCCACGTAGCAGGCTGTCCGCAGTCGTCTACAGGGCAAGGGGCGACGAAAGAGATCACGTCCAGGGCAGTCACGGCGAACCGTCCGGCGGATCAGGAATGGTCAGCGACAAGTCGATATCAGCGAAGATCGCTTTGAGGTCAGCGAGCGGCAGCCCGTCGATGCTTTGCCAGCAGGCGGGGCAGTTGTCGCCGTCGTAGCTGCGCCCGCAGAAGTGGCACGGTCCGCCGCGCCGTTCGAGGTGCCCGTAGTGCGGCTCCGTGTGGCCCGCTGGCAGGGTGCAGAAGCGGTTGCCGGTGCTTGGCACACCGGGTCCATTCTCGTCGCGGCATCGGTCGGGGAACAGCCGATCGAGTGCGGCTTCACGGCCGGAGCCGCTGTCCTCGCACCAGCACATACCTTCAACGTGTTCGTTCATGCGGACGCTCCAAAGTCGAGGGGCGTCTGCCCGATACGGTCGCGGATGATGTCGATGTAGTCCGGGTTCAGTTCGATGCCGACGGACTTGCGGCCGAGGCTCCGGGCGACTTTCAGCGTCGTCCCCGAGCCCGCGAAGGGGTCCAGCACCGTGCCGTCGTCGGGGCAGCCAGCGAGGATGCAGCGGCGCACCAGTTCCGACGGCATGGTGGCGAAGTGCGCGCCAGGGAACGGGCTAGTCGGGATCGACCACACGTCGCCCGGATTGCGGCCGACTGAGTTGTCGGCCTTCGCTTGCCGACGAACCCCCGTCACGGCCCGCCCAGCTTGCGGGTCCACTCCGGGGGCGTAAGGCGTCGGGTCGGGGCGCGAGCCGTAGGTGTTGCCGGTGCGCCGTTGCGATGAGCCCGGGCCCGCGCGGTGGTGCTCGCCCTTGTTCGTCCAGCCGTCGTCCTGCAATGCGAACGCCACCCGCCACGGGATACCCAACAGGTTCTTCGCGGGCGGGATACCGACCACCGGACGGGCGAGCGGAACGCCTTCGGCAAGGTGCCCAGCGGGGTCGTAGACGCCACGTCCGCCGCCGCTGTAGGAATCCCCGAGGTTGAGCCACAGCACCCCGTCGTCCGCGATGACCCGCCGCACGTCCGCGAACACGGCGCGCATCGCTTCGACGTACTCGGCGGGTGACGCTTCAAGGCCGAGCTGCCCGTCCACTCCGTAGTCCCGCAGTCCGTAGTAGGGCGGGGACGTGACGACGCATTGAACCGAGCCGTCGCCCATCGTCGCTAGCTGTTCTCTCGCGTCGCCTTGCAGGACCGTGACGTCGTGTTCTTCGATGACCCGGCTCATGCTGTTGTCTCCGGTCCGCCAGAGTTGGCGATTTCCAACAACACGTCCGCGTGACACGGCTGATCGGGGCACCAACATGCGAGGTCATGGCCGGCCAGCTCGGTGAAGTCCAGAGGGTCGTCGCCGTAGTCGTTCATGCCGAGCCACGCTCGGTACGTCTCGACGGCGTGCGCTGCATCGCGGATCAGACCCGGCCCGTTGTACGTATGGCCGATGCGGAAGGGGTTGCCCCACTTGCTCGGGCGTCCGACGTAGATGGCGCCTTCGGGCATCCGCCAGCCCTTCGTCCGTCGCCGCTGGATTCGCTCAGGCATCGGCTGTCTCCGGTCCGTCCCGCAACTCAAAAATGGACAGCCAAAGCGCATCGACAGGAGCACCGGACTCAATCGTCGTGCCCGATGTGACGTGCGTCGAGTCGTCGTCAGCAGTCAATCCGTAGCGCGTCAGCGCGTCGATAGCAGCTTTCAAAGTGGGGGCTGGGTTGTCTGTGTCGCGGCGGCGGTTCGTCTTCGCGGACCAGTGCAGGACGATGCCGACCCGGACCAACCCTTTCGGCACCGACGACGCATGAGCGAGCACGGTCACGTCGTCGATGATCTGTTTCGTGATCTTCGCCTTCGCTGCCCAATGCAAGCGCTGATTCAGCGAGAGCGGCGGGCGCGGGTACGGCAGAAGGATCCGCCACTCGCGGGGCTGTAGTCCAGTTTCCCGATCGGCCCTACCTGGGATACCGGAAATCTGGGTTACGGCGCTCTCCGTGACGACAGGGGGGCGGGAAACGGCATCCGGGGTCATCGCTTCGCCGCCAGTTCGACGCCGGGGCAGTCGAACCCTGCATCCCCGTCACCGGGTCGCCACGCTGAACCGTCGAACCACGGCCCGTGCGGGTCATGCGGGAACGTGCGCGGGCATCGCTGCGAACGACGGGCAGGCTGCGGTGTCCATCGCATCGACGTCGGTATCCCGTCCTCGTACACGATCTCCCAATCCGCTGCGCCCATCAGATGCCCCTCACGTCCCGCTCAATTTCGGCTGCTTTCCCGATGGCGTGCCACCGGGCCGTCTCCAACCCAGCAATAGCCCGCTTGTACTGGTTGATCGCTTCCAACAGGCGGGCAGCCTCAGAGCGGTACCAGACGGCGATCTGCCTGTCCGCTGCCTTCTCGCCGGTGGGGTCAGCGGGAAGCTGCCACGCGGTCACGAGAGGCTCCGCTCGGCCGCTGCGCGTCGCTGGTCAGCGAGCGGCCGAAGCGCGGCGATGATGCCCTGCTCGTACTCTTCGCTTGCCATCACCCCGTGCTCGGCGATCTCGATGGTGTGCTCGCCGTTGGCAAGGCCGATCAGGTCGCCGCAACGCTTGTCGTCGGGCTCACGGAACACCGCCTCTACGACGAACAGCACATCCTCATCGGACGACGCGAAGCCGTACCGGTCACGCAGCGGGAACCCGGCCGCGTAGGTCAGCTCCCGCGCAACCGCTATCCGGTGGCCGTCTTCGTATTCGGTCATGGCTTACTCGCCCTTCGGTGGGACGGAAGCGGCGAGAACGGCATCCCGCCACGCGTTGAGGTTCGCGACCTCGGCAACCAACTCGGCTATCCGCTCGTCACGCGACTGGATGTCGGGCTCCATCGCCTTCATGCCCGCAGCGAACCGTTCAGACCACCAGCCCTCGGCATCCCGCAACTGGCCGGTGAGCATTTGGATCCGCTGCTCGTGGTCGCCGATGAAGCACTTCGAGGCCGTCTCCTGGTCCCACATCAACTGCTTGGCGGCGTCGATCTTCCGGGCGCTCGTGAGCTGGTTCCAGCGTTCGATCCACTCGACCGCGTTCGCTGGCTTGGTCGCCTGCTCGTTCATCGTTCGCCGTCCTCTGGGGTTGGTGGTTCGGTAGGAGACGCAGCAGCGAGGGGGCGTGCTCGCCGGCTGCTCGCCATCCGTTCTTTCGTCCGCCAATGGGTGTAGGCCGCGTGGTCGGCACAGAATGGGCATTCGCGTGCGGTCTTGAACGACGTCACTGGCGAGTGTTCGCACCGTTGACCGCAAAGCTCAGCCTGGTAGCTCAATCGCTCAGCGAGCACGCCCGCAAGTTCGCGCCAGGTGCTCATCGCTGCGCTCCTAAATCTCGACGTCGCGCCGCACGCCTACTGACTGCGGCCCGGTTACACGCCCGACAGACCCGCTTGCCCCGCCACATGTACGTGTTCGTTTCGTCGAACGGGTGGCCGTTGACGCAATGCGTCTTGTCCCGGTTGATCGACGACACGTTGATCGGCGAGCGGGCCGAATTGATGGCTGGGGTAACCGGCTCCATGTGCTTCGGGTTTACGCAGTTCCGAACGCGGCACAGGTGGTCGATCTGCAAGCCGTCAGGGATGGGGCCGACCAGGCACTCGTAAGCGACTCGGTGCGCCTGCTTCCGCCCGTGGAACGCGAAGCGTCCATACCCGTCCCGGCTTGTTTGCGCCGTCCAGATCCAGCAGCCGGACTCTGCAACTGACACCTTGTCCCAAAACCTCGGTAGTAGCCGAGGGTCGCCGAGCTGCGTCATCGTTGCCCGCCTCCTGTCGCTGGCCGTTCGTCGTCGGTAGGGCCGGGACAGTGCAGCTTCGGCAGTCGGCCACCCATCGTGTACTCGTGCGGCCGCTGTTGGCCGTGCTCGCACGCCGGTTCTGGGGTAGGGCCGGGACCGCCAACAGCAGCGCCGTACACGTCCTCAGCGATGCCCGCGATGCGGTTGGCTAGGTGCGTGCGGTTGTCCGGTTCGAGGTCGTAGTCGAACCACTCGCGCAGCATCTCGTCGGCAGCGACCATGACGGCAGCAACCCGTCGATCCGCCTCTGTCGCTGCGTCTTTCGGGACATATCGCAGGGTTCGGCCTTCTACTGTGACGGCGACGACCCGCCCGTCGCGGTCTCGTTGCACGCTCTCGAGTTCGCTCACAGCAGCACCGCCGTCCGTAGCGTCTCGGCCATGCCGCCCGTGCCTGGGTACAGGTCGAGCAGTTCGTCACCTTCGACGTAGCCCATGAGGTCGAGCACCCAGCGGTTGAACTTCGCGGGCTTCGCCCCGGTGAACCCGCGCCGCATCGTGATCGGCGCGGCCAGGTGGTCACGCCCAACCGGTGCACCGTCTTTCGACGAGTCCCGGCCGGGGTGGAAGATCACCGGCTCCCATGTGTAGGCGATCCGCACGTTCCGTTTGAACGCCGCGAACGGCTTCACCCATGCGGCGATACGGAACGGGCCGGGAACGAGCGGCAGCAAGACACTCAGGCTCGGGGACGTGGCGCAGTACGCCCACCCATCGAACCCTGTCAGCCGCTCGAACAGCTGCCGATGCGTCTCCGGGTCATCCCAACACCGGCCGTCGTCGCCGTGCTCGTGGTCGTAGAGCTTGCAGCAGCCGAGATACGGCGGATCAGCGAACGCGAACCTCGTCGCTGCGCCTTTTCGGTCTCGTTGCACCGACTCCAACTCACTCACGACGCTGCCTCGATTTCATGGGTGCAGCGGCCGGCGGGCTGCCGCGTCTTGGGATCGAGCCGGAAACCGTGCTCGTTGCAGTTCGGGCAGGCCGCTCGAGCCTCAGCCGCGGCGCGCTTGGCGCCGACCTCGGCCTCGAGCTTCGTCGCCGCTGCGGCCTTGTAGCGCCGGAACGCGGTTCCGCACGGCCCGCACGAGTCCTCGGTGCCTGTCGGGTGTTGCTTGCAGAACATCGAGAGGGGTTCGTCGCTTGCGTCGAACGGTTCCCTCTCCGGGATTGGGTTTAGGGGTTGGGGGTTGTAGTCACCTTCCGTAACCACAACCCTGTCGAAAGGCGATAGGGCATGGCATAGGGCTTCCCGCTGTACGGGGGATGCCACATCGGAGGCGGCAAGCTTCCGCAGTTCGTCCACAGCGATATCGCGTATCTGTGGAGAGGCAATCGCCTTGATGGCGTCGACCACTACGGGCAGCCGCTTCGAGTTCGCCCAGCCGCCGTCCCACTTGATGAACTTGCGGATCAGCAACTCTTCGGTGTCGTCGTCCAGGACGAGATGCCGCCCGGCGTGCGCTGCGAGGGCTTCGACCTGTTCGGTGATCCCCGAGCGGGTCGCGTCGGCTGCGAGCTTCGACCACCGGCCCGCCGTGACGGCCAGTGAGCCGGCCGCTGTGACGTCGGGCTGGGTGCAGAGCATGAAGTACACGGCTTGCAGGGGTTGGGTCAGGCTGGTGAACTCTGGCGACCGCCAGAGCGACGTCGTGAACCGGCCGTAATTCCGCATCAGTCGTTGTCCTCGGCGTCGATCGCCACGAGGAACGGTTCCTTGATCTTCGAGTCAATGCACATCGACAGGAACTCGTAGTGGTCGATCGCCGCGACGTTCTTCTTCTCGGTATCGAGCCGTCCCTGCCAGGCCCCTTGCTCATAGCCACACGCCCAGAGCCGCCCGTAAGCCTCACAGTGCGGACACGAGTGATCGGGTAAGTGGTGAACACACCACGGGTCGTCGCAGGCCGCTGGAGTAGGCGCTGGCGCAGAAGGAGCGGCGAGCATTGCTGCCGCCTGGTCTTCCATCTCGGTCAACGTGCCCCAGACGATGCCCGCCATGTAGCGGAACCGCGGGTGCTCGTTGCCCTTGAGGTTGCGCTTGGTCATGGCCCCGCGGATCGCGTCTTTCAGCATCTCGAACGGAAAGCCGAGCGCGTACCACTTCTCGATCGAGCGCTCCCAATCGGCCGGTAGATCAACGGTGCTGCCGCCGTCGTCATAGGTCCAGCCGTTCCAGGCGGCCAGGAACTCCCCCAGGTACTCATCCCGAACCGCCGTGCGCGCCAGCTCGGCGTCGAACGCTGCCCGCATGGCGTTGGCCCACCGGACGGCATCCTGCGACACATCAGCGACAAGCTCAGCACCGGCAGGGACGGACGACTTGCCGGCGTTGCAGTCCTTGCACGCCGTGACCAGGTTGCCCGGGTCGTCGCTGCCGCCGAGCGCCTTCGGCACAACGTGGTCGATAGTCAAGATCACGTCCGGGGCGATGCCTCCGCAGTAGCGGCAGGCGTGGTTGTCCCGGCGCAGAATCTCGAACCGGAGTCGCTTGGTGACGGCCATCAGGCAGCCTTTCCGTGGTTGGTATTGGAGCGCGCAGCGGCCCGGCGTCGACCGACTAGCCGCTTGTTCGTTCCGAGTCGTTCGGCGATCTGTCCAGCTCCGTATCCCATGCGTGTCAGCCTGACCATCGCCTCTGTCATCTCGGCCTTGGTTAAGGTGCGCGGACGGCCGGCGACGGCCTCGGACACGGCTATCTCGTCGATGAAGTCTCCGGATCCGGGCAGGTTCGTGTCCTTGTAGTTGTCGCGCTCCGTGTTGACGCTGTAGATCGGCTTCTTGTCGATCGCGTCGAGGGTGTCGTCGTCCCATGCGAGGGGCGGGAGGTAGCCGAGCTTGATCGCGCGGGTGCGGGTGCGGTTCGACGGTCCGATCGTCATGGACAGTTCGTCGTAGACGGTGGCGACGGCGCGGGCGGTTTCTGCCCACACGTAGTCACCGGGTCGGCGTAGGAGCTGTGCGGTGTCGGCGGCGTTCGCCGGTCCGAGCGCGGCGAGTCGGGTAGTGATGTCGCAGTGCCGCCAGCCGAGGGCCAGGAGCGCTTGTAGCCGCCGCTCGGTCCCGATGCGGGGCACGAACCGGGGGGTGGCGGCGTAGGAGCCGCCAGCACGGTTACGGGCTCGGGAATCGGACCATGCGAGGGAACAGGGGAAGCAGCGGCAGCCGTCGATCTCGTAGCAGAGGTAGTCGCCGTGGTCATGCTGCGCGCGGGGGCATTGGCAATCCCGCTTCATGCGACACCCCGGACGTGGCGGGGACGGCCACCAGGACGCGGATCAGCGGCAGGTTGGCCGTCGTCGAAGTACAGCCCACCCCGAACCCCCGAATCCTCGTTGACGATTGCAGCAGCTACGCAGGCGTCTTTCACCGGACACGGCAGGCAGATCATCCGGGCATGCAGTAGTTGCGCTTTGATCTGTTCGGCGTCGAACCGGCCCTCGGGCGGGTCGAACAGGGTGGAGTCTTCGAGGCGGCAGGCGGCGTGGTCCCGCCAGTACGGTGCGTCCCGGTTCACGCGCTCGCCTTCCGGTAGATCCGCGATTCCCACTCGACGACGGGATGCGCGTGAGTGCCCAGATCGGTCGATGCGACGTAGCCGAGCCGGACGATCACGCGGTCTTTAGCTGCCTGCTGAAACGCGGCGCCGACAGTGGGGCCTGGGACCTGCGCGAGCTTCATCCGGTGCCTCGTGTCGTTGCTCGAGAACACGGGCGTCGACAGGGCGGTTTCGCGGATGATGCGGAGCGCGGCTTTCATCGCGTCCGGGTTCGCGTCAGCCGTAGCACCGAGTGCTACGTCGCGGCCGGCAGCAGGGTCCACGTCGAACCGGCAGGGGCAGCGACGGACAGGAAGGAACGTGTCGGGGTCGACGATCCAGCCCTCTACGCACTCACCGCAAAGCGGCTTCTTCGCGGGCATCAGGCGACGCCTTCGACCCGAACGAGCCAGCCGCAGTCCAGCGCATCCCCGGTGTCCTCTTCGGCGAGCATGTTGTGGAAGTGGCAGGAGGCGGCCCACCAGTTCGTGTCCAACAGGCGGGCACCGCGCCGGCCGCGGCGATGCTGAATCTCAGTCGCCGGCTCGTAGCATCCGCGTGGGTACTCGCACCGTTGGTGGGCCTCGAGGAAGTCGCGCCGCACCTGGGAATACACCCGCAGTTGCTTCGCCCTTTTCGGGCTGACGGCGCGCATCAGGCGTCGACCTCGACGGGCACGGACTCAACGAGGGGCAGCAGCATCCGTGCGCCACGCTCAGGCGTCGGGAACAGCGCGTCCGGTTGAGCGTCGGGCTGCGGGCGCGGTTCCGGGTTGCCCGACCCTGGGGCGCGGAACTCGATGCAGTGGTAGTCGGCGTGGATCTCGTCCTGCACCAGCCACTCGGCGGGTACCTCGTTGGTCGCCATGACGCCGCAGAGGATCTTGCAGCCCGAACCCTTGCCGGTGTTGCGAAAGATCGCGTCACGCTGGCAGCGGTCACACCAGTTGTAGGACCACATCTCGAACTGCGTGCCGTTGCTGAACGCAACCTCCCGGCTCATCACTCGCCGCCCATCAGTAGGAACAGGGAGCGGTGAACCTCAAAAACGTCGTCGATGGAGCAGTTGGATTTGACGGCGAGAGCGCTGGCGAGTTTCGCTGCGACGTTGGCCAACCCGACGAGTAGGTCGTTGCGGCCGGTGGTGATGAGGGCGTGCTGCCAGTTCACGGTGTTGCCCTCGATGACCGCTTCAACGAAGTTGAGCGCTGCGAGGGATGAGTCGGCTAGGGGGGCCATCGGGCGGGCGGCGGTCATGCTGTCGCCCCCTGCTGCACCATCGCTGCGGCGTGGCGGTTGCAGACCTTGTAGGCGTAGGAGCCAGCCTCACGGTTCGTGAAGTCGTAGCGGTCGTACCGGTCAGCAGCGGCGAGGTCGCACCAGCGAGCGCGGTTGTGGCAGCGTCCCGTGCGCCCGCCCGTGGGCTTCATGCAGCGGTTGCCGCCCGGTGACCATTCCTGCGGCACCAGTCCGGCCGTCGCTGCGTCTTCGACGTTCGGCACAACTACGGCGCGGCTCATGCTGTCGCCCCGTGCTCGTCAGCGTCCCGCTCAGCCTGCGTCAGATCGGTGTAGCCGTCGCCGCTCTTGCCGCAGGCGAAGCATTCCCATCGCCAGAGCAGGACGGCATCGGACTCGACCTGAACCTCGTGCTCAACCCGGCCACAATGATCTTCGTGCTGGGGGTAGCCGGGGGCGATCCCGGCGCATGTGCAGCTCACAACGCCTCCGCTTCTTCTCGGTGGTCGGCCCGGTCGCACGCCTCGGGGCAGTACTCGCCGTCTCGGAAGCAGCAGCAGTAGTCCGGCAGCGGTGAAGTCGCGCCGTACAACTCGTCGATTCCGTCTCCGCTGTAGTCGGGTCCGGTGTAGACGTAGGGCTCATCGACGGGGGCGGGCCGGTGGTCGGGTCCGGCCCCGTACATGCGGCGACGGGGGGTCACGACGCGCTCCAAACGAGCACAGTGCGGGTCCGCTCGTCGTTCTCCCAGAGCGGGTCGCAGATGCGGCAGCGACGCAAGCCGCTCTGCTCGCAGGCCGCGAGGATCTGGGACCGTTCGAGCGCTTCGGCCCAGATCCACGGCACCGTGTTCGCCGCGCGCTTGCAGTCGGCCGCGTGGATCGTGTCGCCGTTCTTGCTGCGCCGCAGCCGGGTCACTTGGGACAGGTAGTCGTCGCGGAGGCTCATGACGCCGCCTTGCTCTGCCACGGGTCGCTGTGCGGGTCGTAGTCCGTCTCGTCGTTGCCGAGGGTCAGTTGCTGCTCAACCCCGTCCTGCACGTCGTCGGCGTGCTGCTGCTCCGCGTCGTTGTCAGCGGAGACGAGAGTCCCCTTGACCAGCGCCGTCATCTGCCCCCTGTTGTAGAGCGACAACCCGAACTGATCCCCCAGGTTGATCGCGGCGCGTTTCTTCGCCAGCGACAGCGCCGACTTGTACGCCAGGTCGTGCCCGTCGCCCCTGGTCTGGTTCTGGGCGGTCGCAGTGGACCCGTCCTCGTACTGGCACACCACCGACCCGTCCGGGGCTTTCACGGTGAGCCTGAGCAGCGCCCGGTAACACACGTCGTACCGGTTCGGGTCCGGCTTGTCCTTCCCCCTGCTGATGCTCCGGGTCGGTTCCTCGAACACGCACTGCACGTCGAGGATTTCGGTGGCGAAGTTCCCGAACCCGAACACGCGGATCAGGTGAGCCGTGATGTCCTGCTGCGAGACGTGGGCGTGGCCTTTCCCGTCGGCGAGGACCCGCTCTTTGCGGATCGGCCGAAGCAACTGCGCGACCTGTGCCGCGTTGAACGCGCTCACGCCGTGCCCCCGATGTTGCGGATCAGCGACTCAAGCTCGGTGTCCCAATCCGTCACTGTCGGTTCGTGGATGAGGGGTTGGGCGGTGGCGGCAACGAACCGGCGATCCGCGGCGAGCTTGCGGTGTTCCCGCCACCCGTCCACGCAGCCCTTCACCAGCCCGAACAGGAAGCAGGCGACCCAAACCGCGAACACGACCCGGCCGAGCCACAGGCACACCACGTCAAGGGCGCTCACGACGCCACCACCGGATCGCCGAACCGGTCAACCTCACGGACGACCTTGCACGCCGGGGCTTTGATCTTGTCGCCCAACGGGATGACGTCCGCGAGCTTCACCGTGCATTCCAGGTACCGCTCCGGCGTGCAGTACGCCTCGGTGGAGATCGGCGACGGGGAGAAGTGCAGCCCGTTCCCGCAGTCCGCAACGGCCTTCCAGTCGTCGCAGCCGACCGTCTTACCGATCGGGTACGTGGTGCGGTGTGCGCTCGTCAGATCGGCGTTCACGCCCTTGTAGACCGTCATCCGGCCGCGTGACACCTTCGCCCCGTACAGATCGGCCCACGTCTGCGGGTCCGACTTGTCGAGCGCCGTCATGTCGATGATGTGGCCCTGCCCGGTCAGTCGGACGGTCTGCGAGTGAAGGTGAACAGCGACGTACTTTCCCGCCACGACGCGGCTCGATTCCCGCGCCTCGACGCGGCTCGATCCCCGCGCCTCGACGCGGCTCGATCCCCACGCCACGACGCGGCTCGATCCCCACGCCACGACGCGGCTCGATCCCCGCGCCTCGACGCGGCTCGATCCCCACGCCTCGACGCGGCTCGATCCCCACGCCTCGACGCGGCTCGATTCCCGCGCCTCGACGCGGCTCGATTCCCGCGCCTCGACGCGGCTCGATTCCCGCGCCTCGACGCGGCTCGATCCCCGCGCCTCGACGCGGCTCGATCCCCACGCCTCGACGCGGCTCGATTCCCGCGCCTCGACGCTGCTCGATTCCCGCGCCTCGACGCTGCTCGATCCCCACGCCTCGACGCGGCTCGATCCCCACGCCTCGACGCGGCTCGATCCCCACGCCACGACGCGGCTCGATCCCCACGCCACGACGCGGCTCGATCCCGAGTCGGTCAGCGTGAGCCACGCGCCCGGGGCGGACTGAATGTGGATCTCGCGTGCCTTCGCCGCCAGCGCCGCGTCAAGCTCGGCTTGCGTGGTGACGACGGTCGGGCTCATCGGTGACCGGCCATGACGGGCAGAGCAACGAGAGCAGCGAGGGCGAGCAGCAGGACGACGACGCAGGCCGCGTCACTGTCGAACCACCTACCGACCTGTTCGCCGGCCCGCCGCCACAGAGAGGGACGGGAAGCGGCAGCGGCGAGGGATTCGAGCACCAGCGCGTCGAAGATCGGCGACGCAGGGTCAAGCCGCTCCGGTTCGTCGTCGGCGTAGAGCCGCTCGAGCAGCTCCCGCCGGATCCACGCGTCCCGTTCGGGGTGGGCGAGGGTGGACGGCAACGGCATAGCCCGATCCGCGTTCACAACCGCTCACCGCCGCGAGCAGCGATCGACTCGGCTATCGCCTGAACCTCGGCGCGGGAGTTGTCCTGACAGAACAGGCCCGGGCTGATGAACGAGCCGGTGCCAGACTCGGCCTCCGTGATCCCAAGGGCGGCGCGTCCGGCGACGGGCCATTCACGCCCACTCGCCGGTTCGAGATCACCGATCGAGTCCTTGACCAGACCTTCGGTCATCGCGACGGCGAAGCCCGCGATGCAGCAGGCCGTCCCGCACTCGGTCTCGATAGCCCACCCGCCCTGACGCCATTCCTCCGGGTGGGCGTCGATGTGGTCGAGCACCTTCCGGAGCAGCGGCAGGTTCGGTGTCGGCAGCGCGTCTATCTCCTGCGTCTGTGCGAAACTTGGTTCGATCGCCATTGGGCTTCCTTCCTGTTGGCGGTTTCGGTTTGGTTGGGTTCGCCTCGCTCGGGACGGAGCGAGGCGACCTAGCGGTCAAGGGGCGTGCGGGAAGTCAGCGATCAGGTGCAGCCCGTCGGCGTCGCGCCGCACGTTGAACGCGAAACTCAGCCGCGTCCTGTCTGTCGATGCGTCGTAGTCAGCAGCGACAACCTGCATCCATTCGCCGAGCGTGTTCGGTCCGACGATGCGGCCGACAGCTTCGGTGACGTCGCCGTTGTAGCTGGCGAACCGCGCTGGCCGGGCGCTCATGCGACACCACCACGAGCAGACGCGAACTCCGAGTCGATCCACTCGGCGACCTCGGCCCGGGTAGCGGGCCGGTCGAGGTTGTTGCGGAAGAACGCCCGCGCCCGCTGCTGCGCGTTGTTGCACGTCCGGCAGTTACGGATGAACGAGCCGTTGGGCCGCTTCTTGAGGATCAGGTTCGACCCGGCCAGCGGGTGGTTGCGCGGGCAGTGCGTCTTGGACGCAGCCGCCCGACGTTGGTTCTCAAGGCCGGTGACGGGCTCGAGGTGGGCCGGGTTCACGCAGCGCTTGTTCCGGCACAGGTGGTCGATCTGCAACCCGTCGGGGATCGGCCCGATGTGCGCCTCGTAGGACAGCCGGTGAGTGAGGACACGGGCGCCGTCGAGGCTGATGACGCCGTAGCCGCGCGAGTTGACGCAGCCTTCCCAGACGATGCAGCCGCCCTCGGCGGGGACGCAGCGACGCAGCAGGCGGTTCAGCGCGAAGATCAGCGTCTTGTCGGCGGTCACGAAGCGCGCCGGGTGCCGGTGATCGGCTGCGGCCCACGCGACGGAGCCGCAGCCACCGGGCGGACCTTCAAGAACTCCAGCAGATCCCGCAGGTCGTCATCGGTCCAGAAGTACGTCTGGCCGGCGCGGGAGTGCGGCAAGCGGTGTGCGTTCCGCCGAACCCAGTTCGGTGTCTTGCCGATCGCCTTGGCGACCGCTGCTGCGTCGTGGCGGGTCACGCCGCGTCCTCGTCGCGCTCGGGCGCCACGGCGTACAGCGCGCGGGCGTCGGCGATGCCGAGCGCGGCGGTCAGCTCGTTGTAGAAGGTGACGCTGACGCGGCGGTTGTGGCCCAGCTCGATCCGCGTGATGTAGCTGCGGTCGCAGTTGAGCATGTCGGCCAGATCGGCCGCCTTGATGCCCTTCGCGTCACGGATGGCCCGGAGGGCGTACCCGTGTATTTCGACGGTTCTTTTGGCTCCAACCTGAGGCATGTTGGCAACCATAGTCACTCATAGTCACGCAGGTCAAGAGCTATGGCTAGGAACTTATAGAACAGCCATAAGCCCCACCCCGAAAGGGCTAGAAGTGGCTAGGTACCGAAACACAAGGGCGTAACTACACCATGGGGAGTTACTGGCGATAATTGATGTTCCTGTAGGTTCCTGTCACTGTGAGCGCCATGAACCAGGAAGACCTTCGAGCATTCGGCAAGGTCGTCAGTCGGACCCGCCGAGATCAGCGGTTATCCAAGGAAGCGGCGGCCCGCGCGGCTGGCATCAGCTCAATCACTTGGAAGCGTGTCGAGGACGGCCTGTCTGTGCATGACGTCAACCTCCGCGCCGTCGCACGTTCGCTCGGATTGCCGGACCCTTTCGACGTGAGCGACGAGCCCGGGTCGGAGGTCAAGGCAGGCCGCGAGAAGCTGGGACTGTCCCGACGCGATATGGCCGAACTGCTCGGCGCCGGAACCAAGACGGTCGCAGAGTGGGAAGCCGGGGCGCCGATGCCGCCGCCCTACCTCGATCGGTTGCGAGCGATCCTGGCCGGGACACCGGATGACCTACTGCTCGATGAAGTCAGGCGACGGTTTCAGACCGGGTAATACCTAGCCGACTTCGCTCATCGGCACCACGACAGGGCGGGCTACCTGCCGCCCCGCGGCGTAGCCCTGGTCGAAGCCGCGCTGCCTTGCCGATTCGAGCATCACTTCGGTGATGTCCGAGCGGCCGGCGAGGAAGCCGGTCGCTGCGACCAGCCAGCCCGTCAAGCCGATGAGGAACATCAGCGGGGCGTGAATGTCCCCGACGATCAACCCGCCGATCATCGTCCCCGCCGACAGGAACAGCATGCCTATGGATATGTGCTTCGTGGTGGTTCGGATATTCAATTTGCTGCCGCTCTCTGTTTGGCGGGTGTTCCCCCGGTGTAAGCGGCACAGTAAGCACATGGTGTGACAATTCGGAACCCCTAGCGGCGTGTCCCGGGTAGATCCAATGAGGCAATGCTTGGCGTTAGCTACGCGGGTGTTGCAACACCGCCGCCCAGGTTGCCCACCCTCGACGCACTGGACACTGCGCGTCATGCCGGGACGCGGTACGCGTGTGCGCGGGTTTCGCATCCCCGATGACCTGTATGCGGCGGCGATGGCGAAGGCTGAGGCGCGGGGCGAAGTACTCGGCGAAGAGGTCCGCAAGTTCCTCGAGCGGTACGTGCAGCGCCAGGACAAGCCACACAGGCAGCGCCGCCCGTCGTCCGACGCTTCCAAGATCGCTAAGCCTGTCCCCCACGGGGACAAACGACGGCGGAATCCGAACACATAGCCGCGAGTCCGCCCACGGATAGCCCGATCTAGGCGGGGTAGCGAGTGTGGCCCCGGTGGTTCGGGTGTCTCGCAACGGGTTCAAGTCCCGTCTGGGTCGCCAGTAGATATAAGGCACGTAGAGACGCCCGGGGACAGCGGGGGACAGAGACAGACGCAAACCGACGTATTGCAGGCAGTAGAATTGGCCTATGGCGAGCGTCGAGAACCGCGGGGCGTCAGGCTGGCGCGTCGTCTGGCGAGAGGCCGGCGAGAAGCAGTACGAGCGGTTCGCCACCGAGGCCGAGGCGCTCCTGTTCCTCGGCTACATGGGCGGCGAGAACCGCTGGCCCCACGGCTGGGTGAAGGGCCACGGCTACGGTGAGGCGGAGTCGATGTGCCCCACCTTCCACCAGTGGGCCGAGAGGGCGATCGACGCCCGCTCGAAGGCGAACCGCCGAACCCGTGCTGACTACCGGCGCGACCTGACCAACCACATCTACCCGGTGTTCGGGGACCTACACCTGGACCGCATCGACGCGATGACGGTCGGACGGTGGCTGATCCTGCTGACCGAGCCCAAGCCCGGCACGCGGGCGCTCGCGGCCAAGACGGTGAAGAACATTCACGCGCTCGCCAGCTCCGTCTACGAGGACGCGATGCAGTCAGGCAAGGCGCCGGGACCGAACCCGTTCGCCAAGGCCATGCGGTCACTCCCGGCAGTGCGGACGGAAGAGATCGTGCCGCTGACCAAGCTCGAGGTCGACCGCATCGCCGCCGCGCTAGCCGAGGCATACCGGCCGCTGGTGATCCTGCTGGCCCACACGGGGCTGAGATGGTCGGAGGCGACCGCGCTCAAGGTGGGGGACGTTGACCTGTTCGGCCAGCGCAAGACGGTGGCGGTGACGAAGGCGTGGAAGCGCGACGAGGGCAGCACCTACTACATCGGTGAGCCGAAGTCCCGCCGATCGAGGCGCACGCTCGCGCTCGACGGCGCGACGGTCGAGGCGCTGATCCCGCTTGTCGCCTCCCGGTCCGCGTCGGACTGGCTGTTCACGACGGCGACCGGACGGGTGGTGCAGCACTCGGCGTTCTACAAGAGCCACTGGCGCCCCACGATCGAGAGGCTAAACCGCTGCGAGCAGCACCCCGGCCCGGATCTGTGTGGATGCCCCGGGACGCTCGCCAAACGGCCCAGAATCCACGATATGCGGCACGCTCAGGCATCGTGGCTCATCAGCGCCGGCCTAGACGCCAAGGTCGTACAGAGCCGCATGGGCCACGAGTCGATCCAGACGACCTACGACCGCTACGGGCACCTGTTCTCCGACAGCGACGACAAGGTGGTGGCAGCTCTCGACGGGATGAGCGCTCCGGCCGCTTCGCTCGAGCCCGAACGGATTCTCGACCGTTAGCCCTGGTTGTGGCTGTACCCCCCAACCCCCGCGGTGGTTGCGGGTTACCGGCATAGCCCCGAAAGCCCCGGAAATGACGAAAGCCGCCCGCCAGCCCCAGGGTCAGGGCTAGCGGGCTAACAATCGTGCGCGACATAACATCGCGGCTCGGTGGCGGATCTTGTTAGGGTGCGCGGGTGTCGACAGCAAGGCAGGCGATCACGGCGCTGGCGAAACACGCCGGGGACCGGTCGATGTGGCGGACGATGGCGGCGGCGGGTTTGGCTGCGGAACGGGCTCGGTTGGTGCCGAGCCGGTACGTGTGGCAGCAGTACCCGGAGGTCGCCAGCTTCACGGTGCCGATGGGGGATGTCAGGTTCGACCCGTCGAACATGGACCCGAACGAGTTGTACTGCCTGTCGTTGCTCTGCTTGCTGCGTCGGCCACGGCGGATCTTCGAGTTCGGCACGTTCGACGGGTCGACCACGCTGCGGCTGGCCCGGCTACTGCCGGAGGTCGAGATCGTCACCGTCGACCTGCTGGACGACATTGCCGAGATCAACACCAGGGGCGCGGGGCTGCGGTCCGGTTGCCGCTTCCATGGCACGTCGGAGCAGGAGCGGATCACCCAGGTGTACGGCGACAGTCGAGAGTTGGACGTCTCGCCGTGGGCTGGCAGTTGCGATCTGGTGATCGTGGACGCCGGGCACGGCTACGACTACGTAAGTGCGGACACTCGATCGGCGGTTGCCCTGGTGAGTGAACGCGGCGTAGTCGTGTGGGACGACTACACGCCGCTCTGGCCTGACGTGGTGCGGGCGGTCGACGAAGCGTCAGCCGCCGGGGATGCGAAGCCGATTCATCTCCGCGGAACTGAACTAGCCGTGTGGGACAGGGCGCTGGGCTAGTTGGTCGGGTTAGGTGCCCGCCGTGGTGTCATTCTTATTCAGCAGCATGTAGGCGATCGCCTGTAGCTCCTTTTTGGTGTTGACGTCGTTGCCAGCGAGCAGCGACACAGCCTGAGCGAGCTTCCCGATCGCTGTGGCCGCCGTGGCGAGGTTGGTGATCGACGCGGCAGTGATGGTCGCCGCCTGCGACATGATCGCCTGGTCTTGAGCGACGTCGTTCTGGTTGGCGGCCAGGGCGGCGGTCAGCTTCTGCTGGAATGTGGAGCGGTTCGCATCGCCTGACGCGGCGGTGTCCTGCGCGGCCAGTTGAGCCGTCTCGTCGGCCGTGAGTGGACGCTGCGCAGTCTGAACCCCGCTGCTGTCCCACGACGTATACGTACCGGTAGCGGCGTCCCAGAATTCGGCGCGGTTCTGCTGCGGCGCCGCGGGCTTGAACCCGCCGAGGTGGTAGACGACGACAGAACTCATATCAGGCCACCTTCATGTAGACGAGCGCGATGTCCTGACCCGCGGCCAGGGTGGCCGGGAAAGTGCCAGGCAGGGCACCCGTGACTCCGGCAGATTGAACACCGACCTGGCGAGCCGATGCCATCCCGGAGAGGTTGCTCGGCGTGGTGGTGTCGCGGCCGATGTCGCCGCGCACTGTCGCCGTGGCGACCTGTGCCGTATAGGAGAGCCAGTACCGGCCAGGGGTCAGGGTCTGCGCCACCGTCACGGTTTTCACGCCCGTGGTGGTGCAGTCGATCGTTCCGGCGTCCACTATCAGCGCCGCGGGGTAGCCGTCGGCGCCGTCGGCCCACAGCCCGAGCCGACCAACTGCCCCGGCCGATCCAGCCGCGGTGACTTCGGCGAGCAGCTGCACGATCGACACCGTCTTGGCGACGACCAGCAGCTTCGCCTGCAACAGGTTCAGGGTCGGCACGACTGTGCTCAGGCTCGCGGTCGCCGGACCGTAGTAGGCACCTGACTTGGCGCCTATGCCGACGTTCGCATACCGGCTGTCGAGTGTCGACAGGGCGAAGTTGTCGGCGGTGATCGCCCACAGCGCGGTCCCGTCGGACTCGTACTGCGCCGCCTGATTCAACAACGTGAACGGCCCACCCGTCGAACCGGTCGACGTGTCGATGTGGTCCGACCCGGTGACCGCGATCGACGGCGCGGTAGTGCCCGCGGTCCACTTGACGACGATGCGGCCCTTACCGCCCGACGCCGCCGGAAGGGTGACGGTGAACGTGCCACCCGTGGTGTCGCACAGCACCATGTCGCCGAGGACGGCGGTGTAGTTCGCTGTCTTCGCCTGCTTGGTCAGCGGCGTGGCTTTCGCCGCGAGGTCGGTCGTCAGGTTCGTGATCGCCGACTCGGGCAGCACGATCGCGTTCGCCGTAACCGCCGTGACGCGGCCCTTCGCGTCGATCGTGACCGTCAGCGAATGGGTGGCGTCACCAGTCGTCCCCGCCGAGGCGACCGACGCGAGAGTGGCCGCGAAGGAGCCGGTACCCGTCCCGGTCACATCGCCGGTCAGGGTGATCGTCTGATCCCCCGTGTTCGACCCTGAGATGCCCGCGAGCTTCGTCCGCTCCGTCGCCAGAAACGCCTTGTTCGTCGTCCCGTCGGTGAGGGTGTCCGCTGACTGCGTGCCGGTGTGGTGGGCCCGCTGGATCGCGAACGCCTGCACCACCCCGTCAGCGGTCGCCTGCAAGGTGCTCACCGGCTTCGCGGTGTCGGCGGTGTTGTCGACCGACCCCAACCCGACGTCTGCCTTGACGAGCGCCAGCGCCGTTTTCAGTTGCGCGTAGGTCTTGCGGAACCAACCCGCCCCGTCCGTGACCAGCGCGCCGGCCGTGGCCGAGTCGAGCCCGCCGATCGTCGTCAAGTTCGTGTTGACAGGCTGGAACAGCCCGACGTCGGTGGTGTGCTGGGTGGCGATCGCCGTGTCCCGCGCGGCAGCCGTGTCAGCGCCGACGTCGGACGCTGCGAGCCCGGTGCCGGTCACGTCCGCCTTCGTCAGCGTGACAGATCCGGCTCGGGTGTTGAACAGCGTGACGCCGCCCCCACCACCGCCGCCGATAGCGACCCACGCCGTGCCGTTCCAACCCTTCAATGTCGGTGGGGTGGTGGATGAGTCGAGCCAGCCGGTGTAGACGGTCGGGTCCGGCGCTGTGGTCTGCTGCGGCACGTAATGGGTCGCAGCACCGACAGGTGTCCCGCCCGTAGTGACAACGGTGATCCGCGTCGACCCCCTGGTCAACGTTTCGTCGGGTGCCCGGGTAGCGCGCCCCCACAACCAGTACGTCCCCGAAGTGGGGTCGAACGACTTCCCCGCCCCCAACCGCCCCGTCAGGGTGACGCTGACCGTGGAGTTGATCGACACAGCGTCAGGTGCCTGGAACGCCCCCGGCGCGGTGTACGACCCGAGTGCTACCTCGAAGTCGCCGTCGGGGAGCCCGTGGAAGTCCCCCGGGATCGTCACCGCAGCGAGGTAAGTCTGCAAGGTGCTGTCGATGCGCACTGACATGGGTCGGCCCTTCGTTGGTGAAGCGTGGGTGCAGCGGGCTACTTGTTTTCAATGCCGAAGACGCCGCCGCCAGCAACCAGCCCAGCGACCGCGGCTGACACCCAGCCGGTCAACGTCAAATGACCGTCAGCGGAGGCAGCGACAAGCGACCCACCGAACCCGATCAGCACGGCGTAGATCGCCTTCCAGAGTTGGGTTGGCCGGTAGGTGAGCGGGTTGTACGACGGCTTCACGGGCGGGGTCACGCCTTCGCCGCCTTGATCGCCGCGATGAGATCGGCCTCGAGCTTGGCGAACATCGGCTTGACCACTTCGAGGATCAGGTTCTCGACCGGCCACGGCTTCCCGTCTTTGCCGTGGAACCGGGCGTCGATCGCGTCGAACCGGGCCTTAGCTGCTGCGTCCACAGTGAACTCCTGACTGTCGTGGGGTGGGGTGCCGAGCCAGCGGTTGTAATCGACCGACGCGCCGAACCCAGCGACCCGTGCGCGGTCGGTGAACTGCCAGGCGACGTAGTTCAGCCGGTACGGGTTCGGCAGCGCGACGCGGCCGGAGTAGTCCGACATGACCACCGGCCAGCGGCGGCATTCGGCCTGGCAGTGCGGCTTCCCGTCGAGGTACCAGTTGCCGGTGTAGACGTACAGCGGGTACCCGGGCAGATGGGTGGTGACGTAGGTGTTGAACTCGTGAAGCTGCGCGGCGCGGGACACGTCAGCCGGATCCGCCGCACCCTGGGTGCGCTCGAAGTCCGTCATCAGCCAGTCACCCGGCTTCAAATGCGGCTTCACGCACGCGACGAAGAACGCCGCCTGCGCCGTCGCCGACGAATCCGGCCGCAACCAGTGGTAATGCCCGACCGTGAGTCCCGCCTTGTGGCAGACGTCGGTGAGCCCGTCACCCTCGATCCAGTGATACCCGGTGCCTTCGCTGACCTTGCGGCACAGCGTCCGGTGACCGGCTGCCTTGTACGCGGCGACGTTCGGGATCGGGTTGTTCGACGAGCAGTCGACGAACTGCGTGCTGTTGGTCATCAGGCGCCCTGCGCTTCCACGTCGGCGGCGTCGATCGGTAGGTCGATGTGGTGTTCGCGGAGGATCGCGGCCATGCGGGCGACAATGCGGCGCAGCGACTTCACCTGCTCTTCGAGCGCTTCGGCGCGGTCCTCGCACTGGCGGGCGTTGCCGCGGGACCGGGCCGCCTCCACCCGGGCTTCGTGCGCTTCGGCTTGCACCCGTGCTATCTCTTCCGTCTGTGCTTTCACGATCGCCTGGTAGGTGATGCGGGCTTGTTCGATCGCTTCGGTGTCGGCTCGTTTGCTTCCCGCCGCCGTGCGGGCGCGTTCCCGGCGGCGTGCTGAGGCTTGGCCGGCGAGGTAGGACAGTCCGGCGGGGACGGCGGCGGCGAGCGTGGTCCACGCCCCGTCAGCGACGTTCATTTCGGCTCACGGGCGAGCGGGTCAGCCATCCCCGCCACCACGACGAGGACGAGGGCGATGGCGCCGAACAGGCAGCCGTTCACCCATGCGCGTGGGGCGTCGTCGTGGAACCAGGCGAGGAAGTAGACGACGGACCAGAGGGCGGGCATGAACACGGCGGCGGCGAACCCCAACCCGTCGAGCGGATGCACCAGGCCACCGAGGATCGCTAGGAGTCCGCAGACGACCCACGCCCAGCCGTAGAACTCGACCGGGGCGACGTCGAGCGCGAACCGCAGTTGCGCGTGCAGGACGGCGGTCAGGCGGGCGTCGATGCTGAGGTAGGAGTAGCCGAGCAGGGCGAACACGGTGCCGAACAGTGCGAGCACAGCTCCGCGCCGTGACAGGGAGTACCAGCGGGTGCGGATGAGAACCACGCGGGCCGCCTTCCTTTCCGGGGGGTGCGCCTTGGTTCGGCGATATTCGTACACAAAGCCGCAGGTCCATATCTATTGACCTAGACCGATAGAGGAATAGTGTTGCTGCCTATCGGGGATGGTTCCCGTTATGACTTTCAATAAGGACGGGCAAGCATGATGGTCGACACCGATCTGACAACGGGAATCACTTCCAACAGCGTCGCGCTGGCGGGCGAGTTGGTGGACGCCCTCTACCCCCAATGGGCAGTCAACGGACACAACCTGGCGGCAGCGTTCGCCACCGTCGCCGACCGGCACCTAGACCCGGCTGTTCGGCATGAAGCTGCGGAGTGCCCGCTGATCCCCGCCGTCCTGTCGACGCTTGAGGCCGAGTTCTGGACGCGGGTACGGGTGGAGCGGTCAGCGCTCCATGTCTAGGGCGGGAATCCGTCAGCCATCGGCACCGGCCCGAGGCCCGGCGTGAAGATGTAGAGCGTCCCCCCGGTGAACGTCTGCCAGTGGCCGGTGAAGTTGTGCCAGGCCAGCAGCGAACCGGGCTTCCAGAGCCGGAACGGCGACATGTCGAGGTCAGCGAACGCGGTACCCAAGCTGGCCATGCGCGCCACCCATGCGACGTAGTCACCGGTCGCCCCGGAGGAGCTGCGCGGTATCCCGAGGGTCGATTTCGGGACGCGGAGCACGAGTCCGACGTCGGTATCGGTGCTCGGTATGGAGACTGTTGTGGTGTGCGGCCCGGTGATTCCGACGCCCGTGTCGGGAGTGACGGTGTCGATCACGGTGCCGTCGCCGTCGGCGACGATCTCGCCGGTGGTGACGAGCCGATCAACGCGCATCAGCTGAATGTTCAGGCTCGTGTAGAGCTGCCCCGCCGTGCCGACGACGTGCCCCTCGATCGGGTCGATCGTCAGGCTGATGTCTTCCCACGAGTCGAACGCCGTGGCGGCGGAGTCGGGGAAGTCGCTGTAGCGGTAGGGATCGGTGTAGTCGGCGCCCGGCTTCATCCAGAAGTCGATGCCCTCGATGAGCCCTTCGAGTTCCGGGGGGAGAACGAAGAATCCGGGGTCCTGGGCGATGGTGTCCCAGTCGGGCGTGTCCGGTAGCGATCCGGGCAGGCTGAACGTCTGCTGCTGCTGCGTGTAGCCGCCAGCGACGAAGTCCCCAAGGCTCGACGTGAGAATCTCGCCGCCGGCCTCCCAGTCGCCAGCCTGAAGCGTGTGCAACCCGAAGCCAGCAAACTGGCTACCGCTGCGCGTGAAGGTGCCCGAGGTCGCGGCGATGAATGCAGTCACGACGTCGCTTTCCGCGACGGTGACGTCTGTCGGGTGAGTTGCTCCACCCGCCACGTAGGTCATGCCTTCGTCGACTCCCACCCCGAACCGCCACGTACCCGCGGGGTAGACGTCGGTCCATGACCCGGCGGCTGGATCGCCCACTGGTGAGCCAGCGCCACCGGCGACGAAGGACGGCGGGACAAGCGCGCGCGGGTCGACCGTGGGTGCGGCGTAGTCTCCCGGGTCGTCGAACGTGAGGTCGTACCACAGCACCATCAGGTGCAGACCCGGCGTGGTGATGTCGAGCCCGTTGCCTTGGTTGCTCCAATAGGTGTCGGCCAGGTCGCCGGGGGTGCCGTTCCACCCGCGCCAGTGGTCGATGAACGTGTTATCTACGAACCCCGACGCCATGCCGCCGTCTGGGACGCCGATGAGGTAGTCGATCTGGCCTGCCGTGTCGGGCAGGTTCGCCGGGATCGGTGACGCTGACGGCAGCGGCCCGATGTACGGGCCGAGATCAGCGACGTAGCCGCCTTGCCACGAGTTCGCGACCCACGTCGCCATCAGCCGAACATCCCCGCGATCTCCTCATCCGTGAGGGTGACGTTCAAGTAGTCGTCGGTGAGGATCTTGTTGTCCGGCATCGCAGCGCCGACCCATCGGACCAGCACCGCGTCCGGCCGCTCCACGGTCGGGTCGTCACCGTGGAACACGTACACGATCTGTCCGGCGACGTAGGGCGACGCGATCGGGTCGGTGTTCTTGACCGGCTGCGCCCAGCGTGACCCGCCGTCGTTGCCGCCGCCGAACGACCGGCGCGTCTGCACCAGCAGCCGTTCGGACGGGTCCGGCGGGTTACGCCCTGGTGGCGGGTAGGTCGTCACGACAGATCCTCCACCAGCTCGACCGTCACCCGCGGCGGGAACACCGACGCGTCCGGGCTGATCGACATGACCCGAGCCTTCATCGACCCCGAGTCGCGCCGGCCGAGCACCGGCATGGTGTCGCCGATGTTGAAGTCGACGTAAGGCTGCGGCCCCGTCAGGGTGGACAGGACGACGGTGATCTTCGTCAGCGGATGCGCCGACTCGTTCAGTTGCGCCGTCGCCGCGCGCTCCGCAGTCTCCGCACCCAGCGCCGACCCCATCGACAGGCCCGCTTCGATGCGGCCGATATCGGCGAGCGCGTCCCCGTCCGGCGTCTCCTGGAATGACCCGTCGTGCAGTTGCGTCAGGATCACCGTCTGCCGCTGCGCGTCACGCGACTGCTGGTAGGACAGGATGTTCCCGCCATCGGCGACGTGCTCGAGCGCCACCGTCCCCGTCAGGTCCGAGCCGCGCCGCTTCCACGCGTAGATCCGCAGGTTCGGTGACATCCACGGCTCGAACTGCGGCTGCTCCGCGAGCTGCATCGCAACATCGGCGCCGTTGATCTGCCCCACCGGGAACGACGCCGTCGTCCGCTTCGTCCACGCCTCACCGTGCGAGTCGACGAAGTCGGTGTAGCCGAATGTGACAGCGAGCGGGCCTAGGACGTGCCGGCCGGTGTGGGTCAGTCGCGCCTCTTCGATGACGCGCGCCAGGATCTGCGCGTCGAACCAGCCAGGCTTGATCGAGTTCCCCGCAACCTTCCACGACGACGTCCCCGTGTGATACAGCAACTCACCGGGTTTGCGGTTGTCGTAGCGGCAGATCGAAGCAATGAACATGATCCGCGCACCATGAGTGGACCGCGGGTAAGGCGAGTTGCTCGCCGACACGGCGATCGTGTGGCCGCCCGAATCGAGCGTCATCACCACCGACGAGTCGTTCGGCTGCCCGCTCTGCGGTGAGATCACTTCGACGCCGTCGATGTTGAAGCTCAGCGGCCCCGACGCGGCGGCGTGAATCAGGATCGGGGTGTTGTCATCCTCGATCGTCAACGTGCCGCGGAACAAGTCCCGCTGCCCGATCGGCGCGTAGTCGGTCAGGTCGTGAGAGATCCACTGCGCCGTCTTGTCCAGGTGCCGCAGGTCCAGCGGGTAGTCGGCGCGCACATTCAGCGGCGTCACGGCCCCGTCGGGTTCGGTCCACTCGGAGTCGACCAGCCACACGTCCGCGCCCGCGGTCCAGTCGAACTTCCGGTCGGGAGACGACTGCCGCTCGAGCGGGTACTCCGGGTACATCTGCAGATCAGCCAACACGGACATGACGCCCGGCTGCGACTCGAACCGCAACCAACGACGGCCGGCGCGGACGATCTCCACACCCTCGGAGTTGATGCGGCAGGCGAACCGCTTCCCGCCGTGCCACGCGAACTTCACGATGCAGCGCTCTTGAATCAGCGCGGTCGACGCGTCGTCTAGCGGAACCTCGAACGACGCGTCCCCAATCTTGGAGAACTCGTCAAGCCACGAGTGGTTCATGACGTGCGGCAGCGACGCGAGCAGGTTGTTGCTCGGATCCCAGACGGATGCGGTGATCTTCGCCAGGGTGGTGAGTGCCTGACCCTCCACCCCCGCGACGACCGTCGCGGCCGGCGCGGCGGTGACGCGAACGTCGGCTACTCCGCGACCCGCGGGCGCCGCTGCCCGCGTCCCTGCTGGTGGGGCCGTGAGGATCGTGGAAACCGGCGCGGCAGCGGTCGTATTCGCCGGGGGCGCGGTGACGCTGACCGACACGCTAACTCCCGGTCAGCGTGACGATGCCACCAGCATCTAGGGCGAGCGTGAACGTCGTCCCTGCGGTTGTCTGCGTCCCACCGAGATCCCAGAAGCACAACACCGGGTTCGTCGCGTCGCTGCCCGGGGTGGCGTCGTAGAACAGGGCGTAGGCCGCGCTGATGGTCGACGTCGCCCAGGACGGGTCGGCGCTGTTGGTGAAGGTGTAGACGTGCCCCGACTCGGTGAACGACTTCCCCGCCAGCGTGTATCCGCCGGCTGTGTAGCCGGACCCTGACGTTTCGGTGGCGACCGCTTTCACGTCGGCGACGAACTGCGCCGTGTCCTGAGTCGACCCGACGGTGTAGGCCGACAGGAGCATCACCTTGAACGTGTCGGCCGTGAAGTCGATCTTTTTGGTCCCCAGCGACAGGTACATCTTCGTGTAGGTGTGCGAGCTGGTCACGACGCCTCCGAGATCATGGGACGAGCCAGGCGGAGCCGTTCCACCAGCCACCGTCGAGATTGGTGAATTGCAGGTCGACCTCGATGTCGAGCAGGCCGGGTGAACTGAAATTGGCGAAGCCGTTGAACGCGCCGTGAGCGGTGTTGGTGGTGTAGCCGCCGCCGACCGCAGCGCGCCGGCGGGCGAGCGTGACGAGCCCGTTGTTGCCGATCACGACCGCGCCGAGCGCGTCGAGGTTCGCCTCAAGGTCCGCCTCGTCGGTGCCCGTCACCGCCACGGGCACGGTGAAGTTGTAGGCCGTCAGCGGCAGGTAGGCACCGAGAAGCCCCTGCGCGTCCTGCGGGTCGTCGTGGTTGCCCTTCCGCACCCCCGCCGCATACACGGCGAGCCAGTTCATGTCGGTGATCGTGACGCCCGTTATGGTGCTCAGGTCGACGCTCTGCACGATCAGCGTCTTCGGCGACGTCATCCGAGCCTGCCGAGTTTCGACGCTGCCGCGCGGTGCGCTGTTGGGCTGGACGTGACCCGCTCCGGCACCGGGTAGTAGTAGTTGTTCGTCTGCGAGATCGACCGGGACGGCACGACGGTGGCGATACCGCCGTCACGGAAAGCCTGGACGCCGCCGTTCATCGCCTCGAGCGCCGGCCGGTTCCGCGCGGTCGCGGCGGCGTTGACGACGAACTCGCCGTTGGACAGGCGAGCCGGGATCGAATCCGACGTCCCGCTCCCCGGCCCGGAGATGAATCCACCAGCCGACTGGTGCAACACCGCACCAGGGCTGCCAAGGTTCTTCGGCGCGTTCGCGTTCGCCTTCGCAATCGCCAAGTCGAGCACAGTCGTCTTACCGATGAGAATGTCGAGATCCTGGAGGATGCCCTTCAAGGCATCGACGACCTTGTCCTCACCAATCAGTTCGATCTTCTTCTTGATGTCGCCGGAGTTCTTGAGCCCGAAGTACTGGTCAGCAAGCTTCTTCGCCTGCGGGACGGTGAGCCCGAGCTGCTTCGCCTGGTCTATCAGCGCGCCTCGCGTCTCGTTCTTGTAGACGTTGAACGCGTCGTCGGCGGCCTTCGTCCCGCCCTTTTGGCTGAGTTCGTGCTGGTAGACGGCTGCGGCGGCGTTCTCCGAGGCGGTCTGGATCGCCTGCAACTGCCCCACCAGGGCAGGTGCGCCACCCTTGGTGTAGTCGATCGTTCCCTTATTGAGATTGATCGCGGCGAGTTCGCTGTCCTCGTAAGCCTTCGCCAACTCCTGCTGGAGCTTCGTCAACTGCGCGACATTCACCGTCCCGCCGCCGAGAGCCGAGTTGAGCTTCGCGCGCTGCGCGGCCAGGGTCGCGGTCTTGACCCCGCCCGACGCTTCCGCGTTCGCCAACGCGGACTGCGCCGACGCAAGCTGCTTCGACGACAACGTCCCCGTGTCGATCGAATTCTGCAACTGCTCGACCCGTGTCTTGTTCGCTGCGATAGCGGCACCGGTCTTGTTGATCTGCGCCGCCAACACACCCGAAGATGTCGCGGCCGAGCCGTGCTGCCCGGTCAGTTGCGCGATCTGCTGCCGAAGATCCTGGATCTTCTGCCGATCGGACGTGAACGCGTCCGACAGGGCGCGCCCGGCACCGGCGGCAGCGGTCATCGACGCCACGTAAGACAGCGCGTCACCGTTCGCGGCGACCAGAACCGACCCGATCAACTTCCCCCGGTCGGCCGCGGTGTCGGTGGACTTGTTGAACGTGTCCATCGCTGCGACGTAGCCGCGGATCGCCGTGTTGCCTTCGCTGAGTTGCACTGAGGTCGCGGCGGTGGCCGCGCCGACGCCGGTCAGCGCCTGGGCTTCCGTCTCTGCCGCCGTCTGCGCATCAGCGAACGCCTTGCGAACGTTGTGTATGTCGGTGATGAGCCCGTTGCTGAACTTCCCGAGCGGGATGTTGTTGTACTTCGCCACCGCCGCCGGCACGCCGAGAATGTCGTCCGTGAGATCCTTGATCGTCAGGCCGGTTTTCTTGAGTTCGTCCGGGTTGATCGCCTTGGTCAGCGTGTTCGCGAGGTTCGCGCGGACCGTGTCGTTGATGACGCCCTGCGACTGCTCCAGCGCGGACGTGAAGGTCTGTAGCGACCCCGCCGCCTTGTTCGTGTCGTCCGACGTGGTCAGCATGGAGAGGCCGAATATGGCTAGCAGCCCCACTCCGATGCCGACGGGGCCTAGCATCGCGGACCAACTAGCAGAGGCCGCGGCGCCGGCTGTAGCAGATTCGACGGCGGCAGCGTCTGCCGCTGCCGAGATTTCCGCGGCAGCGGCGATGGCCGCTTCGGCAGCTACCTGGAACGACGTTGCCTCTTCGGCTGCCGTCTGTGCGGCAATGGCCGCCCCGCTTTCCAGTACCGATCCGGTACCGGCGAGAGCCTCCGCGATCTCGGCCTGCGCCTGTGCTACTGCCGCCGCTTCGGCCGCTTGGGCAGTGGCAACCTCGGCGGCCGTCTGCGCGACGCTGGCCTCAATTTGGAGGTTCGCCGCCGTCACGGCCGCCGCGGAAGCGGTGGCCCGCGTGCCCAGCAGGGACATGTTTCCGGAGAGCCCGGTCAGCACGCCGTTGATGCTGTTGATGGTGCGGAATCCGACGAACCCGGCGACGATCGCTGTCAGGACCGGCGTGGGGAAGGTGTCGAGCACGCGGGCGAGCACCCCGAGTTCGGACAGGATCCCGAGCCCGACACCGTTCGACGCCGCGACGACTCGGGCGATGGTGTGCGCCAAGTCGTCGATGATCGGTGCGACCTTGGCGTAGTCCGACGACAGTGCGCTGGAGAACTTCGCCCCACCCGGCCCGGTGGCCCACGACTCGAAGTGCGCCGCGATGCGATCTACGGACCCGCCTACTTGGCTCAGCAGTGGACCGAACGTCTTGAATCCACCGATGAGCCCACCGGTCAGATGCGAAACCGTGTCACCCAGGAGAGTCGACTGCTCGGCGATGACCGAGTTCAGCTCGGGGAGATCCCCCCGCAGTTTGACGACGGACTGCTCAAAGCCGCCGAGAACACCGTGAGCCGCGGTCGATTCAAGGCCGCTGAGGTCTGCCTTCAGCCCCTTGAGCAGCGTCGAATAGGCAGCGCCAGTTGGGGTGCCCGACGCCATCTCGGCCTGTATGCCCTTGACGGCGAGCGCGGCCGTGGCGCCGAGGACGGCGAACTCCGAACCGGCCGCCGCCGCCGCCGCGCCGAGGGGCACGAGGGCGGGGGCGAGAGTGATCGCCGCGCTGATGAGCCCAGCCAGCGGGCCACCACCGCCACCATTCGAGGACGACGAGGACGAAGGCGAGCCGCCAGATGACGGTGCGCCGCCGCGCCCGGACGGGCCAGCGCCGCGAGTCGCTTCATCGAAGCCGCGCCGCCAATCCTCACCGGCACGACGGCCAGCCTCAGCCGCGCCACCCTCAGTCTGAGCCCGGAACCGTTCCCAGAACGCACGAGCGTCAGGGACGACCGCAACACCGACGGAACCGATCACGCCGTCTGACATCAGGCGTGACCTCCTTTCCGTGTCGGTCTACGATTCGCGCCATGAAAATGGCGGCGATCTTGCTTTGCGTGGCTGTCCTGGCCGGCTGTTCCTCGAGCGGCAGGGCGAAGGCCGCACCGCCTATCGCCGTGCGGGGGACGGTGGTGCTGACCGACCCGCAATCGACGCTCAACGCGCTACTGACCGGGACGCACGACTGCGCCGGGGTCGGCGGGTACAGCGACGTCACGCAGGGCGGTCAGGTCGTGATCTCCGACGACAGCGGCAAGACGCTCACCATCGCCGCCCTATCCGCCGGACAGACACCGACCGTGACCACCGGAGTGCCTCACGACTGCGATTTCACGTTCACCGCATCCGTGCCAGCCGGAAAGAAGTTCTACGGCGTCACCGTCACGCACCGCGGCACCGTGAAGATGCCGGAAGCCGAGATGGCGTCACCGAAGATCCATATCGGCGGCTAGGCGAGCCCGCGCCCGCTCTCGCTGCGCTTCCAGCGCCGCGTAGCGGGCCTGTTCCATGCGCTTCGCGTGCAACGCGTCGGCGGGACGCGGGTACGGCGGGAGCGCGCCGCCGCCCTTGGCTGTCAACCGGCCCGCTACGACTGTCACGTCGTACAGGTCGGCGAGCTGCTCGTTCGTCGGTCCCCACGCCGCCACCCGGGCAATGTCGGGGTCCATCGCCTGCAACGTCGCGGACCCGGGCGGTAGGTGTTTCACCAGCAGATCCAGCCGGCGCGGCGTGAGCGTGCCGCGCCAGAAGTCGAGCAGATCAACGCCCTGGCCGAGAAGGTCGATCTCTAGTTCCTCGTGGTACTCGACGACGAGCGCCACGAGGCTCAGGAGTTTGGGACGTTGCTGGCCTTGTTCAACGCGGCGAAGAACTCCGTGGCCGCTCCGTCGATGGAGTCGCCCGGCTCGCAGAGGGCGATGAACCGGCCCGAGTCGGCCTGCCCGAGTACCTCGAACAGCAACTCGACTTCGCTCTCCACCGTGCGGAAACGGCGAAGGTGCTGCTGCCGCATGTAGACGCGGGCCGAGCCGAGCCGGTCGCGGGGAATGTCGAACGTGTCGCCGCGGAACTTCACCGACAGCGGCTCCACGGCGCCACCTTCGCCCCGGACCTCACGGCGCGCGGCGACCGCCGCAGTTGGCTTCTTCTGTGCGGGCTTGCGGGGTTGTGCAGGCATGGAGCGTCCTTCCAGGCGGGAGCGTTCGGAGCGTGAAGAGGACGGAACGGCCTGACGCTCCGAGGCAGGCCGTTCCGTCCCGTCGAGGGGTTACGCGAACGACTCGGCGTCAGCGCCGGAGTCGTCCATGATGTAGAAGTAGTTGCCGTTGGCGTCCGGGAACGGCTGCAACGTGAACTGATACTCCGCTGCGGCACCGCCGCTGTACGTGGTGGTGCCGGTCCACACCGCTTCCCCGTTGGGGATGTAGTACCGCTTGTGCAGGTTGCCGTCGACGAGGTCGATGCACCAGGCGCGGAGGTTCCGGCCGGTGCCGGCGGCGACCGCGCGCGTGTTGACCCCGGTCACGCCGGGCGTGGTCGTTGCGACCGTCGCCGTCGGTGACGTGCCGCCGGTGAGCGCCGACGTCACGGTCATCAGCGGCACGTCACCCTCAGCGGCGACGAACGTGACGACGTAGGACGTGCCAGCCGTGCCACTGACGGTCACGGGGATGTTCCACGCGGCCCGCAACGCCGTCTGCAACGCCGACGTCGTCACGTTGTACGTCTGCGCGCCGACCGACGCGTAGCCGGACAGCGCCGGAGTGAACGTGCCGCCGGTCGGGGTGCCAGAGATCGTGATCGTCTGCACTTCCCCGGTACCGCCAGCGTTCGAGTCCGACGTGCCCGGGAACCGCAGCGAGTCGACCACGTTGTTGCCCTCGAGCGCCGAGAAGGTGAACGGCCGTTCCTCCTGGTTGCGGGCGATGCGCTGCAACTTCCCCGCCATGTCGTAGATCTTCGTTTCGTTGACCGTGTGCGCCTCGGTGATGCCCGCAGCGGTCAGCAGGCCCGTCTCGTACCACGCCGCGCCAGGGTTGGTCGGCGGCAGGCTGTTCGGGTTGGCGGTGCCGGCGATGGCCGACCACACCGCGTAGTTCTGGTCGTTGAAGACGTTGATGTTCGCGCTGGTCTTGCTCACGGGGTGCTCCTTCGGTGTTGGGGCATGAAGAAATGCCCCAGCCGGATTCGGAAGGGGCCTACTTGGGTGGGACGGTCAGGCGGTTTTGATTCGGATTTGCATCAGCACGACGGTGTGCCGCAGGTTCTGGTTCTCCACGGCGGCCCATGACGGGCCGGACAGGGTTGCCGTGCGGGTGATGACCGCGCCGTCATGCACGGCACCGCGGAGCGCGTTGACGGTGCTGATGACGGTGTAGCCGAGCTGGTTCGCTGCCTGCTGCGACGCGGCGAAGCAGTGGAACGCGACGGTGGGGATGTCGAGGATGTAGCCGTCGTTCGGGCCGCCGATCCGCACGACTCGGACGAACGGAACCCAACTGCTGTTCCCGACGGTGTCGCCGGGCGTTTCGGAGTCGACGGTTGCGGTCAGGGCGGCGGCGAGGCGGGTGATGAGCCAGCCCGTCACGTCGACCGTCAGCGGGGCGGTCACGGTCAGCCGCCCATCACGTCGAGCGCCTTACCGAGCACATGCTGAGCGTCGGTCCGCTCTGTACCGAACTCGAGGAACCGGGCAGCGTCGTCCGAATTCGACAGGATCGCGTAGGCGCGGTCCTTGTGGATCCCGCCGTGCGTGCCGGAGTCGACGTCGAACGACGCGATGTAACCCTCGCCTAGAGGCGGGGCGTCCGGCGCGATCGACCGCGCGAACTCGGCGCCGCGTTCGGCGCGGCCCCGCATCTCTTCGACCATGAACGGCGCGTTGAGTAGGTGTTCCTGGAAGGCCGCGGGGTCGAGGGTGTAGTCAGCCATCAGCCCGTCACCTTCTTGAGTTTCACCACGACGCCAGGAGCCCATCCGGTGAATGGCGACTGGTATCCGTCCTGCGGATCCCCGTCGCCCTCGTAGGGCTGGCCGTTGACGATGAACTTGTCGAACGCCGACACACCCAACGTCGCGTCGAGCCCGTAGAGGGTCGGCTGCGTCGTCACCGTGTCACCGCCCTGGGTCAGCTCTGTTGAGCCGCCAGGAGCGAACACAGCCGCCGTAGCGACGGCAGCCGCTTCGGTCCACTCAGTACCGGCGTAGGCGGTGCCGCCGCTGTTCTTGGTGCGGCGGATCCACTGCACCGGAGTGGCGAACGGGTACGTCACCCGGCGCCGTCCGGGATGTTGAGCCATTCGGCGTCGAGGTTCCCGACCCGCTCGGAGTAGGTGATCTCGGCGTCCACGGCCTGCCCGACTGATGGGATGGGTCCGTATCGACCGACCGGTCGCGGCGCGAGCGCCGGACGGGTCCGGAGTGTCCCTGCACGAAGCCGCTTGCGGGTCGGGAACAGGACAGCGAGGTCATCGCTAGTGATCTCAAGCGCGCCGCGCCGCTCCTTCTCGCTACGCAACGCGTAAGAGGTGGAGTGCGAGAACGGCCCGACAGTGTCCGACGTGGACGCGATGCCGGTCGGGTTGACCATGTACCGCTTCACCGCCCCGGCGATGACCGCCGTGACGGTGGTCATCGAAACCCCGGCAGGATCGGTCGGGTCGGCCTGGTATTTCGCTATCCGCATGTCGATCGCCGGTGCGGAGTTGCGGAGCAGCGACGACGCCTGATCGATCAGCGTCGGAACGTACTGCGCCTCGAGTGTGGTGAGAGGACGCAGCAGAACGGCCGCCACGTCGTCAGGATCGGCGAACGGGTCGGAAGACACCATGCCCTCTCACCACCTCTCGGTCTGTTGTTGCTACTCGCCGAACGACGAGATGAGCTCGTCCTTGGTCATCGCTTCGGCGTCGGATTCCTCCGCGCCTTGGCTGACCGCGAACGTGACCCACTCGGCCTTCGCCGCGGACTTCGCGGGCTTGCTGCCCGCGTCATCGGCCCACACGTGGTCGCCGACCTTCGCCGCGGCCCACGATGGGACCTCGTCATCCGGGCCGAAGATAGCGTAGCCGCCCTCTTCGTCGGGGATGTGGACGTAGGAGTTCAGTCGGCGGCCCATCAGGCGACCGTCGCAGCCATCGCCAGGTTCGGGTTGGCCAGGACGGGCAGCGCGATCGCTGACGCCTTGGTCCAGATCCCGACCGGGTCCGGGTCGTGGTACGCGCCGGCGACGATGCCCGGCTGGTCGCTGAGATCGATGCCGTACTCGGGCAGCTGCGACTCCGCAGTGGTGCCCCAGAACGTGCCGCCGAGCTGCGTGTCTTCCGGGGAGTTGGGGTCGCCCGGCTCCGGCAGGAGCAGCACCTTGTTGGCCGGCAGGATCGGGGTCGCCGAGCCGGCGTAGGTGTTGGCCTGCGCGTAGTACACGTACAGCGGGGGCAGCCCGAACGCGACGAGCGCATCCGAGATGGCCTGCTGCGACAGCAGCGTCGGAACCTGCGCCGCGGACGGGAAAACCGCCTTGGCCACGTTCGCGCACCGACGCATCAGCGCCAGCGTCGAGCGGGACATGACGATCGCGCCCGGCTCCGCGCCGTTCTGGGCCACGTAGGCGTTGCGCCACGTGTCCAGATCGCCGAACGGGTCAGCGGTGGCGATGGTCGACCACAGCACACCCGCAGTGACGGACATGCCGCCGGCGCGACCGAAGTTGACGGCCGCAGTGACGCCGTTCTCCGAGATGGTGACGGAGCCGTTGACCAGCGCGTCGCCGCGGGCCATCTCGAGCCGTGCCGCGATCGAACGGGAGTTCTTCAACCCGTCGTTCATGATCGCGCGCACGACTTCCTGGTTGCCGGGCTGCACTGCGGCCCGCATCCGAAGCGAGTCGTATTCCGACAGTCGCGTCTTCAGCGAGATCGGGGGCAGTTCGCCAGTCACCCGGATCAGGCCCTGACGCTTCCCCACGGGGGACTCGGCGTCGTAGGTGCGGAACACCGCCGCGTCGGCGAGTCCCGTGCCACCAGCGGCGAACCGGTACTGGATGTCCGGCACGGTGCGGTTCGGCAGCCACCGGTCGAGGGTGAACTGGTTCTGCGGGTAGTCCGCGAGGCCTTCCCGCACGTACCCGGTGAGAACCGAGGGCAGGATGTAGTCGGTTGAGATGTACATGTTCGGCTACCTCCCTTACACGAACTTGATCTGAGCGAGCTGGCCCTTGCCAGTCGCGTCGATGGACCCGGTGCCGGACTGGAACGGGAGGTATGCCGTGACGACCTCGCCGTGCCAGTAGAGGGCGCCGGACGGGGTGGAAGAGGCGGTCTTGACCTGCACCGGCGTCAGCAGGAACCCAGCCGCGGTGCCGGTGCCGTTGGCGCCGCCCGTGGTGTAAGGCCCGTACTTCTGGGTGGAGGTGTTGAGCGACACGCACGTCCCGGACGGCAGGTAGCCGTTCGGGAAGTGGGTGCCGGCCGTGAACGCCGCAGCGTCCAGCGTGATCGAGTCACCAGCGGAGGTGCCGTGAGCAGTACCGAGCCAACGCTGGTCGTCCTGACCGATCGTGTCGATGGTGAGGGCGAGATCCATTGCGATCCCCTTTCAAGGGTTTTGGGCCAGCGCAGGGCCAGGAGAGGCTTCGGCTGGGGTGGGGCTATTTCTTCGGGTGTGTCTCCGCGTAGAGGTCGCGGCCGGCGGCGACTGACCCGGCGCCGGGTGTGCTGTTGCCGCGGTAGCCCATGCCGTTCGATGACGGCCCCGGCTTCCGTGGCGGTGCGGTGCCCGTGGCGGGCGCGAACTGATCGACGCGGGCGAGCACCTTGGCGGTGTCGACTCGTCCGTCGTCGGTCAAGAATCGGGGCAGGTTCAGGTCGCCGATGAACTCGTCGACCTCGTCCTGCGTTCGGCGGTCGCCGATGGCGATACGGAATGCCGTCTCGGCGAGCATCGGCTGGTACTTGGCGTCAGCGGCCTGCTCGGCGTCTTTGCGCGCCTGAGCGGCCTTCTTGTCCGCCTCGCTGCCGAGCTCGAACTCGAGCGCGTCGTGCTTATCGGCTTTCGCGCGTAGTTCGGTCAGTTCTTCCGGGGTGAGTTTCCCGAAGGACTTGACGCGGTCCTCGTGTTTGCGGGCCTTGTCTTTCCAGTAGGACTCGCGCTGCTCGACGGTCATCTGCTCGAGCGCGGTGTTCGCCGGGAATCCGGGGTCGGATTCGGACGACTTGCCAGCGGCTGCGGCAGCCGCTGCGGCTTGTGCTGCTGCGTCGTCGGAGTCGTCGCCGCCGAGGATCGGCCACACGGGGCGTCCGTTGACGATTCCGACGGCGCGGAGGCCGGTGCGGAAGTGGACGGGTAGATCGGTGGTGCGTGCCATGTCGGCTCCCCTGTCGGGTTGTGGTGGGTGGTGCTGCCCTGACGGGCGGTTATGCGGCGATGTCGTGCGGGCCGGTGAACTTCTGGCCACGGATGGCGAGGACCGGCCCGAGTTCGCCGTGCTGGTGCGTGATGAGGACGTCGCGGTACAGGACCGACTTGCCGTTGTCCTTGAACGCGCCGCGGATGTTGCGTGCGGCGGTGGAGTCGGCGCCGAACGTGTCGGCGACGGTCGCGTGAGCGGCCTCGAGCAGCGCCGGGTCGAGAGTCATGTCGGCTTTCTCGCCGGCCATGATCGGGACGGGTAGGCAGTCGCAGGCCGGGTGAATCGGCATCAGGTCCGCCTTGTGGTAGCGCAGCGTCGAGGCGACGATGCACAGCGCGCAGGAGTGGGCGCCTTCCAACTGCCGCCGGTACCCGACCACGTTCCGGTTGCGGCCCATCTGCGCCTTCGCGGTGTGCGTCTTGGCCAACTGAAGGTCCGTGACGGCGGTCTGGACGGCCCGGTTCTGCCCGGACTCAATCGCCGATTGGATCTTCGCTTCGTCAAGCGGCGCCAGGTCGTGCAGCCGGCGCCACACCAGGTTGAACGGACGCGAGTACACGTCCGCCGGGTCGGCGTCGTTCCGTACTGCCGCGATGGTCGCGGTTTGATACGTGAGCGGTGTCCCGGACCCGCCTGCGAGCCCGTTCATGGTGGCGAGGTAGGCAGCAGTAGCGGCCTGCATGTGCCCCATCGCCGCCTCTACGACCGGAACGGCCTGTGCGGTGAAGTCGCGTGCGTTGGCGTTGCGGTACTGCGGCAGAGACGCCCACAGGGCCGCGATGTAGGCCGCCAACTGTGCCCGTGTCGCCGCTGTCTGCTGCTGGTAGGCCGCGATGACCGCGGCCTGCCCGTCAACTGGCTGCGACATCAGACGGTGGAAGTTCCGGCGGCTTCGGTGCGAGCGCGGCCTGCGCGAACGACTCCTGCGCCGCCTGCGCCAGAACGATCTTCACCTCAGACGGCGACATGCCGTAGATGCGTGCCGCCTTCTGGGCCAGCGGCAGCGACGACTGCGCGTCCGCCTGCGCCATCTCCAGGATCGAGTACCGGTCGGCCGGCGCCCAATCGATGATGATGTCCGCAGCGACGCCGCGCTGCGCGTCCCCCTTCATCTGGAACGCCACGGCCAAGAGTTGCGCCATGCCCGCGCCGGCGATGCGGCACAGATCCTCGACGTTGAACGTCAACCCCTCCCGGTACAGAGAGGCGCCGTTCGCGGACTGGTTCGCCGAGTCCGGGGAGAACATCGGGAACGGGGTCTGAGTGCAAGCTGCGAGGTGCAGCACCCAATCCTTCGCCGCGGACAGGATGCCGGACAGGTCAACCTGCCCGGACTCCCAGATCTCGGCGCCGACCGGGAGTCGCCACAAGGCGCCGGGGTCGGCCTCGAAGACCTCGTTGTAGTCGATCGGGTTGCCGTTCGCGTCCTCGTCCGGCAGCCCGCCGTCCTCGCCGGCGGCTTCGCTGGTCTTGATCGCGCGTTGCTTGAACGCCTGCAACGTGGCAATGACCATCTGCTGCAACGTGATGTGCGCGATCCGGTCGAGAAGGTCGGTGTGGAGCTCGAACACGCCGACACCGTCACGGTTGCCGAACTTCACGACCGGGACGTCCTGGAGGTCGTACTGCTCGGACGTGATCCCGTCGTACCCGTCGCCACCCAGCAGTGCCGGGTCGAGGACGCCGTCGGGCTGCTCGTCGGCCCACGTGATCGTGTCGCCGTCCGTGGAGCCGACGGGGAGCATGTCGAATGTCGCCGGGGAGAAGTTCACAGGGACCGGTCCCGCGTCCCCCAGAGCCGCCACGCGCGCCTTACGCGCACGTCGGCTGACCCACTTCTGGCCGGGCAGCCACAGCACCGCGTAGTCCATCTGGGCCTGCGGGTCGTGGTAGAGCTTGAACGCTGCGATCGTCTTCGATGGCCGCAGCGCGTCCTGTGCCGTGATCGTCTGCCGCGGGTCCTCCACTGTGATGACCGGTTCACCTTCCGGCGTTTCCGGTGTCCCAGCGGCGGCGTAGCCGCACCCGAAGGTGCAGATCGACCGGTACAGGTCCGTCTGCCACACGTTGAGCCCGTTGGCGGTCCAGATACGCCACGCAGCCTGGTCGCCGTTGTCGTCGTCGCTGGCTGATGTGCGGATCGCGCGGACAGCCATCCGGTTCGTCCGCGCAGACACGATCAGGTCAGCGAAGTTCGACCGGGACATGTTCTGGAACCGGAAGAACGCCGACCGGAGCCGTTCCGTCCCGAGAACGATGTCCGGCTCCCCGCGGCGGTACTTCTCGAGCCGCCGGAGGCGGGTCTGCTCGGCTGCCAGCTGGCGCCAGAGCTGCTGCATCCACCATCCGGCCGACCCGGGAACGGTCACGTCGATCGCCACGCGTGACCACCCTTCATCGTCTCGGTTTGTCCAGCCGTCTCGGCGTGACCTTGGCTTTCTGTGCCCCGACACCGGCAGCGACCGCATCCACGCGGGCCTGCCACGCCAGAACGGCCGCCACTGCGGCGTCGATCTTCTTCGGCGAGTCGGGATTCTCTTTACGGATCTGAATGCCGGTGCGGGTGAGCATCCGGCGGGCGTTCAACACGTGCCTGGTCAGTTCGGAAGCGCCGTCGTGGGTCAGTTCGCCGTCCACGACCGCGGACTCGAACTTCTCCAACGCGCGGACGGTCATCGAGGCCCTGCCGCCGGTCATCCACCACTGGATCGGGTGTTGCTGGGTGGCTTTCACCTTCAGCCGGCCGCCGTAGGCCGCTTCCCACTCGGCGACGTAGGTTTCCCACTTCGCCGGGTCGGCGTAGAACCCGACCACCCGGTACCGGTCGAACGTGGCTTTGACTTCCGCCTCAACCTCAGTCGCTGGCACTTGCCAGTCAGGCTCCGCGGATGGCTGTTCCCAGACGCGGATTTGGAACAGGTGCCCGTCGGTGACGCGGCAGCCGATGAGCGCGGTCGCGTCGGTGACGCCCCGAGCTCGTTTCCGGGAGCCGTCGAACCCGACCGTGATCGTGTCCCCCGGAGCGGCTACGGGTGCGCCGTCGCCGCCTTGCCGGGGTCCGCGGGATGCCCACTCGTATTCGGTCAGCCACGCGTCCACGCTCGATGACGGCGAGTTCAGGAAGTAACGGCGAGAGTCAACGGTCGCGGAGCGGCCCTCGAAGAACTCATCCACGAGCCCGTCTAGGTCGTTCCACGCCATCGCGTCGCCGTAAGCCTCCACGATCGCGGCCCGGAGGCCAGGTTCGTCGGTGAGGTCTTCGCAGTCGCCCCAGCGGTGGTCAAACAGCAGCCGCTGCCGCTTCGCGCGACCCTCACGGATGCGTTCCGCGAGCCTGTACGTCGACTCTGCGACCGATTCCTCACCGGCCGCGAACATCGTCGTGCCCTCAAGGAACCACGTCTCCGCGATCTTCTTCCGCTTACGCAGGTTCCGGGTCACCGTGGCGTACATGCGCCGCAACTCCGGCGTGTTGTACAGGTGGGTTTCGTCGAATCCGACGAAAGTCTCTTTGCCGCCGTCCTTCGACGCCGACGACGCTGTCGACGGGGTTATCTCACCGCCACCAGGTAGCAGCACCCGCGTCAAGCCCGCGTCGTCGCGGCGGGGCATCGCCTCGGCCAGCGGGCCTTCGGTCAGGTTGAAATAGATCGTGTCGTAGACGTTGCCGGTCTGTCCTTCTTCGGTCGCCATACACCGGATGAACGGCACCTTGACCGGCCGACCCATCGGCTCGCCCTCTTCGTACACGTACTCGAAGCCGAGCCCCCACGGGTCGCGGTACGTCTCGCCACCCTTGGCCCAGCCGGCGAACCTGGCCGGCCCGAGAGCCTCCAGCAGCCCGACGCGTCCGATCAGACCGGACTTGTCGCCACCCTTCGGCCGGGAGAAGAACGCCGAATCGTACAACCGTCGGCCATCATCGTCCAGGCCGTAGCAGTCGGCCACGAACTGCGACATCTCGTCGCCGTGAACCACCGGCTCGCCTTGCACATCGCCGGGTCCGTGAACGGTCAGCGCCTCGAGCCACGCCAGGCCCAGCCACCCGAGTGACCGGTTCCGGTCGTGATCCGTCGAGCGGATCAGCTCGCGGGGCATCTCAGCCCGTCAGGCGGTCCCGGCGCGACCGGATATTCGTCACCGACGGTGAGGACACACCGGCCGAGGGCTGCTGTGGGGTTTCGATCTTCACCTTCAGCCGCATTCGGTCCTCAGGAGTCGCGCCGAACTTCGCCACGCGCAGCCGAACCTCGGAAGCGAACTCCCACCGGCCCTTCGTCCACATGACGTGATGCATCAGGGCCGTGTCGATCAGGAACTGCCAACCCATCGCGTGCTCACCCGCGAGAAGCGGGGAACGGCGAAGCGAATCCCAGAGCGCCAGCGTCTGCGGGTGCCATTCCTCGTCGTCAGGCAGAACACCTTCCGGCAGCGGGTCGCCGTACAGGACGCCGGCGTCGACAAGCTGCTCGAATTCGGCGTCGTCACGGGAGCGGGAGTGCCGCTCCTTGCCAGCAGGACCACGTCCGGCCATTGGTGCCTCCCATGTCGGGAACGGATGCCCTTGGCGGGCAGTCGCGTCAACCGATGAGAGCCAGTTGCTCACTCTCGATCCGGTTGCCGCGCTTTACGTTGCAGTCCAGATGGGCTAGACGCACGTTCGCTCGGGTGTGGTCGCCGTGCAGTGACAGCGGGACTATGTGATCCAGGCTCGGACTCCTCGGATCGGGCCAAGCCAGCAGCCGGTTGACCTTGCGGGTACAGATCCCGCAACGCCAGCCGTCGCGCTCGAAGATCTCCACCGGTCGGAACTTCTCGACCGCTGCGCTGGCCTTTCGTGCTCGCCGCCGTTGGTCGGCAGCCCTGGCGCATTCCAGGTAGCCAACGCGCTGGCGATATTGCCGAACGCGAAGCTTGACTGCCGCTCGCTGCGCCTCTGTCATGGTCCGCCGGTTGCGTCGAGACATCTCCACGAACCTCTGCGGGTTCTCGGCATACTGCGCGTTCTGCCGGCGATTCTTGTCCGCCGCCTGACACGCCGTCGAGCAGAACCTCCCGCGTGCCGATCTCGCCACGTAGCTGGCGGCGCACTCGTTACACCCTCGCGGGTACACGCTCGACCGCGGGAAATACACCTTGCCCGCAGCCTTGCGAGCCAGGTAGGTCGACCGGTTTCTGCATGCGTCGGAACACCACAAGCGCGGGTTGCCTTGTCGCGCAGCAGGGACGATCTCCCGCTCGCAGCCCTGGCAGATTCTGGCCACGTAGCGAGCCTAGAGCGACCCTCTGACAGAAACCGGGCCAAGTCCCAGACCTTCGCGCTCAGCGAACGCCA
>Ga0070714_100000202_pt1 | contig 48105 bp, 40 predicted proteins | sample LARL83metaG_FD_65450 | JGI IMG/M metagenome (GOLD analysis project Ga0070714, IMG submission 65450) | Corn, switchgrass and miscanthus rhizosphere microbial communities from Kellogg Biological Station, Michigan, USA - LAR L8-3 metaG | ecosystem: Host-associated > Plants > Roots > Rhizosphere ... | reverse complement strand
TTCCTATGTTGAGGGAATTCCCTGCGACGGTTGGGGATGGGGGCTGGGAGTGCAGGGGTCCTTCAGTCGCGCAAAGAGCGCGCTCCTTCAGGATGACAATCTGATTTAGGGAGGAAACGGCGCTCCTTCAGGATGACAACGAAAACTACTGCGGGCGATACACCTTTGGCCGCCGGAAAGCCGAGGGCGGCTGTCTCTACATGAGCGTATCCGCTGGCTGCGAAGGGTGGGCGCGATGCCCAAAGTCAACGACGAGCAATTCTGGCACAATGTCGCAATTGTTTGCACCAAATGTGGTGACAGGAATCTCTGCTGAAAGCGCGATCATCATACAAGACGTGAAGCAACGCCAAGATCGCACCTCGTTGAGAGTTCCGGCAGTGGATTGCTCAGCATCGGGCTGAAAGTTTTCCCAGGAAGTCGTCAGGGCCGCGTTCATCCAATCCCCTTGGAGGTGTGCCATGCCACTCTCTGCTCGTCGTCTTCTCCTCGCTTTGATTGTGATTTGTTCCTTAGGCGGTATCTCGAGGCCCGCCAGCGCAAATAGTGTGGGTGTGAACGGCACTGCTTATGGTGGAAGTGATACCAACGGAATGTCGCTAACCGCCGGCACCGTCAGCATCGTCTCAGCCGCTCCCATCGGACAAGGTCAGGTTGGCGGCGGCATGGCCGGTGTCCCGATGACCCTGTTTTTCTTTGTGCAGCCCTGGTCGGGACTGGGCAATGCGGAAGTGAACATCGGCAGTCAGTTCACTGACATACTGGGAGGTTATGGCATCCTTTTTACGGGGACCTTCACCGTGCCGCTTTCGGCGCTTGCCAAAGGAACGTTTACGGCTCCCATCAGCTTTGCAATGCAGCTGCTAGCCTACCAGGATCTGACCTTGGGCCAAGGTTACACGCCCGGCCCGCTGATGGCCAGTTTGGTTTCCAACGGCACCGGAATGGGCACCTTCCAGCTGACTGATGCTGGGAACGGCCAATTCATAATTCCGTACGCCACTTTCGACTTCAAAGGCACAGGAAACCTCACGATCGTTCCGGAACCAGGCTCTCTGTTCTTGCTGGGTACAGGGCTCGCGGGTTTTGGAACTATGTGGTGGCGAAGGATTTTGTTTCGCTCACCGGCGGTTTGAGCGCGGTACTGCCGTGCTAAACAAGTCTCTTGCCCTGAAGCCCAGGGCGCGTCCTGTTCTGTCAACCGTTGTTATATCGCCTCTCTGACAATGTCGGCGGTGTCAAGCTGTTTTCGACCACACTTCTGCATGCGCTCGAACAAGAGCGCCATTTCGCTCTAGTTGATGGTTTTGCCTTTTCCAACCGTAGGCTCGCTCGCAATCAGTGCGCAAAGAGCGCTCGAGAAATGGGCACCCGGCTCGGGATTTTCAATCACCCGATTACTCAATTACACAGTTCCTCAATCGCGCTAGATGGGTTTGCCGCGGAAGAAGTAGACCAGCTCGATGATCAGGATGACGACGACCATCAACTCCAGGACGAAGGCGCGGGATTGGTTGAATTGGTCGACCATGAAGCGGTAGAGGTCTTCGGCGGTTTGGAGTTTTTCTTTGACCAGGTCTTTGTAGTCAGGGACTCCGACTTTGGAGGCGGCGAGTTTGTAGAGGCGGGCGCTGAACATGTCGCTGAGGAACTTGATGGCGTTGTCGGCGCGTTCGGTGAGTTCGTTCACGTCGAGCAGCACGGTGTGAAGTTTCGAGGCGGCACGGGCGGTGCGCCAGCGGGACCACCATCCGGTGCCCCCGGCTTCGAGGAAGTCGTAAACGTCTTCGAGTTCGTGAGTGAGGAGTTCGTCGTAATGGCGGAATTCGAGGAGCTGCGAGTTGGCGTATTGCAGGAGCTGGATGGCGGTCTCGGCTCCGGCGGGCGTGTCGTAAAGGAAGGCGGCGTTCCACCCGATGACGGCGAGGTCGTTGGGATAGTAGGAGATGCGGGACTGGAGAATCTCCTGGCGCTCGCCTTCCGAGAGCAGAGATTGCTCGCCGCGAACAACCTGGGCGATCTCGTTTCCGGCGGAGGCGAGGAGGTCGTTAGCAGAGGGAGCGCCGTGGACTTCCTGGACGTGGAAGATGAAGTAGTCCTCGGTGAGCCATTCGCCGTCTTTCAGGTCGTAGGGTTTGACCAGGGCAGGGGCGGCGCGCTCGAGTTTCTGCTTGACGATGCGCGAGGCGAGGGCTTCGAAGTTGGTGTCGGAGGTCCAGCGGCAGGAGAGTTGGATGAGCGTGTCCCATCCGCCGGAAAAAGGGAGTTCGAAGACCAGGCTAACGACGCCGTAGTCGTAGTACTTGATTTCTCCGGAGAGGCGCTCGCCGGATTCGAGGATGAGCGGGTCGAGAGTCTCTTCGACCGGAGGACGCTGGTAGCGGACGTAAGCGGGAGCCTTTTTGAAGCTGGCGTCGGCGGTGCGGGCTCCGAAGATGTTGCGGAGGACGTCGAGCTTGATTTCTTCGCAGACGTCGAATTGGATCAGGACCAGAACGGAACCGCGGAGAGGCGGCGGAGCGGACTGGTGCGGCTGGGGCTGGGACGCGGGGGCGTTTTCGACAGCGTGCGTCAGCGTGGTTGTCTGGTCGCGATCCATAGGAGCGATTTCAAGAGAGCGATTTCAGATTGATGATTTCAGATTGCAGATTGAAAACCGCCGAAGCCCCCCGGAGTTTTTCAATCGACAATCTGCAATCTGCAATTGCTTTTATTGTCCCAGAAAGCGGGGGAACGGGGTAGAGCTTACGCATGTTATTGAAAACAATATGCTTGACCGATTTATCAGCGTTTGCGCGTGAGCAGCCATAGGAGTAGCGAGCCGGTGGCGACGGCTCCGAGGCCGAGGGCGGAGCGTTGCATGGAGCGGCGGACTTCGGAGTGGCGCTGGCGGACTAGGGCGGATTCGGGGTAAGGGGCGGGTGCGTCGTAGTGGTGGGGAAAAGCAGGTTCCTCTCCTTCGCTGCGCTCAGGGTCGGAATGACAAAGGCTTTTGGATGATTCCCAACCCTCGGGGTCGGAATGGCAAGGGTCTTGGGATTCGGCGGAGTCGGTGGACTCACGAGAGGGATCGTTTAGGGTCATTTCCAGGACTTCGGCTAGGTGGAGGGCGTGGCGGGTGGTGCCTTGGGCGATTTGTTCGCGGCAGCTGAATCCGTCGGCGATGATGAGCCAGTCGGCGGGGGCGCGGCGGACGGCGGGGAGGAGTTCGAGTTCGCCGATAGCTTGGGAAATGTCGTAGTGGTCGTGCTCGAAGCCGAAGGATCCGGCCATGCCGCAGCAACCCGGGGCGGGCGATTGGAAGTCGACGCCGATGCGGTGGAGGAGAGATTCTTCGGCGGTCATCTTCATGATGGATTTGTGGTGGCAGTGTCCGTGGAGGAGGGCTTTGCGGGGGAGTTGAGGCAGCGGGGCGTTGGCTGAGTTGTGGTCGAGGAATTCGCTGAGCAAGAATGTTTGGCGGGCGAGTTTTTGTGCGCGCTGGTCGTGGGGAAAGAGGTTGAGGAGTTCGTCGCGAAAGACGGCGACGCAACTAGGCTCGAGACCGACAATCGGGATGCCGGCTTCGATTTCGGGTTCGAGCTGGTCGAGAATTTCGAGGAGCAGAGTTTGGGCGCGGTCGAGCATGCCGAAGTCGTAGAGGGGGCGTCCGCAGCAGAGGTTGGCGCGGGGGATGCGGACGGAGTATCCGGCGGCTTCGAGGACGTGGACGGCGGCGCGGGCGGTCGAGGGGAGGAAATAGTTGTTGAAGGTGTCGGGCCAGAGAAGGACTGCGGGGGCTAAAGCCCCGTCATATTGGTCCGCCTGACGCGGCCCTGAAGGGCCGCTCTTCCACGATGGCGCTCGCTGCGCTTCGCTTGGCGGACGAAGGCGTCCGCCGCTACGTGTGCGATGGAACCACGCTTTGAATGTCTCTGGCGCAAACGGGGGGATGGCGCGTTGCGCTGGGATTCCGGCCACGAGTTTTGCGATGTCTCTGAGGAAGGGGAGCTGCGTTGCCAGATTTACCAAGCCCGGCGCTTGCGATGCTATGCGGGCCCACAGGTCGATGTTACCGAAGGCGTAGGCGCTGCGGGGGCGGAGGCGGCCTTCATAATAATGAGAGAGGAATTCAGCTTTGTAGGTGGCGACGTCGACGTTAACGGGGCAATCGGTCTTGCATCCCTTGCAGGCGAGGCAGAGGTCGAGGGATTGTTTGACTTCTTCGCTGCGCCAGCCATCTTTGATGATCGCATCTTCGCGGGCTGGGTTCTGCGTCATCTCCCAGAGCAGGTGAGCGCGGCCGCGGGTGGAGTGTTCTTCGTCGCGGGTAGCGCGATAACTGGGGCACATGACTCCGCCTTCGTCGCGGCGGCACTTGCCGACGCCGACGCAGCGTGAGGTGGCGTGGGCGAGACTGCCTTCGTCTTCGAGAAAGTGGAAGTGCGTTTGCGGCTCCCACGGCGCGTAATCGGCGCCGAGGCGGAGATTCTCGTCGAGTTTGTTGGGAGGTTGGCCGGCGGGGCTGAGGAGTTTGCCGGGATTCATCTTCCAATCGGGATCCCAGACGGATTTGAATTTGCGGAAGGCCTGCATCAGTTCGGGGCCGAACATTTTGGGGAGGAGTTCGCCGCGGGCTTGCCCGTCGCCGTGTTCGCCGGAGAGCGATCCGCCGAAGCTGACGACGAGGTCGGCGGCTTGCTCCATGAACTTGCGGAACTTGGCGATTCCCTCTTTCGATTGCAGATCGAAATTGATGCGCGTGTGCACGCAGGCGTGGCCGAAGTGTCCGTAGAGCGAACCTTTGTAGTGGAAGTCGGCCATCATCTTTCGAAGATCGCGGAGATAGGCGCCGAGTTTTTCGGGAGCAACGGCAGCGTCTTCCCATCCTTCCCAGTTGAAGGGCTCGCCGGGCACGTGCGAGGTGACGCCGAGACTGGCTTCGCGAATTTCCCAAATGCGCTTGGCCTGCTGGCCGGAGAAGAGGCGCATGTTCGGCGGATTCGGGCTCCGGTTCAGCGCGTCACGCAAGCGGTGAGCTTGCGCTTCGGCTTCTGGCAAGGTTTGTGCGCCGAACTCGACCATGAGCCAGCCGTTGCCTTCGGGGATCAGAGAGAGACCTTCGGAGTTGATGCCTTTTGTGCGGGTGTAATAGACGAGGAGATCGTCGAAGCCTTCGAGGCCGATGGGCTTGTGCTGCATGATTTGGGGGACGTGATCGGCGCATTGATAAATGTCGGGATAGGCGACGACCAGGAGAACACGCTGCGGCGGGCTTTCGACCAGGCGGCACGTGGCTTCGAGGACAGTGACGCAGGTTCCTTCGGTGCCGACCAGAGCGCGGGCGATGTGGAATCCGTTTTCGGGCAGGAGGTAGTTGAGGTTGTAGCCGGAGACGCGGCGGGGGATTTGGGGGAATTGCTGGCGGATTTGGGGGGCGTAGTCGGTGGCGAGTTGGTGGAGGGCGGCGTGGATATGGGCGGCTCGGGAGTCAGTGGCGGGGAAGGCACTGCGGCCCGATGATTCTGGGCCGCCGGACAGGCCCTTCGACGCGCTTCGCTTGCTCAGGGCAGGCTGGGGGAAGCTGTCCCTGCATCGTTCCTCTTGGATGAAACCCTTCCCTACTCTCAGGCGCGTGCCGTCGTAAGTGACGACTTCTAGCTCTTCGATGTTGTCGTCGGTTTTGCCGGCCATGACGGAGTGGACGCCGCAGGAGTTGTTGCCGATCATGCCGCCGATGGTGCAACGGTCGTGGCTGGCGGGATCGGGGGCGAAGGTGAGGTGATGTTTTTCGGCGGCGTTGCGCAGGGTGTCGAGGACGACTCCGGGTTGGACGCGGGCGATGCGGCGCGCGGGGTCGATCTGGAGAATGCGCGACATGTACTTGGAAAAATCGAGTATGACGGCGACGTTGCAGCATTGTCCGGCGAGCGAGGTGCCTCCACCGCGACAGAGCAGGGGCGCGTTGAATTCGCGGCAGGTGGAGATCGCGGCGAGGACGTCGTCGGCATCGCGGGGAAGGACGACGCCGATCGGAACCTGTCGGTAGTTGGAGCCGTCGGTGGCGTAGAGGGCGCGAGTGCCGGCATCGAAGCGGACCTCGCCGCGAACCTCTTTCTGAAGTCGCACGCGCAGGGATTCGGCCAGCCCCGAAGCTTCGGACTGCGAGGACTTCGAGGCGGGCACGGAGTCAGCGATTCTGTCGTGCATGGGGCCGACTTCTAGTTCGAGGACCCGGCGTTCTTGTGGACGTTGGTGATTTGAAGTTTGGTCGCGTCGCCGGCGGCTTCGATGTTGATGGTGACCATATTGTTCTGATCGTTGGCAACGATGGCACAACGATTTTGATCGGATGTCGTGGTCATGGCATTAGGAAATTTGCCTTTGTAAAAGTCGCACACTTTGTCGAGCGAGTCGCTGCTGGTAAAGGCTCCAGTCACGGTGCGGATGGAGCCGAAGGAGGCGGAGGAGTTGCCTTCCTTTTGTGCCTTGGCACCGGGATAAATATCGACGCCCAAGTCTTTGGCGACTTTGTCGGTGTCCGCCGAAGTCTCGACCGTACCGAAGGGAGTTTCGACCTTCACATTGTTGCCTTGCTGATGGACGCGAGCACTCTTGGCGACGTGATAGACGAAGTAGCTGAAGCCGGCCACGCTGAGGATTCCGAGGCCGATGACGATGGCAACGATAATGAGGATGATTTTAAGAGCGCTACTGCCGCCGGCAGGAACTGGCGCGGGCGCAGCCGCGGGTGCGGCTGCCGGTGCGGGAGTTACGGACGTGCCAGCGGGAGCAGGGGAACTCGCGGTGATGGTGGCGCCGCACTTGTTGCAGAACCTCGTTCCGGGAGTGATGGTAGCGCCGCAAGAATTGCAGAATGCCATAAGTCACCTCGTGCGTGGTGATGTTTCAGCTCGACGGGGGAGTATACCGCAGATTGGGAGTGGGAGGCAGGATCGGATCCTGGAAGGAAGCTTGAAACTTAGTGTCCAGCCACGGCTTACGCCGTGGGCTGCATTCTTTCGCCGCTACGCGGCTGGGTAACGTATGGCGCATTCCACTCTTTCGAACACAACCGAGCTATGACACAGACTCCTCGGGGACCCTCGCGACTCGATACTAGAAGGGAATATCTCAGAGCCGCCAGCAATGCGTTACTCGTCGCGCAGGGCGACCATCGGATCGACTTTGGCCGCGCGACGGGCCGGGATGTAGCAGGCAAAGAGGGCAACCAGAATCAGTGCCGGCAACACGACCGCAAGAATCAGGCCTTGCGCTGTTTGTACACCCGGCACCAACCGCTGCAGAACGCGCCCGCTGCCGACCGATGCGAGCAGGCCAATTCCGATTCCGGCCAGAATAATTGCCAGGCTTTCGCGAAGAACGAGTCTGAGGATGTCGGACGAGAGCGCTCCGAGGGCAATCCGCACTCCGAACTCAGGGATCCGCTGCCTTGTCAGATAAGCAATTACGCTGTAGATGCCGATGCAGGCGAGCACCAGGGCGAGACCGGCAAAAATCGCGAACAAGAGCAGGAGAAATCGTTGTCGTGCGAGCGAGGCGCTGACCAATTGCTCCATCGTACGCACTTCATAAAGCGTCTGATCGCCAGTCGCGCCGCGAGCCTGCCGTTCCAAGGCGTTGACCGTGTTCAGAGGAGGAACCCTGGTCCGGACCACGACGGAAAGTACAGACGAGAAGAATCGAACCATGTGATCTGGGACTTGAGCAAGAGGGTAGTAACACTGATCGTGAACTGTCGAAAGATCGTCGGCCGCAAGCCCCCAGTGGCGCACGTGTCCCACGACGCCCACCACCTGAACGGGTCCGTTGGCCAATCCTGGAATCCAGAGAAGCTTTCCCACAGCATCTTCGCCCGCAAAAGCGTGGTGCGCCATGTTTTCGTCGATCACGACCACCGGACTGCTGCCGACTCGATCGTTCTCGTCAATGAAGCGGCCACGCACGAGTGGAAGTCGCATCACGCGCAAATAATCTGGAGCCACTGCAGAAGCCAACGCCTCCGCTTCCTGATTCGGGGGTGGAGGCGTCGCGGTCGCCTGGTATCCCAAGACATTCTCCCCTTCCCGCATGGGCACGATATCGGTGAGCGCAACCGATTCAACGCCGGGAACGCGTCGCATGCTCTCCGTCAGTTCCTGCCAAGCTGCTCGGGCATGGGCGGGGTTGGAGAGAACTGATGGAGACAGAGCGACACGTGCCGCGAGTGTGTTCTGTATGTCAACCCCGGGATTGAGCGAGGCGAAGCGGAACAGCGTACGGCCCATGACTCCGGCGGCACTCAGCAGCACAAGCGCGAGGGCAATCTGACATACGACAAATCCGCTCAATGGCCTTCGAGCATTACCGGCAATACTGCGAGATCGAGAGCGGAGGGTCTCTTCAATTGCGCTCTTGTTCGCTCGCAGCGCGGGCATCAATCCGAAGATCAGTCCCGTCACGATCGAAATCGAGATTGCGAAGAGCAAAACGCGCCAATCCACGTGCACCTCGTCGGCGCGAGGCAGGCGATCGGGCCAGAAGCGAAGAAACTGACGCGTACCAACGGTTGCGAGCAAGAGCCCTAGCAGGCCACCACAAATTCCGAGCACGCCGCTCTCGCATAAACATTGGCGGATTAGACGTCGGCTCGACGCGCCCAACGCGAGACGCAATGCGAATTCGTGCTCACGCGACACAACGCGCGTTAGCAGGAGGCTGGCGACATTGACGCAAGCAATCAGCAGGACAAGGCTCACCGCACCCAACAGCAGCCACAAGGTGGGTTTGACATCCGCGACCAGTTCGCTCTGAAGCAGGTGCGGCACCATCGTGATACCGGCATTGGAGTCCGGAAATTGCTTTGCCAGGCGTTGGCTCATCAAAGCCAATTCGGCTTGCGCCTGGGGGAGCGTTACGCCATCGCGAAGGCGCGCGGTGACATGCATGAAGTGTGCGGTGCGCCACTGCATCCTCGGCTCAGTGCGCTGCCCGAGAGGGGTAAAGACATCCGCATCACCGTCTAACTGGAGGCTGGGTGGTGCAACTCCCACCACCGTGTAAGCTTTGCCGTCATAGGAAAGTGACATGCCAACCGCTGCCGGGTTAGCGCCGTAGCGACGCTGCCAAAGGCGCGTGCTGATGATGGCGACGGGCGAAGCACCGACCCGATCATCCGTCGCCAGAAATGAGCGGCCCTTCACCAGAGGAACGCGCAACACGGATAACAGGTCAGAAGAAATCAGGCGCCCATCAACGTACTCGGCTTCGCCCGGCGCACTGACGGTTCCACCGCCGTAGGTCCACGCGGCAACTCCTTCGAACGAGCGGCACTGGCGCTGGCAATCGAGGAAGTCAGGGTAAGAGAAGCCCCACCGGTCTCCGCGCTTCTCGGCTTGAACGTGCAGCGTGACCAGGCTTTCAGGATGCGTATAGGCCAGCGGCTTCAACATGACACCGCTTACAACCGTGAAGATAACTGTGGTAGCGCCGCATCCGAGGGCAAGCGTGAGCACGGCAACGGTTGCGAATCCGCGGCTCTTCCGCAATTGCCGGAATGCATAGCGAAGATCTTGACCAAGTGAAGCTATCATCTGTGCTCAGTTCCTCCGCCGCCAGGCAGTCTCGCGCCGTGAAGTAATAGCACCTTCCATTCCAATCGCTTGCTCGTGTAATTGTTAGAGTTTTGCTGGACTTATGGGAGGGCTAAGACTTCTCCATTGTCCGATATCAGCTGGCGGCGTCCAAAACCGGACACTAGATCCGGACCGAACTTTCGAAGTGTAGCGGGCTGCGCCTGCGGACAGCCGGGGGCGGCTGTCCCTGATTATTTTTTAGCTCCAGGTCCTTGTACCGTAGTCGGCCAGGGAAAGGGCTATCAGGATGAAGAGGAAGAAGACGGTGGAGATGACTACTAACTTCAACAGCTTCTCATGGGCGCCTTTGATGTGCATGAAGAAGAGGGCGACGAGGAGGGCTTTGACGGTGGCGATGGTCAGAGCGACGGCGGCGTTGAATTGGCCGAGATCGATGCGGGCGGCGACGACAGTCAGGGCGGTACCGGCGAGCAGCGTCAGCCAGATTCCGATGTAAAAGGTTAGCGACGATTCTTTGTGGTCTGACATACCGTCCTCGTTATGCGGTAGTTTGGCTTACGCGCGACGCCGGTTCAGATTGAGATCCTTCGCTTCGCCTGAAAGGCGGCTCCGCTCAGGATGACACCGTTCTATAAGATGACAAACTGCAACAGTACTTTCCTACCCGCTTTCCTTACTTATGTAAATCGATCAAATAGAGCAAGGGGAACAGGTAGATCCAGATAATGTCGACGAAGTGCCAGTACAGGCCGCCCATTTCCACCGGGGTGTTGTAGGCGGGGGTGAAGTGGCCCTTCCACGCGGCGTAGAGCAGCCAGGTGAAGAAGCCGATGCCGATGATCATGTGGAGCGCGTGCAATCCGGTCATGATGAAGTAGAGCGCGAAATAGATTTGCATGTGGCTCGTGTTGACCGGCGGCTTTGCGGACCCGACGTGTTCGGCTTGCCATCCTTTTTCGCCTTTGACCAACTCGAACTGAACTTGCTGACCTGGCTGCAGGCTGTGACTGCCAGGGGTCTGAATGGCAGAGGAACTCACGAAGACGTCTTCGCCATTTTCGCGGCTGATGAAACCGAATCCCTTGGCGTCGTTAAAGAATTTCACGGTCCCGGTTTCTCCGGCGCCTTCCTGCACGAAGTTAAAGCTTGGACCGGGGACGTGATGTTCCCTGAACTTATCGGCGTATTCGATGCCCTTGATGCCGAGGAAGCCGAATCCGAGGAGGATGGTAAGCACGAGACTGCCGAGCAACATGGCGCGCTTGGCGTGCTGCGCGGCATAGACGGCGAAGACCACGGTCAAGCTGCTGCAAATCAGGACCGCAGTGTTGGTGGCGCCGAGTTTCCAGCTGAGCGACTGGCTGGCGGCGGCGAATTCCGGGAAGTATTTGAGGCGGTAGATGAGATAGGCGCAGAAGAGTCCACCGAAGAACATGACTTCGGTGCCGAGAAAGATCCACATGCCGAGGCTGGCGGAGTCGCGCTGCTGCTGCGGCTCGGCGAAATGGTGCAGCAATTCCGGGTGATGCTGCTCCTCGTGGTGAAGACCGACGACTGTGCTATCCGGCAACGTGGCCTCCCTCCTTGTGACCAGTATCGATCTCGTCGTAGTTATAGGCTTCCCAGGTCACGACAGGCTCCTCTTCAAAGTTGAAAGTCGTGGGCGGCGATTGAGTCTGCCACTCGAGTCCGGCGGCGTTCCACGGATTGTCAGGTGCGGGCTTGCCGTAGCGCATGGACCAGAGGAAATAAATCATAGGCAACAAGTAGCCGACGCCGAGGACTGTTGCGCCTGCGGTCGAGAAGACATTGAGCACCTGGAACTCGGGCATGTGGCTGTAGTCGGCGTAGCGGCGCGGCATGCCGAGATAGCCGAGGATGAATTGCGGGAAGAAGGTCAGGTTGAATCCGATGAATACGATGAGGGCGGCGAGTCGGGCCCAGCCTTCGGGATAAAGCTTGCCGGAAATTTTGGGCCACCAGAAATGCATGCCGCCGAGGTATCCCATGAGCGCGCCGCCGACCATGATGTAGTGGAAGTGGGCGACGACGAAGTAGGTGTCGGTGACATGGACGTCGATGCCGAGCGCGGCAAGAAAGAGTCCGGTGAGGCCTCCCATGGTGAACAGGCCGAGGAAGCCGAAGGCGTAGAGCATAGGCGCGTCGTAGTGGATCGATCCTTTATATAAGGTGGCGGTCCAGTTGAAGACTTTGACGGCCGAGGGCACGGCTACCGCGTAACTAAGAAGCGAGAAGACGAGCGCGGCGTAAACGGAGATTCCGGCGACGAACATGTGGTGCGCCCAGACGAGGAACCCGAAGACCGCGATGGCGATGGAAGAGAACGCGACGAAGCTATAGCCGAAGATGCGCTTGCGCGAGAAGCAGGCGATGATTTCGGTGACGACGCCCATGGAGGGCAAAATCATGATGTAGACGGCGGGATGGGAGTAGAACCAGAACAGGTGCTGAAAGAGCAGCGGATCGCCGCCGAGTTTGGGATCGAAGATGCCGAGGTGCAGCGTGCGTTCCACGGCGACGAGGACGATGGTGATGGCGATGACCGGCGTCCCGAGAATTTGGATGATGCTGGTGGCGTAGTGCGCCCAGATGAAGAGCGGGAGGCGCGACCAGGTCATGCCGGGAGCGCGCATGCGGTGAATGGTGACGACGAAATTCAGTCCGGTAAGGATGGAGGAGAATCCGGCGACGAAGATGGCGAGTCCGGCTTCGACGATTTTGGTGTTGGTATAGGCGGTGCTGAAGGGCGTGTAGAAGGTCCATCCAGTGTCGACGCCACCGGTGAGCATGCAGTGCAGCATCATGACGCCGCCGATGATGTAGAGATACCAGCTCAGCAGGTTGATGCGCGGGAAGGCGAGATCCTTGGCGCCGATCATCATGGGCACCAGGAAGTTACCGAGTACGGCGGGGATCGACGGGATGAGGAAGAAGAACACCATCACCATGCCGTGCATGGTAAAGAGCTTGTTGTAGGTGTCGGCCTGGACGAGATCGCTCGCCGGGGTGAGGAGTTCGAGGCGGATGAGCAGGGCGAAGAAACCGCCGATGAAGAAGAAGAACGTGATCGAGATGAGATAGAGAAGCGCGATGCGTTTGTGGTCCGTGGTCAAAAGCCACGAGGGGACGCCGTACTCCTTATTCAGGTAGTTGACGCGCTCGACTGGTGGAGCGGTTGTGGTTGCGGTAGCCATACTCATTGCACCTGATTTCCCTTGGTCGCCTTAGTTGGGGCCGTTGGCGGCACGGCCACAGCAGGCTTGGCTCCGGACTCGCCGGCATTCAGTGACTTCACGTAGGCGACCAGAGCATTCAATTGTTCTTCACTGACTAATCCTTGGAACGTGGGCATGACGGGCTTGAAGCCTTTCACAACTTTTGCGCCGGGATCGAGAATGGATTCGCGAACGTAATTTTCGTCGGCGGTGACGATGCGTCCGTCTTCGAGTTGCACCGGCTTGCCAAAGACTCCATGCAAGTTGGGACCACGGCCCTGGATGTCACTGCGATGGCAGGTGACGCAGCCGAGTTCGGCAAAGATTTTTTCTCCGGTGGCGGAGAGCGGACCGCTGGTGCCGCCGCTCATCCAGGCTTCGTACTGAGCGGGATCGAGGACGATGATGGAGCCGATCATGCCGGAGTGTTGCGTGCCGCAATATTCGGCGCAAAACAGGTGATAGGTGCCGGGCTTGGTAGCGCGGAACCACTCGACCGTGTAGCGGCCGGGGAGCACGTCTTGCTTCATGCGGAAAGCGGGAACGTAGAAGCTGTGAATGACGTCTTGCGAGGTCATGATCAGCTTGACGTTGCGGCCGACGGGGACGTGCAGTTCGTTGATCTCGCGCTGGCCCTCGGCGTGTTCCACTTTCCACATCCACTGCTTGGCGACGACGTAGACTTCGGTCGAGTCACGCGGTGGAGTGCGGCCCTTGAAGTAGACGACGGCGCCCCAGACAAAGATCACCATGAAGACGAACAACGGGATGATGGACCAAGTCAGTTCGAGGGGCGTGGAGCCTTCGATCTGCTCGGCCGGAACGCCCTTGCGGTGGCGGTAACGCGCGGCGAAATAGACGACCGCGGTAAAAATCAGCAGGGTCATGAGCCCCGAGACGATGAGCAGGAAGATGTAGAGAGCATCGACGTTGCCCGCCGTGGCGGAGGCCCGATCCGGCCATAATGGAAAGTTATCTAACATATCTTTACGTGCTTAAATCCGACTTCCCTCAGGCGCTAAAGCGCGAATTCTTTTCGACTGCTGACGGCACGAGTGAACTCGTGCCCTTCCCGTTCCTGCATGTGGCAGGAGTAAACTTTTCGTCCTTCCCGTTCATGCTTGCGCCCAATCATTCTCGGTGCGCTGATCTCGCATCGTTCTAGTGGCGTGTTGCGTGTTCCATTGTGCTTCGGCGCGGCGCGACTTTCTCCAGACGGAACAGAATCAACAGGAGTCCGCCGAGCAGAAGAATCGTGAGGCCGGCTCCGAGCTTCAGAATGTTGTTAACGATGGCGCCGTATTTTCCGGTGGCGGGATCGTAGTGATAGCAGTAGAGAAGAATCTGATCGACGGCGTTGCCGATTTTGCCTTGCGAGGCTTCGACCAGGCCCATGCGCAGATCTTTCGGCGGAAAATCCACGCCGTAGAAGTAGCGCGAAATACGGCCTTGCGGCGTCAGGACCATGATCGCCGTGGCGTGCGCGAACTGGTTGAGCTTGGCGTCGTACTGATATTGAAAGCCAACGGCTTTCGTGAGCGCGTTGATGGAGTCGGCGGGGCCGGTGAGGAAGTGCCAGCCAGCGGCGGCGTTGGGGCGTCCATAGCGCTTGAGGTAGTCTTTCTTTTTCTCGGCGGCGATGGCGGGCGTCTCGTTGGGATTGAAGCTGACGGTGACGACTTCGTATTCGTTGCCGACGTCGAACTTCACGAGGCGCATGGAGCCGGTGAGTCCGGCAAGGGCCTCGCCGCAAAGCATGGGGCAGTTGTAGTAAACGAGGTTGAGGATCAGCGGCTTGTGGCCGAAGTAGTCGCCGAGTTTGACAGAGCGTCCGGTGTCGTCGGTGAAGGCGAGGTCGGCGGGGACCTGCGCGTCAAGGTGCTGTTCGATGCCGACGTTTTGCAGGTTCGGCGGGCGAACGTTGGTCGGCGGGGACATGATGCCTTTGGTCATGGCCTGGCCGAAGGCCTGCCCGCATGCGGCGAAAATGAGAAGCGTGAGCGATACGACGCTACAAGCTGCCATAAATCTCGGCAGCAGTGTGCCTCGGGAGATCCTTCGCTCCGCCTGAAAAGCGGCTGCGCTCAGGATGACGTCGGGTTCCCGGAGTAAACGATGCGCCGGTGATATCGAATTGTGATTCTCGCTGCTCACTTCTTGGTTCCCTTCTTCTTTTCCGGCTGTCTCTCCGGCTGCGCCGCGGGCGCTTCGGAGGTGGTCGTCTGCGAGCGGGTCGGGAGGCCGTGCTGGGCGATCAGGTCCATGGCGCGATCGATGGGGATGCGGACGGTGCCGGCGTTCTTATCTACGTAGTCGTAGGTGCTGAGCGTCTGTTCTTCTTTGAGGCGGTCGCCGTTCAACTGGCCACGCTCATCAACTTCGAGTCTGGGATCGGGGAATGCGGACTTCGGATAATCCTTATCGATGTGGCGTGTGTCCGCGGGAGCGTTGGTGACGAGCGGGTTCACCGGAGTCTGGTCGGCTTCGGAACGGCTCTGCAGAAAGGCGTAGACACCGTTGACGATGAAGTAGACGAGGATGCCGCCGACCAGCAGACTAAGGAGGAAGTAAAGGATGCCGGCGATACCGACGTCGGTGCGCTCGTAGCCGCCGTTGCCGTTCTGGTTCGCGTGATTGGGTTGATTGCTCATGTTACGCGTTATCAGGCACTCCCAACTGGTGATGCGGATGTTGCTCAATCACTTCTCCGGCCGACGGATCATAGGCGGGCAGAAGGGGCAATGAGCCCAGGTTGCGGAAGAAGTAGGCAAGCCAGAATCCGCCGATGGCTACGGGTACAACGACGTCCGCGATGGTGATGTTGAGAATCTTAGAAAAATTCGGCTCGATCACCCAGAACAGATCGAGGTAGCGCATGATCATCATCCACACGGCGAGCCAGACCAGTTTGCGGATGTTGCGCTTGAAGGGACGCGACAACAAAAAGGTGAACGGAACGGCGAAGTGGAAGATGACGACAAACAGGCCGAGGTATCCCCAGCCTCCGTACAAACGCCGCATGTAGTAAGTGATCTCAGAGGGCAGGTTGCCGGCCCAGATGATGAGCCACTGCGAGAAGCTGAAGTAGGCCCAGACCATAATGAAAGTGATCATCCACTTGCCGTGGTCGTGGACGAAGTCGGGCTTCAACATTTCAGACATGGGCTTGTAGTTGAAGAGAATGCGCTCGACGACCACGGCGAAACACATGGCGGAGAGCATTTCACCAATCAGAATGATGAGGCCGAAGATGGTGGAGATCCAGCTGGGGTCGAGCGACATGAGCCAATCGATGGCGGCAAAGGAGATGGTGAAGGCGTAGAGGATGAGGCCGGGTCCGGCGACGGCTTTGAAGCGGTGCGTGTTGTCGGGGGCGCCAGCGTGGTCGGTTTGGCGCGACCAGTGCGAGAGCAGGAACGAGAGCAAGTTCCAGATGGCGAGGTAGAGGATGGCGCGAATCCAGAATCCGTTAGTGGTGAGATACGTTTTGGTGATGTCTTCGAGGTGCTCGTGCAGATGCTTATCGGTGACTTCGCTGAGCGGGCGTGCCCAGATATAGAGATGCTTCATCCCAAGACCGATCGGAATGAATAAGACGGCGAGGATCGGCAGGGTGCGCATGGCGGCGCCGAGGATGCGACGGATAACCATGCCCCATCCGCCGCCGGTCAGGTGGCGAATCATGAGGATGGCCATGGAGCCGAGCGAGACGCCGAGCCAGCACATATAGCCGAGCAGGTAGGCGCGGTAGAACTCGTCGGGCCGAGTGAAGGCGAGGATGACGGCGACGATGCCGAAGACGACGCCGACGATGAGCGACCGCTGCGCAATGGTCTTCACCACCGGCGGGGCCGTCAGATCGAGAGGTTTCGCGGTCGTCGCGGTCATTTCTGGTCTTCTTTCTTGTCTTCTTCGTGAGATCTTGTGGCGGGCGCAAGCACGGGCAGCGTGGCGCCCGATCCGGGCTCGCGGAAGTTCGGCGGCTCGGAGGGAATTTTTTGTCCGGCGGGGACGTCGGCCATGGTGGCGTTCTGGCTTAACTGCAGAGCGCGGATGTAGGCAACGATGTCCCAACGATCTTTGGGCGGAATCTGCGAGGCATAGTCGGGCATGATGCCGAAGCCTTCGGTGATGACGTCGAAGAAATATCCGACGGGCGCTTTTTGCAGGCGCTGAATATGGTACGACGGCGGCTTGCGAGCGAAGCCGCGGGAGGGGACGAAGCCGTTGCCGTCACCGAGGCGCGAGTGGCAGGGAGCGCAGAAGATGTTGAAGCGCTCGCGGCCGTGTTCAAGAACTTGTTTAGTAACGGGGAACGGCATGACGTCACCGGGGTTGCTGCCGATTTTGCCGGTGTAGAAGTAGGCGTCTTCGTGGAGTTCGCCGCGGGCGACCGTGCCTTCGACGAGCGGACGGGCGGAACGCTGGTCGGCGAAGAAGTCGCTCTTCGAGAGCGGGTTCTGACGCGGCTGGACGTGCATGTCGAGACGGCAGGCGGAGGTGAGGGTGATCGCTGCTGCGGCTACGCTTACGGCTAAAACCTTTAACCACGAAGGACACGAAGGTTCACGAAGGAAATCGATACGTGGGAGATCCTTCGCTTCGCCTGAAAAACGGCTCCGCTCAGGATGACGCCGAAATTGGAGGTGACGGAGCATTTAGCTTGGCACCTCAGAGACGGAGCGCGGGTTGAGCGCTTCGAGGAATTTACGGGTACCTGCGGGATCGTATTTTTTGTCGGACGAAAAGACGATCAGGAAGAAGCGATCTTTCGACGCCGAACTGAAGCGCGGGACGTTGAAGACCGGGTGGTAGGGCATGGGCAGGCCGTTGAGGGCGAGCATGCCGAAGACCGCGGAGATTCCCGCAAACAAGATCGTCATTTCAAAAGTGATGACGATGAACGCGGGCCAGGAGTGATAGGGCTTGCCACCGATGTTGAGCGGGTAGTCGACGGCGGACATCCAGTACTGCATGAGGTAGCCGGACAAGCCGCCGATGATGCCACCGATCAGGACCACCAGGGGAACTTCATCGTGGTGGAATCCAATTTCTTCCGCGAGGCCCTCGATGGGGAACGGACTATAGGCGTCGATCTTTTTGTAGCCGGCCTGGTGCGTGGCATGGGCCGCGTCGACCAGAGCCTGGGCGGAGTCGAATTCGGCCATGACACCGTAGATGGGATCGCGCTTCATATTCTAAAAGCTGCGCCCCCTGTTCAGAGATGTCTGAGGGAGAGCAACCTCAGCGGCTAAAGCCGCGCTCATTGCAGTGCTATACGGCACGACTGAAGTGGTGCCCTTCCCGTTCGTGGCGATTCGCACGACTGAAGTCGTGCCCTTCCCGTTTGTGCCACTCCAAGCCTGAAGGATCATCATTCTTTCACCTCCGACTCAGGCAGGAGGGTGCGCATTTCGAAGATCGAGATCGCCGGCAGAATGCGCAGGAACAGGAACATGGCAGCGAGGAACATGCCGATAGTGCCGATGAAAGTCATCCAGTCCCAGCGCGTTGGGTAGTACATGCCCCACGACGAAGTCAGGAAATCGCGATGCAAGCTCACAACAACGATGATGAAACGCTCGAGCCACATGCCGACGAGGATCACACCGGAAATAAAGAACAGCGCGACCGGACTGGTACGCAGCTTGCGGATCCACAGAACCTGCGGGACGAAGATATTGCAGGTCAACAGCGAGAGGTACCAGGGAGCGTAAGGACCATGCAGGCGGTTCCAAAGCGTGAACGCCTCGAAGCGGTCGCCGCTGTACCAACCCATGAAAGCTTCAATGCCGTAACCGTAGGCAACGATTAATCCGGTCGCGAGCATAACCTTGGCGGAATTCTGCAGGTGGCGTTCGGTGATGAAATCTTCGAGGCCGTAAATTTTGCGAATCGGGATGGCGAGCATCAACACCATCGCGAATCCGGAGTAGATGGCGCCCGCGACAAAGTAGGGCGGGAAGATCGTGGTATGCCATCCGGGGACGATGCCGACGGCGAAGTCAAAGCTCACGACGGTGTGGACGGAGAGCACGAGGGGCGTGGCGAGTCCGGCGAGTAGCAGATAGGCGGTTTCGTAGCGATGCCAGTGGCGGGCGGATCCGCGCCATCCGAAGGAGAGCATGCCGTAAATGATTTTCAGAATCTTTTTATCGGAGCGGTCGCGCAACGTGGCGAAGTCGGGGATGAGCCCCATAAACCAGAACAGCGCCGAAATCGTGGCGTAGGTAGAGACGGCGAAGACGTCCCACATGAGCGGGCTACGGAATTGGGGCCACACGCCCATAGTGCTGGGATACGGGAAGAGCCAATAGGCAAGCCACGGACGGCCCACGTGGATCGCGGGAAAGATTCCGGCGGCGGCGACGGCGAAGAGCGTCATCGCTTCGGCGAAACGGTTGATGGAGTTGCGCCAGCTTTGTCGCAGCAATAGAAGGATGGCGGAGATGAGGGTGCCGGCGTGGCCGATACCAATCCACCAGACGAAGTTGACGATGGCGAAGCCCCATCCGATGGGGATGGTGACGCCCCAGATGCCGATCCCCTTGAGGAACAGGTATCCGATGGCGAACAGCATCATCATCGTCAGCATGAAGGCGATGCCGAAGCCGATGAACCATCCGTTGGAGGCGGGACGGGTCAGCACGATGGCGCTGATTTTTTCCGTCACGGTGCCGAAGGTGTGTCCGGGTTCGATGACGGGGGCGCGATCGAGTTCGGTCGACGATTTGTATTGCTCGGGCATTGTGTCGTTAAGCTTTCAACTTTTGTACTTTTCGGCTTCCGGCTTCCGCTGTCCGGCTTCCGGAAGGGCGGGGGCTAGAACCGCTATTTATTTCCTTCTTTACGCGACCCTCAAGGGCCGCTCTTCCAAAACTCCAACTTCATCTCAGGTCGGCCGCGCTTCGTGCTGGCCGGACGGACCCTTCGACTGCGCTCAGGGCAGGCTGCGTCCGTCGCTACACGGGCTTCTTCTCTTCCAACTCTGGGTTCGGGTTTCTTACTTCTGCTAAGTACGTGGTGCGGGGGCGGGTGTTGAGTTCGCCCAGCAGGCTGTAATTGCGAGACTGCGCTTTCAATTTGGAAACTTTGCTATTTGGGTCGTTGATGTTGCCGAAGACGATAGCGCCTGCAGGACAGGATTGCTGGCAGGCGGTGACAAGTTCGGCGTCATTGATTTTGCGGTCTTCGCGTTCGGCGTCGATGCGGCGCTCGTTGATGCGCTGGACGCAGTACGTACATTTTTCCATGACGCCGCGGCTGCGCACGCTGACGTCGGGGTTGCGCATCATCTTGTATTGTGGCGTGTCCCAGTCCTGGAAGAGCAGGAAGTTGAAGCGGCGCACTTTGTACGGGCAGTTGTTCGAGCAGTAGCGCGTGCCCACGCACCGGTTGTAGACCATGTCGTTCAGGCCTTCGGTGGTGTGGTTGGTGGCGCCGACGGGACAGACCACTTCGCAGGGCGCATTCTCGCACTGCATGCAGGGCACGGGCTGAAAGAATGCTTTGGGATTGTCGCGGTCGCCCTGGTAGTAAGCGTCGACGCGAATCCAGTGCATGTGGCGTCCGATGACGACCTGCTCTTTGCCGACGACGGCGATGTTGTTTTCCGACTGGCAGGCCAGCATGCAGTTGTTGCAGCCGACGCAGGAGTTCAGGTCGATCGTCATGCCCCAGGCGTAGTCTTCTTTGTCGTACGGGTAGGGCTCGTAGAGCGTGAGATCTTTGGGGACCTCTTCTTCCTGCGCGAAGTTGGGCTCTTTCTTATATTCCTCGAGCGTGGTTTCGCGGACCTGCGGGCGATGGGCACCGTCGGGCGTGTCCATCGACTGGTAGCCTTGAGTGGAGGCGAGTTTGTAGGTCGCGCCGGTTTTGGTGATCTTTACGCCTGAAGCCGTCCAAGGGGCAGCGGTGGTGCGGAGGGCGTAGGCACTGAAGCCTTGCGCGGTACCGACGCGGCCGGCGCGGGTGCGGCCGTATCCGAGAGTAATGGTGACGGAGTTGTCGGGGTGTCCGGCTTGAATCCAGACGGGGCCTTTTACTTTCTTGCCGTTCAGTTCGAGTTCGACGACGTCTTCGGTCGCGATGCCGAGACGTTGCGCCATCTTGGGGCCGATGAGGATGGCGTTGTCCCAGGTGAGCTTGGTCATCGGCTTGGGGAGTTCCTGCAGCCAGCCGTTGTTGGAGAACTCGCCGCCCCAGATGGTGGGGTCGCGGCGGATGTTGAGCTCGATGGCGTTGGGATCGGCTCCGGCCGATTGTGCTGCGGGCACGGCCTTCGCGCTCAAAGATTTTGAGGTGAACGCAGTACCTTCGATCCAGCCGTCGTGAAGCGATTTGCGCCAGAATTGCTCGAAATCGGGGCCGGTGTGTTGCTTCTGCCAGTAGGCGCGGACGAGATCGTATCCGGTGGCGTCGGCTTGGCCGGAGAGCAGCGCGACGAATTCCAGAGCACTCTTGCCGTTGTATAGAGGAGCAATCAGCGGCTGGACGATGCTGACGGTGCCGTCGTAGGCGCGGGCATCGCCCCAGGTTTCGAGCTCATGCGTGGCGGGAACGTGCCACTGGCAGAGTTCGGCAGTTTCGTTCTGATAGAGACCGTAATGCACGCGCAGGGGAATCTTGCTGTTCTTGAGCGCGTCTGCGAAATTCAGGTCGGACGGGGCGTCGTAGACCGGGTTGCCACCGAGAATGATCAGGAGATCTACTTTGCCGCCGCGCATGTCGGCGACAAGATTTTTGATTGACTCCGTCTGGTTGACCGGGTTGGCATCGACCGGGTCGGTATAGAACACAGTTTTGCCGACGTTGCCGAGATTCGCGTTGATTGCGTGGACAAGAGCGTGAACGGATGGCGGCAGATGGTCACCAGCAATAACCAAACTAGAGCCCCTGTGCATCAGCAGTTCTGTCGCAGTTGCTTCCAGGAAGCGGACGTCTGGAGTTATAGCGCCCTGCACAATGCGGTCAGTGCTCTTTTCCGTACTATAGCTCGCAAGAATCGTCGCCCAGCCCTGTATATAGGAGGCGCCCAAAGGAATCCGATGATCCGCCTTCGCGCCTGTCGAATTCGGCGCGCTTTCGATTACGTAGAGGCGGTTCATGTTGCCGCTGTCGGGATTGCGGCGGCTGGCGAAGTCGCGGATGTAGCGGGTGTTGCCGGGGAATCCTGCGTAGAGGAAGTCGGCGTCGAGTGAGACGATGACGTCTGCTTTCGAGAAATCGTAGCGAGTCTCGACGGGCTGTCCGAAGGCTAGCTTCGCGCCTTCGAGGACGTTGTCGCGATTGATTGGTTCGTAGACGTGCCACTTCGCCTGGGGATGCAACTTCAGGAAATTGCGCAACTGGTCGGCGAGCGTGGGCGAAGAAATGGTCGGCGTGAGAATGCGGATGCCCGCGCCTTGCAGTGCTTTCTGCGCGCTCAAGGGGCCGCGGATCGCGCTGAGGAAGGCGGCCCACGAGCGCTGATCGCCCATGGACATCACGCTCTGCGAGCGGTCGGGATCGTAGAGGCCGAGGACGGAAGCCTGGGTGAAGATGTCGGTGCCGCCGAGCGAGGCGGGGTGAAGATCGTTGCCTTCGATTTTTGTGGGGCGTCCGAGATGACTTTCGACGAGGACGGGGCTGGCGTATCCGCCGAGCGTGACCGCGGTGGCGTAGTACATGGGGCGGCCGGGGATGACGTTTTCCGGCTGGCGCACGTAGGGGACGATGGGCTCGAGCGGGAGGCGGACGCATCCGGTCGTCGCCGTTAAACCCGCCAGGCCGAGGGAGGCGCCCATGACCTTGAGGAATCCGCGGCGCGAGACAGAGTCGACCCATTCGGAAGCGCCTTTGGGAAATTCGCGGTGCAGGGCTTGCTGGAATTCTTCAGAGCCGGCGAGTTCTTCGAGGGAGCGCCAGTATTCGGGGCCGGTTTTTTCACGCTCGTCGTGCGCGATGGCAGCGTCGATTTTTTCGCGGACCGCGGCGAGGTCCAGCTTCTTGGACGGGCAGACATCTTCGCGCTTCTGGATCTGAATCAGGCCGTTATTGTGTTCGTTCGTCATTTACGTCGAGTTACGTGCACCCTCAGCGGCTAAAGCCGCGCTTCGATCTCGCTGCTAGCGGCACGAGTAAACTCGTGCCCTTCCCGTTTCGTGGCGCGGCTGGAAGCCGCGCCCTTTCAAACCTATCGGTGACACGTGCTGCAGGTGGTGATGTCTTTCACGCTGCGGACGTGGTAGTTCTTCACCAAGTCGGTTCCTAGTTCGGCCTGGTCGGTGTAGCTTTTGCCGTCGACTACTACGGGCTTCGCGCTGGTGGGCTGCTGGTAGCGCATGTTGAAAACTTCAGAACGCGGGCGCAGATTTTTTTCGGGAGCGCGGTGGCAGCTCAGGCACCACTCCATCTGCAGGCTCTCCTGTTGGTACATCAGCGGCATCTGGTCAACGGGGCCGTGACAGGTGTTGCAGCCGACGCCTTTGTTGAGGTGAATGCTGTGATTGAAATAAACGAAATCGGGGAGCTGGTTGACGCGCGTCCATTTGAGCGACTCACCCGATTTGTAGCTGGCGCGGACGGGCTCGAGGAGTTGGGCGTTGGTCCAGATCTGCGAGTGGCAGTTCATGCAGGTCTTCGTCGGAGGGATTCCGGCGAAGCTGGAGGTTTCGACCGAGGTGTGACAGTAGCGGCAGTCGATGCCGAGTCCGGTGACGTGATGCTGATGGCTGAAGGGAACGGGCTGCGGTTTGCGTACGCCAGCGTACGTGACGTAGGGGGAACGCTGGATTTCCATCGCCATCCAACCCAGGGCGGCAAGGACAAACACCGCGCCAAAGATCGTGGCCCGGGACAGAGAATTCGTACTGCGATGAAAAATCTGCGACATTCCCTTATGACTGGCTAAAGAGACCCTGCGGATCGTCCGCTATTCGATGTTGGAAACGCTAGTTAGAGTTGGCGACGGAGAAAACCACCCACTGGTTTTCAGGTTAGCTCTTGGAAACAGGAAATTATAAATATTTTGCCGGAGTTTGTCGCGGGTTTTTGGGAAATGAAAAAGAAAAAAAGATTGAAGGGGATGGCGCGGAAAAAATGTTGAGATTTTCAACGGAAGAAGAAAAAGCAGGTTCCTCGCGCGATAAAGCCGCGCTTCGGAATGACAACGCTTGTGAGCGGGAAGCGCCAATGAGTGGGACGAGCTAAGTCACGACTCTCAAGAACGAGACACGTTACCTAGCGCAAGTTCATTACCATTAGTTTGGGTTCGGTCATTTCTTCGATGGCGTAGCGGAGGCCTTCGCGGCCGAGGCCGGAATCTTTGACGCCGCCGTAGGGCATTTGATCGATGCGGAACGAAGGGACGTCTCCGGCGATGACGCCGCCGACTTCGAGTTCTTCGTAGGCCTGGAAGAGGAGCTTCGCATCGCGCGTGAAGACTCCGGCCTGCATGCCGTAATTGGTGTTGTTGACGCGGCGCAGAGCTTCATCGAAATCTCTGTAGGGTTCGACGGTCACGACGGGGCCGAAAACTTCCTGGCAATTTACTTTCATGTCGGGCTTGGTGCCGGTGAGGACCGTGGGCTCGACAACGAGATTCTTGCGAGTGCCGCCGCACAGGAGGCGGGCGCCGGAGCGGACGGCCTCTTCGATCCAGGCGATGGTGCGGATCGCATCACTTTCGCGAATGAGCGGGCCGACATCGGTGGAGGCATCGAGCGGATCGCCGGCCTTTAATTTCTTGACGCCTTCGACGAACAGATCGGTGAAGCGTCCGTAGACCGAGTGTTCGACGAGGATGCGCTGCACGGAGATGCAGGTCTGGCCGGCATAACCGAAGCCTCCGGTGACGCAGCGTTCGGCGGCGTAGGAGAGGTCGGCATCGCTGTGCACGACTACGGCGGCGTTGCCCCCGAGTTCAAGGACAACTTTCTTTTTTCCGGCGCGGCGCTTGATGTCCCATCCAACGGGGACGCTGCCGGTGAAGGTGATGAGCTTGATGCGGTCGTCGGTGACGAGAAGCCCGGCGTCTTCGTTCGAGAGCGGAAGGACGTTGAGGCCGCCGTCGGGCCATCCGGCTTGCTGCACGCATTCGGCGAGAAGCAGCGAGCAGAGCGGCGTTTGCGGCGCGGGCTTCAGGACCATGGAGCATCCGGCGGCGATGGCTGGGGCGACTTTGTGGGCGACGAGGTTGATGGGAAAATTAAATGGCGTGATGCCGGCGATCGGGCCGAGTGGAAAGCGGCGGACGATTCCCCAGCGTCCGGCGGTGAATTCCTGCCAGTCGAGGGGAAGGAATTCGCCGTAGATGCGAGTGCTCTCTTCGGCGGCCACGTTGAAAGTGAAGATGGCGCGATCAACTTCGGTACGCGCGGACTTGATGGGCTTGCCGGCTTCCTGGGCAAGTGTGCGGGCGAATTCTTCTTTGCGCTGTGTCATTTGCGCAGAGATTTGGCGGAGAACGCGCTGGCGCTCGAAGGCGGGAAGGCGACGCGTGGTGCCGAAAGCCTTGACGGAGGCAGCGATGGCAGCTTCGGCGTGCTGGCGGCGTCCTTGAATGACGCGGGCGATCAGGCTGTTGTCGTAAGGAGCGCGGATTTCAACTGGGTCGCCGTCGTCTTGCCAATGTCCATCTACAAAAAAACCGTGCGTCGCAACGGGCGCGATCGTCATCTCTGACATGTTTTTCTGGCCCCCAGTTCGAAAACGGCTTGGATGATTATAGGACTTTTCGTGTTGCAAAAAACTGACTAAACGCACAGGGCGCGGAGGACGCTGAAGGAATAGTTAGGGATACCGTTACAATGACTTCGCGTTATGAATGAAGCGTTGACTATTTCTGAGCTTTCCCGGCGGGTGCGGCGCAGGGAGATCTCTCCTGTGGAGATCACTCGCGGGTGCCTTGCCCGCATCGAGGCATCGAACTCTAAACTGAACGCGTTTATCACCGTGATGGCGGAGTCGGCGCTTGCGGAGGCGCGGGCGGCGGAGGCCGAGATTCTGCGCGGCGAGTGGCGCGGGGCGCTGCACGGGATTCCGATTGCGCTGAAAGATTTGATTGAAACGGCGGGCGTGCGAACCACGGCGGCCAGCGCGCTATATAAGGACCGAATTCCGACAGCGAATGCGGACGTCGTGCGGCGGTTGCGGCAGGCGGGGGCCGTCATCGTTGGGAAAAATAATCTGCACGAGTGCGCCTACGGGGGCAGTTCGCTGGTCAGCTATTTCGGCGACACGCACAATCCGTGGGATGTGGGGCGGATTGCGGGGGGATCGTCGGGAGGTTCGGCTGCGGCGGTAGTGGCGGGAATGGCATGCGCTGCGATCGGGACGGACACGGCGGGCTCGATTCGCGAACCCGCAGCGCTGTGCGGGTGCGTGGGGATTAAGCCAACGTATGGGCGCGTATCGGGGCGAGGAGTGATTCCACTCTCGTTGTCGCTGGATCATGTTGGGCCGCTGGCGGCGTCGGTGGAGGACGCGGCGATCGTGTTGCAGGCTGTGGCAGGGTACGATGCGGCCGACATTACGACGGCGGATGTGCCGGTTGCGGATTATGTTGGAGCGTTGCGGGAGGACACGAAGTCTTTGCGCGTCGGCGTACCTCGGGCTTATTTCTTTGACGAACTTGATGCGGAAGTGGCGTCGGCGATGGAGCATGCGCTGCGGGGGTTGGCGACTCTCGTGGCTGAGGTTCGGGAGGTGCGATTGGAGGTGCCGACGGACCGAACGGGGCAGGCGGCGGAGTCTTACGCTTACCACGCAGAAAACGTGAGCAAAACGCCGGAGTTGTACCAGGCGGAGACGCTGCGGCGGATTCGAGCGGGAGAGAACGTGTCGGCGGCGGAATATATTTTTCGGCGGCGCGAACTGGATGAAGCGCGGCGGAACATCGGGCGAGTATTCGCGGACGTGGATTTGCTGGTGACGCCGACGATGCCGATGGCGGCTCCGACGATTGCGGAGTTGCGGGCGAATCCGGAGGCGCTGCGTCCGGCGGAGTTGAGGCTGCTGCGGAACACGCGGCCGTTTAATGTTTGGGGGCTGCCGGCGATTTCGGTTCCGTGCGGATTTACCGAGAGTGGGATGCCGATTGGGTTGCAGATTGCTGGGGCGCACTGGCGGGAGGATTTGGTGCTGCGTCTGGCGTGGGCGTATGAGCGGGGGACGGCTTGGCATGGGCGGCGCGTGGTCTGATCCTTTGGATGATCGCAAGGCCGTTTAGCTCATGCGCGGGGCCGGATGAGCGGGAGATCCTTCGCTTCGGCTGAAGAACGGCTCCGCTCGGGATGACGCCGCTCTAATTGAAGAGCCGCACAATCGCAAACCACGAAAGGAACTTGTGACGAGGAAAACAAGGGCGATGATGATTCTGGTGGCGGGGCCTTACCGGTCGGGGACGAATGATGATCGGGGGCGAATCGAGAAAAATGTCGAGGTGATGGAGTCGTATGCGCTGGCGATTTTTCGCGCGGGACACATTCCGATTCTTGGCGAATGGCTGGCGCTGCCGCTGGTGCGGCTTGGCGGGTCCCGGAAGATCGGGGATGAGGTGTTCAAGGAAGTGTTTCATCCGATTGCGGTTCGGCTTTTGGAGAAGTGCGATGCGGTGCTGCGGGTTGGAGGACCGTCGGCGGGAGCGGATGAGATGGTGCGGGTGGGGCGAAGTTTGGGGCTGAAGATCTTCGAGACTGCGGAGGACATTCCGCAGGTGGAGTAGGAACTGCCGGGCTACGCCCAGCTGGACAGCCGAGGGCGGCTGTCCGTACATGAGCTTTTTTAGTCTACCGTTCGCACGTCGTCGGGCAGCGTCAGGACGAATTGGCACTTGCCTGTCGTCACGGCGCAGGAGAGGGTGCCGCGGCGGAAGACTTTCACCGGAGTGTCGTCGGGAAAAGTGACGTGGTAATCGGCGGTGCGGAGGGCTTCGGTGTAGGATTTCAGCTTCTCGTCTCCGCTGACGAACTTCACGGCGTCAACTTTCGCGGTCGCACCGGCGCCTCCGCTCAACAGAATGAAGAAGTCGGCGTTGCCGGTTTGGGTGGCCTTGCCCAAATCAACGGTGCTGAGATGCTCGAGGTCGTCTTTGGAGCGCGCGATGGCGGCGTCGGCCTTGGCGTCTCCGCCTATGAGCGAGGCCAGACGAGTGCGCGTTTCTGGTATCGGGCGAATGCCGTTCATCGACAACGCATAAGTGAGGAGAGCGCGGTCTTTGGCGCCTTGCTTCTCATAGATCTGGCCGAGATGGTCGCCAACTTCGCCGTGGTGGCCGAGTCCCCAAGCGGCGCCAACGTATTTTTCAGCCTTGGAAAGATCGCCTTCCACAAAGTGAATCCAGCCCAGAGTGTCCCAGTAAGCGATCAAAGAGGAAACCAGGGGCAACTCCTGTTGCGTGAGGCGGTCGAGCGAGACGTTGCGCAGCGCAGCGGCAGTGGCCGAGACGGACGACTCGGCGTATTGCTGGGCCCGGTCGAGATGAGACTTCTTCAGCGACAGTTGGTAAGCGATGTTGTTCCAGACCAGCGGCGTGGCGGCGAGTTCGACGGCATGATCGAAGGCGGCGAGAGCTTTGTCGTCTTGTCCGAGATTGAGGTAGGCGTCACCCAGACTGACCTGGAGATCGGGGTTGTCGGGCGTGAGCGAAGCGGCTTTCTCGAGTTCAGGAACGGCCAAGTCGTACTTGCGCCACTCGGCGTACATGGCGCCGAGGTTGGCGTGGGAGAACTTGTCGAGGGGATTGCTTTCGAGCTGCTTGTTGAAGGCCTTGACCGCATCGTCGTATTTGCGCTCGTTCCAATAAACACGACCCAAGTTGTTGTAGGCGAACTCGTCGTAGGGATTGACGTCGATTTGCTTCCGGAATGCGGCGATCGCCTGATCGTCTTCGTGCATCGCGAAATAGGCGCGACCGAGGTTGTTCCAGGCAAATTTATTCTTGGGATCGATGTCGGTCGCGCGCTTCAGCAGCGCGATGGCAACGGGCAAGTTGCCGCTGTTCATGGCGGCGCCCGCGCTTTCGACGAGGTCGTCGGCCTTCATGTCGGCGGGAGGAACAGGCGCTCCGGCGACGGTGCTTTCGACGGAGAGTTGCTGCGCGAGATCGGAGCCGACGGCGCGCCGGAACGATTCATAATCGGCGCCACGGGCTGCGGGGATTTCATCCTGGCGGAGGGTAAGTTTGCGCCCGGCAGTAAAGACGCCGCTTTCGAGTTTGTAGGACGCTTCGTACTCGGCGTAGTCGCGCTTCAACGAGAACGCCAGCGGGGCGTGAGCGGTGTACTTGGCGGGCAACTCAAGTTTGATTTTGTAGGCGTAGTCGCCCTTGGGGCCAAGCTTGAGAGGTTCGGCGTCGGCGTCGCCATCATCGTCGGCGCTGACGTCGGGCAGGCTGAACTGCACCAAGGGCAACACGATATCGGTTTTCTTCTTCGACCAATCGAGGAAGTTGACCTTGGAGACATCGTAGGACAAGGTGAACGGCTCGCGCGTGGCAGCCGGGTCGCTGACTTTGAGATTGGTGACGTCGCCGCCAAGGCTGGAGTTCACGTTCTCAACGACGCGTTGCCAGTTGGCCTGCGGCACGCGGCGGAAAACGGAACGCAGCAGCAATTCTTCATCGCCGCGAAACTCGTAGTGCACGTGGGCTTCGAGCTTGCCGATGTCGTTGATCTTGCCATCGACTTCGGAGAGTTCGGAGTCGGGCATGGGAGTGTCGGGCGGAACCACTTCCAGATGAGGTGCGATTGAGGATGGCGGATTGACGGGAGGGATCACGAGCGCCTGTTTCTTGCGCAGATTGAACGACAGCAGGCGGAAGGGCGCGACTTCGCTGGTCGTGTCCATCCAGACTTCGTCTTTGCCCAGGGGCAGCATGGTGATGACGTGGTCGAACTGCGAGGGCGAAGGAACATCGGGATCGAGCTTGCGGCTGGAATTGATCAGCACTGACGACGCGTGAAGGCCTTCGGCCTGAAGCATTGAGGCGAGCAAGGTGTGCTTGTCTTTGCAGTCGCCATACTGGTCGTGAAGCACGTCGGCGGCGGCGTGGGGCTGATAGCGGCCGACTCCTAGCGAGAGGCTCACGTAGCGGAAATTCTTAGCAACGAAATCGTAGAGGGCTTCTGTTTTCTGCAGATCGGTGTCGAGGCCCTTGGTCAATTCGTCGGCCTTGGCGCGAACTTCGGGCGAGGGGGCGCGACGGTCTTTCTCGAGGTTGGCGTACCAGCGGCCGATTTGTTCCCAGGTTTCGAAGGTCGTCAGTTGGATGTCGGGACGATCATCGTCGGGATGGTGCTTCTTTTTCTTCTTGTCTTTGTCCTTGTCGTCGTCGCGCTCGAGATGGGAACTGGCCCAGTGGTAGATGCGTCGGCCGTTTTCTTCGGTGATCTTGGGATCCATCCCCGGCTTGCATTTCAGTTTGAGCGGGCGGTTGGCTGGGACGTCGACGTCGACGGTTTCGTCGAGATCGATGTTGTTTTTGTCGAATTCGTATTCGGTCCAGAATTGCCCGGCGGCAAGCGGTGTGTGGATCACCGTGACCATGTCGTACTCGAGCACTTCGCCGGGACGCAGGCCGGGAACGGTGATGTGCTTCTGGCGGTAGTCGGTGTAGACAGGAGCCTCGCGCTCGATGGGAGCGCTGAGATCCTGGACAGCATCGTCGCCAGCTTTGACGACGGTGCCGTCTTCTTTAAGGACGCGGACGTAGGGAATCTCGACGCGCTCGTTGGCGGAGTTGTATCCCTCCTGAAGCTGGCCCCATTGCTGCACGCCGGCTTCGCTTTGCACGCGGATGCGGGCGGTGGTCTCTTTGCGTCCGGTGCCGTCAGCTTCGAATCGGTAGCGCGAGTGCAATTGCTCGATGACGAAGGACTCTTGCGCGTAGTCGTGAGCTTTCTCCGCGGGCTTCGACAAGTCGGAAGGTTTCTGAGGAGCGGGCGCAGTCGGCAAGGCATCGCTGGGCTTTTGGGCGAAGGAGGCAATGGCCAGCAGGCAGGGGGCGAGAACGGCGACGAAACGAATACGCATAGGTGGAAAGTGATCCTTAGCCATTATCCCACGGGCAGTTCTTGCTGAGTTTGCGGGAAGGCACTCATTAACAAGGACGGAGTTAAAAAGGTAGAGCTGCGAGGGCTATGGAGGACCGCAGATTTTCATATTATGAACATTATTTTGCATATAAATACGGTGATTCTGGTCACATTTTTGACATTCAGGGGCGTGATTCCGGAGTAGAATCGCGGACAGATAGTCTTGCTTCGCCGCGACGCGAGGCAGGCGTGACGCATAATGTACTTGCGCCACGATCTTTCCGTCGGAGGTTTTTTGGCATGGAAGATCGGGCCCCTGTCGTCTCTTCGACCGAGCAGTCCTCTACGACGACCTCAGCCATCCGGCACCATGAAGGCCGCGGCGCATGGGTACTCACCGCGTACGGCATCTCCGGCTTGGCGCTGTTCGGAGTTCTAGCCTACTTCTTCTCGGACTTCATCTCGCACTAGTCCGGGTCTGCGTGGCGAACGGGTGTGCGCGCCCGCGGAATGCGGTGAAGTGTATCTACCTCGTTTTTCAAATTCCCTAGCACTGCGTGTGAGTGCGGGAAAGACTCGCTTTGATCGTGCTACAATGAGCGGCCTTAGGAACTGCGGTTGCTTCGGCTCCGGCACTGACCCCACGCAAGGAAGTACGAGACGAATCTGTGGCCAAGACTCCCACACCCAGCCCCACGCCGATCACCTACGCCGACGCCGGTGTGGACATTAGCCGCGCGAATCGCACCAAGCAGCGCATCAAGTATCTAGCCCACAAGACGTTCACTCGCGGTGTGTTGAGCGAAATTGGCGGCTTTGGCGGGCTGTTCGCCGTGGACAAAACGAAGTACACCGATCCGGTGCTGGTGTCGAGCGTCGATGGTGTTGGCACCAAGCTCAAGATTGCGTTTGAGATGGACCTGCACTCGACGGTCGGGGCCGACCTGGTGAACCACTGCGTGAACGACATTGCGGTGCAGGGTGCAGCACCGCTGTTTTTTATGGATTACCTGGCGACGGGGACGCTGGATCCGTCGATTGCGGAGAAAGTGGTCGAGGGCATTGCCGATGCCTGCAAGCACAATGGCTGCGCGCTGATTGGCGGCGAGACGGCGGAGATGCCGGGATTTTATCCCGATGGGGAATACGATCTGGCGGGATTTATTGTCGGCGTGGTGGAGCGCGAAAAGATCATTACCGGCAAAGATGTGCAGATTGGCGATATTATTCTGGGGCTGCCGTCGAACGGGCTGCACACGAACGGATATTCGCTGGCGCGGAAGCTGTTGTTTGAGGTGGCGCATTATTCGGCGGACACCTATGTGAACGAGGTCAAGAACAAGGTCGGCAACGAGTTGATGCGTACGCACAAAAGCTACTGGCCGGCGCTGAGAAAACTGATTGACGGGCAGTGTGTAGCGGCGCTGGCGCACATTACGGGCGGCGGCATCACCGAGAATTTACCACGCGTGCTGCCGCGCGGGACAGCGGCGGCGATCGAACTGGGAACCTGGCCCGTGCTGCCGATCTTTGAGCATCTGCAGCAGTTGGGGAGTGTTCCTCAGGATGAGATGCTGCGCACGTTCAACATGGGACTGGGGATGCTGCTGGTGGTGCCGTCGGCGAAATTCAAGAAAGCCCAGTCGGTGCTCGAGCGCGTGGGCGAGAAGGCGTACACGATCGGGCGGATCGTGAAGGGCGAGCGGAAGGTGACGTACAGCTAGAAAGAAGCCATCAGCCATCAGTTTCTGCCTTCGGCTTTCTATCCTTTCCTCCATAATTTCTTCGGGTCGCTCGCAACGAGTTCGCTGCATCTTCCTCTTCAATTATGATGGGTTCGCTGGCGGCTGATGCTGACAGCTGAAAGCTTCCATGAAATCTTTGGGCATACTTCTTTCCGGGCGCGGGTCGAATTTCATTGCTATTGCGGACAGCATTGAGGCGGGGCGGATTCCTGATGCGCGCATTGCGGTCGTGATTTCGAACAAGGCGGATGCGCCGGGGATTGCTACGGCTCGGCAGCGGGGGCTGAATGCGATGGTAATTCCTTCGAAGGGACGGCCGCGCGAGGAGCACGATCGCGAGGTCGTCGCTGCGCTGAAACAGACCGGGGTGGAACTTGTCTGCCTTGCGGGATACCTGCGGTTGCTGTCGCCGTGGTTTGTGCACCAGTTTCCGCAGCACATTTTGAATATTCATCCGTCGTTGTTGCCGGCGTTTCCGGGGCTCGAGGCGCAGGAACAAGCGTTCGCTTACGGTGTGAAAGTTTCGGGGTGCACGGTGCATTTTGTGGATGAAGAACTTGATCACGGGGCGATCATCGTGCAGAAGACGGTTCCGGTGCTGGATACCGACGATGAGCACACGCTTGCGGAGCGGATTTTGGAGCAGGAACACATCGCTTATACCGAAGCGATCAATCTGGTGCTTAACGGGAAATTCTCCGTGATTGGCAGACGATTTGTGACGAGTGTCACATCCAGCGGGGCTTAAGTGGGTACATTTCAGATTGTAGATTGTAGATTTTAGATTGCAGATTTGCTGCGACGAATTCCGCCCAGTTGGAGGAAGGCACTAGGACGTCTCATAAATGGTTCGCAGAGCCAACAGGTCCCACCTCAGGGGCTAAAGCCCAATATCAATACGGACTGTGACGGCACGACTAAAGTCGCGCCCTTCCCAAAACCTTGTGACGGCACGGCTGAAGTCGTGCCCTTCCCAAAACCACTTGTGAGACTAGTCCAGAACTCTTCTCAGACGCCGCCTGCCCGGACGTCTTTGGCCATTCTTACGATGGGCAGTCGCTCTCCGTTGCTCAGCGGGACCGATTGATTTTCGATTTCCGCATATCCCATGACCTTATAGAACTCCACGCCGCTTAGGGTGGCTCCCATTTCGAGGCGGGTGAAACCGGCTGCGATGGCGGCGTTCTCGCAGGCTTCGAGAATGAGGGTGCCGATGCCACGGCGGGCCCAATCCGGGTGGACGAAGAAGGCGCGGATTTTGGCGGCGTCGCGCGAGGGGTCGAGTAGAGAGTCTTCGCGGGCGGCGTACTGGTCTCCTCCGTAGAGAGTCTTGCGTTTGCTCCAGCCGCCGCAGGCGACGATCTGACCCTTGCCTTCTTCGGCTGCGAAAAACTCAGCGACGAGATACGTTCCATCGGCGATGAGCTGGCTGTCGACTCCGTAGACGCTCGCGAGCGCACCTTCGAGCTGGGCGGGGGAATAGTCTTCAGCTTGCAATCCACGGACCGAGGCTTCAATGATTTCGCGGAGGCGCGGGACATCGGCGGGGACTGCTTTGCGGATGCGGATGTTCGCTGGTGCTGGCATGATTGGCGTCGGCTTCCTCGGAGTGCCGCTATTCTAGCCTTCTGATTCGGCCTTTTGGGCGGCGTTCCTTATAATGTCCTTTCTCATGTCAAACTTTGCTCCGGTCGACGAACAGCTGACGTACATCAAGAAGGGCAGCGCGGAAATCATCCGCGAGGCCGATCTGCGCGCCAAACTGGAGAAGTCGCGCGCCAGCGGGAAGCCCTTGCGGGTGAAGTTGGGGATGGATCCGACTGCGCCCGATCTGCATTTGGGGCATACGGTCGTGCTGCGGAAGCTGAAACACTTTCAGGATCTGGGGCACACGGCCATTTTTCTGATCGGCGATTTTACGGGGATGATCGGGGATCCGACGGGGCGGTCGGTGACGCGTCCACCGCTAACGCGCGAGCAGATTGAGCAGAACGCAGAGACGTACAAAGCGCAGGTCTTCAAGATTCTCGATCCGAAGAAGACGGTCATCGACTACAACCGGCGATGGTTTGGCCCGCTCAGCGCGGACGAATTTGTGCGGCTGACGGCGAAGTACACCGTGTCGCAACTGCTGGAGCGTGAAGATTTTCACAAGCGCTTTACGGAGGAAAAGCCGATCTCGGTGCATGAGCTGCTGTATCCGCTGGTGCAGGGGTATGACTCGGTGGCGCTGGAAGCGGATGTGGAGCTTGGCGGCACGGATCAGAAATTTAATTTACTGGTGGGGCGCGAGCTGCAGCGGGCTTATGGGCAGGAGTCGCAGGTGGTGCTGACGACGCCGATTCTCGAAGGGCTCGACGGTGTACAAAAGATGTCGAAGTCGCTGGGGAACGCGATCGGGATTCACGAGGCTCCGCTCGAGATGTACGGGAAAGTGATGAGCATCTCGGACGAGATGATGTGGCGGTACTACGAGTTGTTGACGGATGTGCAGGTCGCGGACATTGAGAAGATGAAGAGTCAGACGCATCCGATGGCGGCGAAGAAGGAGTTGGCGCGGCGGATTGTGGCGGACTTTCATTCGGCGGAGGCGGCGGCGAAGGCAGGGGAGGATTGGGGGAAGCAGTTTCAGAAGGGCGGAGTACCCGACGTACTAGAGCAAGTTACTGTGCCAATTTCGAAGATCATGATTGGTTCGGGCGAATCAATTGGAACACAGAGCCCCCCGCCCGACGTCCACGTTCTCACTGAGGACCAACTGCGGCCTGTTGCGCTTCTCGTGCGGGTGGATAAGTTGTTGGTCGAAGCAAGACTCGCTGAATCAGCATCTGACGGCAGCCGCAAAATAAAGCAGAGAGCTGTTGAAATTGACGGGGAACTCATTGACAAACCAAAGCTCGCGGTTCCAACGCCAGCACGCCCCTTACTTGTGCGGGCCGGAAGGTCCATGAAGAGGGTGATGATCGTCTGACTCGCCCCCGAGCGAATCATTTACTCCCCGTGCCTCTGTGTCTCGATCGTGAATTCTGCTAACCTCATCCGCGCACATGCGGGCGGCGGCCATTCTCGGGTTGGGATGTTCTGCCAGGGACCTGAAACCATTTCAAGCTGATGCAAGCGTCGAATGGCGGATGGGGATGCCTGCGTCGGGCGATGTGGCTGATGTTGTCTTGTTGTTCGGGGGCGACGGGACGATTCATCGTCATTTGGGACAGTTAGTGCGGCTTGGGCTGCCCGTGTTAGTTGTGCCCGCAGGAAGCGGGAATGATTTTGCGCGGGCGATTGGGCTGCGGGGCGTGCGCGATTCGCTGTCGGCCTGGAAGAAATTTTGCAGCGGCTCGGCGAATGTGCGCGCGATTGATCTTGGGCTCATTTCTGCTGGTGAGAGCACGGGCGAGGCGCCCGCACCACATGAGCAAGCCCATCGATACTTTTGCTGTGTGGCTGGCGTGGGTCTCGATGGCGAAGTGGCGGCTCGGGCGAACGGGCTGCCGCGCTGGCTCAGGGGACATGGCGGGTATTTGTTGAGCCTGGTTCCGACGATGTTGAAGTTTGCGCCTTTGCGAATAAAGATTCTGACTGCGGGTGAAGACAGCGAACGGGGCTGGGTAACTCGCAGCGATCAGCCGACGATCCTTGCGGCGTTCGCCAACACTCCGATTTATGGCGGAGGGATGAAGATTGCGCCGCAGGCAAAGATGGATGATGGGTTGCTGGATGTGTGTGTCGTCGGAGGAGTCGGTCGCCTCAAGCTTTTGTCTGTGTTTCCGACGGTGTACAGCGGGCGGCATTTGAAGATTCGAGAAGTTGAGTATTTTCAGACGGAGCGGGTGAGGGTGGAGACAGAGCGTCCGCTGGATGTTTATGCGGACGGAGAGTTTGTGTGCCGGACGCCGGTGGAGGTTGGCGTGGAGCGGGCGGCGTTGAAAGTTGTGACGCTGTAGCGGCGAAACAGCAGGTTCCTCGCGCGACAATGCCGCGCTTCGGAATGACAAGCTCGTGGTGCTCAACGGGCATCTATGACGCCGATCCGTTAAAAGCTCACGAATCCGGTTAGTGCTAAACTTTCCCTTATGTCTGAGCGACGTTCGCGCACACTGCTTTGGATATTGATTGGCGGAGGGGCCTTCTTCCTCTTCGTGCTGGCCGTGTTTTCTCTGGTCTACCTGACGCTGCACGCGGGCGGGACGGAAGCTGGAATTGGCGGCTTCGGCGACCGCATTGGCGTGGTGGATCTCGATGGCGTGATTCTTTCGCCACAACCGGTCGTGGGACAGCTGAAGAAGTTTGCGGATGACTCTTCGATCAAGGCGATCATTCTGCACGTGAATTCGCCGGGCGGCGGCGTGGCCGCATCGGAAGAGATTTATCGTGAGGTCAAGCGCATTCGCACAGAAAAGAAAAAGAAGATTGTGGTGTCGATTGAGACGGTCGGCGCGAGTGGAGCGTTCTACGTGGCTTCGGCCTCGGACAAGATTTATGCCGACCAAGGCAGCATTGTGGGATCGATTGGCGTGATCGCGCAGTGGGTGAATTACGGCGACCTGCTGAAGTGGGCCAAACTGAAAGACGTTGTGCTCAAGACCGGGGAGTTCAAGGATACGGGGAATCCGGCGCGCGACCTGACTCCGGCGGAGCAGGCGTATATGCAGGACTTGATCAATAACATGTTCGGGCAGTTCGTGAAGGCTGTGGCGGACGGGCGCGGATTGAAGTATGACGATGTGAAGACGATCGCGAACGGTAAGGTCTGGACGGGCGAGCAGGCAGCGACGATGAAGCTGATCGATAGCGTGGGCGACTTTGAGGCCGCGGTCGCGGACACGGCTAAGTCGGTGGGGATCAAGGGTGAGCCGACGCTGGTGCGTCCGGAGCACGACCGGAAAACATTGATGGATCTGCTGTTAGGAGATGTGTCGCAGTTCCTGCCGGGACGCGAGAAGATGCTGGAACAGCAGGTTGGGTTCTACTATCTGTGGAAGTAGGCGGCAGGTAGGATTTAGGTCTTAGGCGGTGGGTCTTTGCTATAAGTACTTGGTGTTAGGTCCGCGGGCGGGCCTGCCTCAAAAGCGTAACTTGCATTAAACCCCTGAAATTTGAGAAGGTTATGAAGGATGCAGGCGGGACTCTGGCCGGTGAAGAGTTCTTGCGGGCGTCGATCTCTGCAGGGAGCGCTGACGGCGGAGCAAAGAACTCCGAGCGCGGCGGGAAGAACGAAGAGGTGTTATGACCAAAGCCGATCTGATTGACGAAGTCTCGCGTTTAGCGGAACTTACGCGGAAAGATAGCGAAGTGATTGTGGAGACGATCTTTGACAGCGTGGTGCGCTCGCTGCGCGCCGGCGACAAGATCGAGATCCGCGGCTTTGGCAGTTTCAGGACGCGGCAGCGAAAGCCCCGCATCGGGCGCAATCCGAAGACCGGGGAGCGCGTGGAAGTGCCGGCGAAGAAGATTCCATTCTTTAAGCCCAGCAAGGAATTGAAAGACCTGGTGAATGAGGCGGCAGCGAACGCTACTGCTTCAGCAACTCCCGCACCGCCAACAACTTCGGCGCCGCCGACGGCGTAGGGTTTCTTCATAACGAATTCTAGAGACGCTGCTTGCGGCGTCTCTTTTTCTTTTGGGATATTTCGATGTTAGTGAACCTTCTGTGCTGCGCGATCGGACAGTCGGGGGGCTGTGCTTACATGGACGTGCTAGGGTTTGATGCTCAGATAGAGGTCGGCTACTTTCAAAGCTAATTGCTCGGGATTGAGGTCGGAGCGGTTGGCCAGGACGATGATCGTTAGGTTGTCGTCGGGAAAGCGCTGGATCGTGGTGCGGAAACCGATGGTCTCGCCGTCGTGCCACATGCGCTTGTGCAGCTTCTTGTTCGAATCAGGGTAAGGGTCGAGGAACCAGCCGAAGCCGTAGCTAACGTTTGCGCCGTCGTTATTCTTGGCGGGGCCAGTGGTGAGTTGCATGGGAGTGAGAGCGGGCTGCATTTCGGCTTCACTGAGGAGCGTGTGATCGCGGAGGGCGCGATCCCATTTTGCGAGATCGTCGAGCGAAGAGTAGATGCCGCCATCTCCCAGAACGGCGGAGGTGGAACTCTGGTCGGTTTGTTTCCAGCTATCTTTCTCTTTCGTGTGGCCGTAGGCGCGGTGCGGGACTTCGTTTTTTCCCTTCTCGTAGGCGAGCGTGTTTTGCATTTTCAGCGGGGCGAAAATTCGGTCGTGGAGGAATTGGCCGAAGGGCTTGCCGGAAACTTTTTCGACGATCATGGCGAGCGTGGCGTAGCCGGAGTTGCTGTAGTCCCACTTGGTGCCGGCGGGGAATTTTGGGGTGGTCTGCTGTTCGAGGAGTTTGAGAACTCCGGCATCTTTGATTTGCGGAATCTTGTCGTCGGGAGTGTTGGGATATTGCTTCTCGAGAATGTCTTCGTAGTCGGGCAGACCGGAGGTGTGATTCAGCAGATTGCGGACGGTGATCGGCTTGCCGTAGGCGGGGAATTCGGGGAAGAAGTCGGTGAGGTGGTCGTCGTAATGGAGTTTGCCGTCGCGGGCGAGAAGCATGATGCAGGCGGCGGTGAATTGCTTGGTGAACGAGGCCAAGCGGAAGTTTGTTTGCGCGTCGATGGGATGGAGCGTGCGGAGATCAGTGACGCCGTAGCCTTGGCGGAAGACTGTTTGGCCGTTACGGATGACTAGGACGGCGGCGCCGGGGGCGGTGGTGGATTTCAGCGGGGAGAAAATGGCGTCGATCTGCGCGGGGGAGACTTGGGCGGAGCCTAGCGACGGCAGGGACAGCACGATGAGCAAGGTGAACGCACGCGAGATCGTCAAGGGAAGGTCCCGGAAGTTAGGCTACGCAGTAGGACAATAGCAGAAAACACCTTGGTACGCGCCCGGCTACGTGATTTTCAGCGCGGTGGGGATTTTGCTGCAGTTACTCGGGCTGCTTCTCTTTCTTGGCGCGTGCAAGCTTCAGTTGCTCGATCGCTGATGCCATGCTGTTCGCGGCGTCCTTCGCGTGGCCTTTTAGAAGGTCCTCCGTTTGGAGCGGCAGAACCTCGCCTAGACACTCTTCCAAGCGTCCCACCAGCCAGTCAATCAGCTGTATGGTGCGGTCACCCTGGTGGACGGTGGGATCGTCGTTTGGAAACGCCATCCGATGTCTCCTCTTTGCAACGATAGCACTAAATCGTGCGGAGAGCTGGCCCCGGGGCGAGCACGGTTGGGATGTTTCGCCAACGACCGCAGCGTCAATCGGTATACAGGTCATCGTCTTCATCCCATTTCCAAATGATTGTTCCTTCGGTATCCACGAGTGCATAGCGGGCTCCGATTCTGATTTGTGCCAGACCGTTGGCAAAATAGAAAGCATCTTCGAAGCGCGGTTTGATGGCATACGTTCCGTCTCTGCGTATGAAACCCCACTTCTTACCGACTCGAATGGCTGCCAGCCCGTCTCCGAATCCGGTCACTTCGTCAAACTGCGCGACGATGGCCCATTCTCCTGACTTGTTGACGAATCCCCATTTCCCGTTAAGTCGCACGGGAGCAAGCCCTTCTTCGAAACTCCATGCAAGATCGAACTGGAGGGGTATTATGTATCGTCCGGCATGATCGATGAAGCCCCATTTTCCGTTGCGTTCGGCGGGTGCGAGTCCTTCCGAAAAATCAAAGGCTTGTTCATATTGGAGCGCCACGGCAATACGCCCCGTCTTGTCGACGAAGCCGTATTTGCCAGCCTTCTGGACGCAGGCCACGCCCTCGTGGAAATCACATACAAAGCCGTCGTAGACTGCTGGAACGACGAATTTGCCCGCCTTGTCGATGAAGCCCGAGACGGTAGGCGTTGGCGACACCTTGGCCAACCCCTCAGAGAACTTACCCGTCGAAAAGAAAGTTGCGGGGATCACCATCTTCCCGGTTGTATCGATATACCCGTTCTTTCTTGATTCGCCTGCCTGTGCGAGCCCTTCAGAGAAATCCTCTGAGTGCAGGAAGTCATAACGAGGGGCTATGACCATCTCCCCGGCTGTATTGATGTAGCCACATTCCTCGCCAACTTCGACTTTCGCTAGCCCTTCTGAGAAGTCACTCGCGTAGTCGAACTGGAACGGAATGACGATCGCTCCATGCGAGTCGATGTATCCATACTTTCCGGCCTGCTCAACTGGAAACAGTGAACTTTGGTCTGCTTGTGCTAGTCCATTTGCCGCCATAGCAATGAGTAGAATCGCCCGGACTGCTGCACTTTTCACGCCTAATACTGTACGCGCGAACCCCGGAATATCGCGAATACTCATGATGGACACACTTAGCACTAACTGAAACAGGCAATAGCCGTCCGCCGATGGATATTGAGATGCGGCCGCCAGCTCTGGCTAGGCCCGAATCCCGGCGACTCCCATCATGCGTCCTGTTTTGCCTTTTTCGGCGCGGTAGGAGAAGAGCTTGTCTGGATTGCAGGTGGTGCAGAGTTCGGAAGACTCGATGTTTTTCTTCGGCACGCCCGCGGCTAGTAATTGCTGGCGGTTGGCTTCCACCAGATCGAGAAAGATCTTGGGCGGCAGTTCGCCGTGGCCGGGGGCTCGCGCCGTTAAGAACAGCAGCGGATACTTTTCGTGCACGGGATCGGAGTCTTTGACTTCGCGAAACAAGCTGGCTGCGTATGCGAACTGCGACTGGAATTTGGTGCGGACTTCTTCGCCGACTTCGTAGCAGCAGGTTTGAATGCCGGGGCCGATCGCGGCTTTCAGATCGCGCGGGCGGGTGCCGAAGTGGCGGAACATCTCTCCGACACCCTTTTCGACGATGCGGCTTACGGTGCCGCGCCATCCGGCGTGGAAGACGCCGACGGCATGGCGTTTCGTGTCCACCAGAATCACAGGAATGCAGTCGGCGGTCTGGATCGCTAACATCAAGCCGGGAGTGGCAGTGATAAGGCCGTCGCCGCTGAGTTGCGCTTTCGGGATCGTGTCTACATGGTGAATGATGTCAGAGTGGATTTGGCGAATCGTTAGCAGGGGCCAGAGAGAACTGGTTGCGTTGCGTGAAGCGCTTTTTGTACCGCGGCGTTTGCGGGTGGCGACTCCGACTTGATGAAGGAAAGCGGCGCGGTTGCGCTCGACTGCGGCTTTCGAGTCCTCTTTGGTGAAGCCGAGATTGAGCTCTCCCGTGCCGTAGGCAGTGGAGAATCCTCCGGCGCGGGTGGAGAATCCGTGCGCCAGCCAGGGAAACTGGCTCAGGTGTTTGGCGCGAAGGACGGTGATCTTCGATCGCTTGCTGGGTTGCTTGGGGGCCCGGGTCGTCACTGTTCTATGTTACAGGAAGGAATCTGGGGTTCTGGCGCGCAGGGGCTAAAGCCCTTATTGATTTCACGCCCTCTACGCGGCCCTGAAGGGCCGCTCTGCCACGGTTACGCAGGCCTTCGTCGTTTTTCCCAAAGGTCATCCCGATTCTATTATTTCCTGACCTCGTCCCGCTTTAATACTTCCAACTTTTCAGGTCTGCGCCTGCGGGAGCGGTTTGCTCCATGTGCTTGACCATGTCGGGCCAGTAGTGCTGGTTCAGGCCCACCGCGGGATCGAATTCGCCGGGATAGCAGTGCGGCTTGCGAACGCCGAATTCGAAGGTGCCGTGGTAATAAGGATCGGTAGTCGATTCGAGAAAATCTTTTAGCAGGTGGACAGCGCGGTCGAGATAAAACGTGTCGGCCTCACCGACGTAGAGATGGAGCTTGCCTTCGAGCTTGGGGCCGAGAGTTTTCCAGTCGCGCTGCATGATGGCGCTGAGGTCGTAGCGTTCTTTCCAATATTTGGCGACTTCGTGATCGATCTCGCCGGTGCGTTTGTTGAAGATGGGCTTGGGGTATCCGTCGTCACCGACGGAACTGAAAACAGCTTGCCAGGTGTCGAGTTGCTCGCCGGAGCGGCTGCGCGTTCCCTGCACGAGTTCGTAGCGATTCATCTGCTCCATGGTCGAGAGGACGAGGCCGTCGGGTTGGCGAACTGAGGGGCGAGGCACGCGCGCGTATGGGCCCTCGATCCAGAAGGCGTTCTTGTCGTCGTAGAGATTCATCGTCATGTAGGCGCGGAAGTCCACGACGTCGGGACAGAAGACCCAGGCTCCGTTGTAGAAGTCGGGATAGAAAACTTGCGAGGCGAGGGACTCCCATCCGCCGGTGGAGCCGCCGTAGACGGAGCGGGCCCATCCCTGGCCGATGCCGCGGAATTGTTTTTCGACGGCGGGGATTAATTCTTGAATGATGGCGTCGCCGTAGGGGCCGACGTTGGCGGAGTTCACGGCGTAGGAGTCGTCGAAGTAAGGCGTGGAGTGCTGGATGGACATGACGAGGACGCGAGGGAGTCGGCCGGCAGTCCAATCCTCGTAGAGCTTGTATCCGTTTTTCGCGGTGCGCAACTCGCCGCCTTTCAGGTTGTCGCTGGGCGGTTGGGTGCGGAAGGCCATGATGCCCGGGAAATCGCGATGAAAGTGATCTTGCTCGACGATGAGCGGATAGTGCGCGTCGGGATGATCTTCCCATCCGTCGGGCACGAGGACGACGGCACCGAGGTAGGTGGGGCGTCCCCAGAAGTTGGTGAGCAGGTCGCTCTGAATGCGGATGTGCTTGACCCATTTGTTGTCGACGATCGCGTGGTCGTCGTTGGCGGCGGACCATCCGACGACGGAGTCGACAACCTTGGGCTCGTCCTCGACGGAGGGAACTTTTTCGGTGAGTGAGATGCGAAGCGAGAGCGGGGACTTGGGATCGAGGTGGATCTTTTGCGGCTTGCTGTAGAGATTGCCCGGCTTCACTTGCCAGTGCTGGCCTTCGCCTTTGTCGGGCGGGAGCTTGAGAGTGTGGCCGTTTGCGAGGTGAAACGTTTCGTAAATATTGAGGACGGCTTGCACCCAGTAGTCTCCGGCGGGGATGTCGTTGAGACTTTCGGCGGGATAGCCGAGCGTGGAGGAGTCAATGACAGCGGAGGCGCCTGGGGCGAGGGCGTCGACGTCAATGCCGAATACTTGCTGGGAGTCGGGCGTTATGAAGCTGATCTGGAAGCGCGGTTCTTTTTCGTCGTTGTTGGAGATCAGGAGCAGGATGTGGCCGTCGAGCGGCGTGCCGCTCATTTCTTTGGGGAAGGAAACTTCGAAGCGTGGGGACGGCTTGGGGGAGGGCTTGGCGGCGGCGGCATGGGCCGCGGTCACGCACAGGATGAGTGCGACGGAGAAATATCTATTGAGCATTAGGCGGAATCCTCGGGTGAAGGCAGACATTAGCAGCGGGGTGTGGGTGGGGTCAAGGAAAGGGCCACGTGGTCGGCTGACGCGCGACGTCCGATGCTGACGCGCGGCGTCCGATCGCTGACGCCCGACGTCCGATCGCTGACGCCCGACGTCCGGTCGCTGACGCCCGACGTCCGATGCTGACGCGCGGCGTCCGATCGCTGACGCGCGACGTCCGATTAGAGGGAGATCCTTCGCTCCGCCTGAAGAACGGCTTCTCTCAGGATGACACCGCTTCTTTGTTCGGGTCAGTCGTGGTTTGCTCCTCTTATGTTTCCTCCGCTATAGTTTATTTATGTTTGGAGACTTCACTGCCACGGATCGCTGGACGAAGAAGCAGGTGCATTGCGTTTACCAAGCCATGATTGTGGCCATCGCCACAAGGCATGCGGATGCGGTGGACATCAAGTTTCTGGTGGATGGGCGAAGAGTGTGGGTGGCGCTGCCGCATCCGGCGTGGGTCGAGTATAAGAAGCGGACCGGCAAGTTGATTACGGATTCGCTGGCGCAGGAAATTGCCGGGCATTATTTGAAGACGGCGCTTGAGGCCGGCGAAGGCTTGGGGCGAGAGATGTATTCGCTGACAGTGGACGAGACGCTGGCTCATCTCGACGCGGTCGTGGCGGAGATGCAGGCGCAACCGGCGTAGTGTGCTAGATCACAACTGCTTCTTTGTACTCTCCGAAGACACGGCGCATGGCGTCGGAAATTTCTCCTACAGTGGCACTCGCTTCGACCGCCGTCAGAATTCGGGGCATGACGTTGGCGCCGGAACGCGCGGCTTCTTCAACTCCGTCTAATGCTTTCTTCCAGGGGCCGGCGTCACGACGGGCGCGCAGAGCGCGGACCCGCTCGATCTGTCTGGGCTCGAGTGCCGGATCGATGCGCTGAATTGGGATGGGCTTTTCTTCTTCTACTTCGAAGCGGTTCACGCCGACTACGATTGACTGCTCGTGATCGACGGACTGCTGGTACTCGTAGGCGGCATTTTGAATTTCCTGCTGGACGAAACCGCGTTCGATTGCTTTCAACATCCCCCCGAGAACTTCGATCTTGCCCAGATATTCGGCGGCGCGCTTCTCGATCTCATTGGTCAACGATTCGACGTAATAGGATCCGGCGAGAGGATCGATCGTTTGCGGAGCGCCGGACTCGTAGGCGACGACCTGCTGCGTGCGGAGGGCGATACGGGCTGCTTGCTCGGTTGGCAGGGCGAGAGCTTCGTCGTAGGAATTGGTGTGCAGGGACTGAGTGCCTCCCATGACAGCGGCGAGGGCTTGAATCGCGGTGCGAACGATGTTGTTTTCCGGTTGCTGCGCTGTGAGGGTTGAGCCGGCCGTTTGAGTGTGAAAGCGGAGCATCCAGGAACGTGGATTTTTGGCTTTGAAGTGCTCACGCATGATGCGGGCCCACATGCGACGGGCGGCACGGAACTTGGCGACTTCTTCCAGAAAATTGCTGTGCGCGTTGAAGAAGAATGAGAGGCGCGGAGCAAACTTGTCGACATCGAGTCCGGCTTTGATGGCGCCCTCGACGTAGGCCATGCCGTTGCCGAGCGTAAAAGCAACTTCCTGCACGGCGGTCGATCCGGCTTCGCGCATGTGATAGCCGGAGATGGAAATCGTATTCCACTCGGGCACTTGCTCATTGGCCCAGGCGAACATATCGGTGATGACCTTCATGGCTTGCTGCGGCGGATAAATGTAGGTACCGCGGGCAATGTATTCCTTGAGGACGTCGTTCTGTACCGTGCCTGAGAGTTTGCGGATGTCGTCGCCCTGGCGCTTGGCGACGGCGACGTACAACGCGAGCAGAATCGAGGCGGTCGCGTTGATGGTCATTGAGGTGGAGATCTTTGTGAGTTCGATGCCGTCGAAGAGGCGCTGCATGTCTTCGATGGAGTCGATGGCGACGCCGACTTTGCCAACTTCCCCGGCAGCGAGCGCGTGATCGGAGTCCATGCCGATTTGCGTGGGAAGGTCGAATGCGACGGAAAGTCCGGTGGTGCCGTTGGCGAGGAGGTATTTGTAGCGCTTGTTCGATTCTTCGGCGTCGCCCATGCCGGCGTACTGGCGCATGGTCCAGAGTCGGCCACGGTACATGGTGGCCTGCACGCCGCGGGTGAATGGATATTCGCCGGGGTATCCGACTTCGGTTTCGTAGTCGGTGTGTTTGAGATCGGAGGGTGTGTAGAGGGGATTTACGGTGATATGGGAGGACGTTTCGATCTCTGGGGGAACATCTGGGCGGGTCTTAGCTCTTTCCGACGTCAACTTCTCTGTCATCTTCTCAGTCATTCTGGTCCACCTAAGACAAATCCGTTGGGAAGGCAGTCACGGGCGCTGGCTGTTCCTCCGCACCTTCCAAAATGAACTCAGCCCGAACCAGGCAAAGGCCAGTGTGAAACAAATTGCAATCGCCAGGCGGCTGGTCGTGGTGTGTCCGGCGGTGTACTTCATGTACTCGCGAATCAGGGTGATGACTCCGAAGACCGCGATCGACAGAAAAAGCGTTCCGGTGACTTCGAGCCACAACTGGTGCGAGGCGCGTCCAAAGGAGCGTACGGTGGCGCGCACTCCGCTCATCATGGCGCTGAGGGTGCGGTTGCGTCCGGCCTGCTGGTTGACGACTCGAGCGGCCGCGCCGACCTTTCGTAAGAGAGAAACCTTGCTCACAAGTCTCGATTTTAGCAGTCTCCGGCGCTACAATGGCGCAACGCAGCCAGCGACGAACCGTTCGCTCGCTCGGCGCATCCAATGGGATAGCAGCCATGCAGACGGACCCACCCAATATCGCGCAACTCAAGTCTGGAATGAAGGCGACGTGGATGGCTGGCGATTTTGGTCAAATTGCGAATTTCAGCGCGGAAGAGGCAAGGCGATTTGTGGAGCGGCTTGAGATCAAAGCTGGATCACAAGTGCTGGACGTCGCTTGCGGAACGGGAAACACGGCGATTCCTGCGGCGAAGGCCGGCGCCAGCGTCACGGGCGTGGATATCGCGACGAACCTGCTGGAGCAGGCGAGCAAACGAGCCGCGGCTGAGAAGCTGCAGATTCGGTTTGAAGAAGGCGACGCGGAAGAACTGCCCTATGCGGACCATTCGTTCGACGCGGTGGTGACGATGTTCGGCGCGATGTTTGCGCCGTGTCCTGAGAAAGTGGCGGCGGAACTGCTTCGGGTGTGCAAGCCGGGCGGCATGGTCGCGATGGCGAACTGGACGCCGCGGGGCTTTGTGGGCAAGACGTTTCAGGCAACCGGGAAATTAGTGCCCCCACCTCCGGGACTTGCGCCTCCGTTGCTGTGGGGCGATGAGCTGGTTGTAAAGCAGCGGTTGGGAAAGGGCACCTCCGACGTGACTTGTGTGCCGCGGACGGTCCGTTTTGCTTATCCGTTCCCGCCCAAGGAAGTAGTGGAGTTTTTCCGACGCTACTTCGGTCCGACGCAGATGGCATTTTCAAAATTGGATGCGGCTGGACAAACCGAACTGGCGTCGCAAATGGAATCGCTGTGGAAGGAGCACAATCGGGCGACCAACGGGACGACTGAAGTGGAAGCCGAATATTTGGAAGTACGCGCGTATCGTGCTTGAAGCAGGGATTGACGGGCATCAGAAGGGGGACCCAGTGGATCAGCAACTTAAGCAACTTATGAAGGAACTCGGCGACGCCATTAACGAGTCGCTCTCTGACTCGGAGCAGATCGCTGAAGTCGTCTCCCGCATCAAGGAAGGTGGATACGATATCTTCCTGGTCCTCGAAGCGACGATTGGCGTCAGCAAGCAGGGCGAGAAGTCGAACGATAAGACTTCGCTTGTCACCACGTTGACCACGAATCCCGAATTCAAGATCAGCGATCAGGACCTTAAATTTCTGAAGTCGCTGCGCATCAAGATCGACGAAGAGAAGGAAGAGTAAACTCTGCAAAATCTTGAGATCACAAAATGTGACCTCAAGTCCTGTTACAACTCAGTCCAAGACCTGATCGAGCACCTGTCCTACTGCGCGATCTGCCTCAATGATCGAAGACCGGTGATCGGCCACTCCTGAAAGATCCGTGTTCGCAAAGGCAATTCTGCCAAAGGGCGCTGCGCGCAAAACCTCGCCGGGCGCGGGTTTGCCGTCTTTGCCGAAGAAAAATCCGGGAGCGGGACTGAGATAAGCATGGCCCCACCGGTTCAGGATGATGCCAGCGATGTCGCGCGCGGCGTCGAATCCGGTGGGCGCAAACATGTCGGTGAACTGCTGGCGAATCTGCCGCTC
>Ga0070714_100000201_pt1 | contig 48289 bp, 44 predicted proteins | sample LARL83metaG_FD_65450 | JGI IMG/M metagenome (GOLD analysis project Ga0070714, IMG submission 65450) | Corn, switchgrass and miscanthus rhizosphere microbial communities from Kellogg Biological Station, Michigan, USA - LAR L8-3 metaG | ecosystem: Host-associated > Plants > Roots > Rhizosphere ... | reverse complement strand
CAAGCTGGTCGCGACTGCCGGCACCGCCGACGTGATCGAATCAGGCGGCATGAACGTGGAGCGTGTCTACAAAGTAAAAGAGGGCCGGCCCAACGTCGTCGACTTCATCAAAGGCCAGCGCATTCAACTCATCATCAACACACCTACAGGACTCGAACCGTGGTTCGATGAGAAAGCGATCCGCCGCGCGGCGGTAACGGCACGCATTCCTACGATTACGACTCTGGCAGCGGCGCGCGCCGCGGCTGAGGGCATCGCCGCATTGCAGCGCGGTGAAGTGAACGTGCAGGCCCTGCAGCATCTTCACGCGGAGCGCGGCGCAGCCATCAAACGTTAAAGCCGATAAGCATTCCCTCGCGACCCCATCCGTGCTACGATTCCGCGGACAAAATCCGCTCCCTTACGCACGAGGAGAAAAGCTATGGCGCACGCCACAACGCCGGCTCCTGTTGGGGTTTTGAACGATACCGGCAAGGCAAAGACTGCCGCGAAGATTCTGGTATGGACAGGGATCGTCGCACTTGCCGTCGGGTTCATCATCAAATATGTTCTCTTCTACTACCGCCACTACGACGCGGCCTCGTTCGATGTCTACTGGCCCCGCCGAGGGTGGCTGTTCCTGCACATCAATGGCGGAACTCTCGCCTTGCTGATGGGGCCATGGCAATTCTGGACCGGACTCCGCCAGCGTAATCTGGCGATTCACCGCTGGACCGGGCGCCTCTTCCTTCTCGGAGTCGCCATGGGCGTGATTGGGTCGATCGGCCTCATCGCCACGACAACGTTTGGCTGGGCTTTCGCGACCGGTATCGCCGGACTCGCGTCCGCATGGCTAGTCACGACGAGCATGGCTTATTACTCGATCCGCAAAGGCCTGGTTGCGTTGCACAAAGAGTGGATGGTCCGCGCCTACGTGGTTACGTTCGCGTTTGTGACGTTTCGCATTCTGAGCGACTATGGTCCGACGTCGCGCCTGATGCCGGAGAGCGACCGGAGCATCACGATCGCATGGGCGTGTTGGGTCGTGCCCCTGGCCGTCACTGAGATGATCTTCCATCTCAAGCGAGTGCAGGCCGCAGTCGCAGCGCGGCGATAGCGATTTGACACGACAAGCCTCTGTGATTCAGGCGCGGAAGCTGGTAATTTTAGAGCTGACGAATTGAGGCTGAGCATGCTCCTACAGGGTATTTTTCCTCCCATTACCACGCCGTTCTATCCCGACGGCAACGTCTATTTCAAAAAGCTTGAATCGAACGTCGAGCGCTACTCGCGCACACCCGTGGCGGGCATCGTCGTTCTCGGATCGACCGGCGAGGCTATTCTGCTCTCCGATCAGGAACGCCGCGATGCACTGAAAGCCGCGCGCGAGGCCGCCGCGCCGAACAAAGTCCTGATCGCCGGTACGGGCATCGAGTCGGCAATCGAGACCCTACGGCTCACCGAATATGCCGCTGAACTCGGATACGACGTCGCCATGGTGCGCACGCCTCACTACTACAAGAAACAGATGGAAACCGCGAACCTGCTTGCCTTTTATCGCACGGTGGCTGATCGCTCGCCGCTGCCCGTCATGATTTACAACTTCCCGCAAGCTACCGGATACGACATGCCCGCCGAGGTCGTATGCGAGTTGGCAGAACATCCGAACCTTATCGGCATCAAGGAATCGAGCGGTGCGGTCGAAAAAGTTCGCAAGATGGTCGAAGGCACGCGCCACATCAAGCGCAACGTTACAGTGACTGAAACATTCGAAGCCGTTACTCCGCGCATGCTGGCTGTCGCGAGCGCCGGACCAAACAACGGCGGCGGGGAACTGGTGCAGGTTGGAGCGATGTCGGGCTCTTCCGATATCAAGCCGTCGTCATCGGCCGTGACCGTGGTGGGTAAGATGAAGACTCGCCAGAAAGAAGTCGGATTTCAGGTGATGGTCGGCGCCGCACAAAAGCTTCATCCGTCGCTCGAAGCAGGAGCGGTAGGAGCGATTCTGGCCTTTGCCTGCCCGTCGCCGACCGCATGTTACGAGATTTATGCCGCATGGAAAGAGGGCGACGCGGAATTGGCTCGGCTCAAGCAGGAGCGCATTATTAAGGCCGCGCAGCGCGTCGTCGGCGATCTGGGTGTCCCGGGCATAAAGCACGGCATGGACTTCAACGGCTACTTCGGCGGACCGTCACGGCTTCCATTTCTGCCGTTGATGGCTGATTTGAAGACTGAGGTAGAACAGTTGCTGGCGGACGTGAGGAACTAGCGCTTCCCTCAATCATGTCGGAGAGTTCGTCGCGCCTGAAATTCCCGGCCGTTTCTGAAGAGATGAAGGCGTGGTCCGCAGCTTTGGCGGCTGAAGTCGCGAGTTGGCCTCAGCTCAGCAGCCGATCATTCTTCGGATTCACCGCCCTCTACCGCCGGGATAAGATCTTCGGCCTTCTGCCGCGCACCCGCGGCATGCACACCGCCAATTCGCTTGCGTTCAAACTCGAGTCGCCCTCGAGCACAGTCCGCGAGCGTCTCGAAAGAGATTCGCGTGTCGGCGCCACCCACTTGCAGAAAGCCCGCTGGTTCACCTACGAACTTAGTTCCGACTCTGACCTGCACGAGGCCCTTGAATGGTTGGGAAAAGCCTACGATGTCGCGGCCAAAGGTAAGTCCCCAAAGTAAAGTCCCGCGCTTGTGAGGCAAGATCAAACTGTCGTATACTAATTCTAACGAACGTTCGAATAACCTGGGGATTATGGGGAGTCCTTCGACAGCAACGCGAGTTTCTGCTCGCCGGCACCGCAGCGCGCCGGCCCCGGCCACACGCTACGATCGCCGGCTAGCTGAAATCCTCACTCACGCCACGGAAGTCTTCTGCAAAAAAGGATACGAAGGCGCCTCGATGCGCGACCTGTCGCGTGCCAGCGGAATGTCGTTGGCCGGGCTCTATTACTACTTCGAATCCAAGGAGCGGTTGCTGTTCCTGATCCAGAAGCATACGTTCAGTACCATCGTCCAGCGACTCAAGGCGCGGCTTGAGGGCGTGGACGATGCCGAGGAACGAATCCGCATTTTCATTCTCAATCACTTGGAATATTTCCTGGCCAATCAAGCTGCGATGAAGGTGCTGTCGCACGAGGCCGAGGCTCTGAAGAACGGTTTCGCATCTGAAGTCGCAGCGATCAAGCGCGAGTACTACCGCATTTGCGTTGGCCTGCTCGATGATTTGAAGCGCGACCGCGGTCTGCAGTTTTCTACTCGAATTGCCGTGCTCAGCTTGTTCGGCATGATGAACTGGATTTATACCTGGCACAATCCGCGGGTGGATGCCGATGCCGCCTCGATTGCCCGCGAGATGGGCGATGTTTTCTTGCGCGGCGTAATGGCGGGCGCAAAGGGACGCAAAGAGCGGTAAGTCACGATTTTGGTTTCTAACATTCAAATTTGAAGGAGTTTCAAATGGCAACAACAGTGCAGCCGGCAACCACCGAGACCACGAAACAGCTCGTCAACTACCGCACCGACGGCGGCGTCGCGGTCATTGAGATGAATGATCCGCCCGCCAATACCTACACCTACGAAATGAATCAGCAGCTGGACGCGGCGATCCTCAAGGCGCGCATGGACAACAACGTCTATGTGATCCTCCTGACCGGAGCAGGTGACAAGTTCTTCTCGGCCGGCGCAAACATCAAGATGCTGTCGACCGTCGATCCCACGTTCAAGTACTACTTCTGCCTGCATGCGAACGAGATGCTGCTGCGACTGGAGCACACTCCCAAACTGGTGATCGCGGCCATCAATGGCCACTGCGTAGGCGGAGGACTCGAAATCGCCATGGCAGCTGACATCCGCATCGCGCGCAAAGACGCGGGCAAGATCGGTTTGCCGGAAGTGAACCTGGGCGTCCTGCCTGGCACCGGCGGCACCCAGCGCCTATCGCGGATGGTGGGGAAGAGCAAAGCGATCGAACTGATGGTAACGGGGAACACGTTCTCTTTCGAAGAGGCGCAGGAACTCGGTATCGTCAATGACGTTTTCGAACGCGACGGTTTCATGGAGAACATCATGGAGTACGCCAAGCAATTCTGCCCGCCCAACAAGGCTTCGAAGGCCGTCGGCCGCATCAAACGCGCCGTGCAGACCGGTTGGGAGATTCCGATGGAGTCAGCTTTGGCGGTTGAGCGCGAGAACCAGCAGTTGTTGTTCCAGAGCGAGGACGCGAAGGAAGGTTTGGCCGCGTACGTGGAGAAGCGGCCGGCGGCGTTTAAAGCGAAGTAGGTGCTGTGACAAGACATGAACCACAGAGAACACGGAGCCGCACAGAAGCCGCGCCCTCTGCGGTTAGAAAGGTTTTGAACGTATGCCGGGAAAAGTAGCAAAAATCGGAACGTTTAGCGACTGGATCGGTCTCTTTAACGATTGGCGCAAAGAAATTGGTGTCAACACCGACGAGATCCAGGCGTTTCACTTCGACACGCTCTATGGCGCAATCGATACCGACGAGATCGAGTTTGGTTCCTACAAGGGCCGACGCAAGTGGGAGAACCTACGCCAGATTCCGACGCAGCAAATGCGCGATGCCCTGATGAACATGATCGTCTATCAGGGCGACACTGAGTTTGCGAGCGTCGAACAACAGCGCAACCTGCTGGAAAATGCTCCCACTGAATGGGACCGCCGAGCTATCACACGCGTCATGATCGAAGAAATGCGCCACGGTTGGCAGATGTGTGCGCTGCTCGTAGATCATTTCGGCTACTCCGGCAAAGTTGAGGCGCAAAAAATGCTTGAGCGCCGCGCCTTTGAGAACAAGCGATTGCTGGGCGCCTTCAACGTTGATGTTGATAACTGGATGGACTTCTTCACCTACACCGACTTCGTCGACCGCGATGGAAAGTTTCAGCTGCAAATGCTGAAGTATTCCGCGTTTGCGCCACTGGGCCGTTCGATGTCGTATATGCTGCGCGAAGAGGCATTTCACATGGGCACGGGCAACGACGGCCTGCGCCGCATCGTGGAAGCGGGAGTGATCCCGGCGTGGCTCATCCAGAAGTATCTCAACAAGTGGATTTCGAGTTCCTACGACCTGTTCGGTACCGATCATTCTTCGTCGGCGCACTGGGCGTACGTGTGGGGCGTCAAGGGCCGGTACGATGAGCCCAAGAACGACAAAACCCCGGACCTTGATGACCTGAACGACTACAACCGCAATCTGTATCGCGACGAAGTGGCCGGGTTGATTGAGCGGTTCAACAACTCTTTAAAAGCGGGTGCGCCGAAGTTGTACGCACCGCATATCAAGTTCAATCGCGCCATTGGAAAATGGGCGGGGCAGAAATTTCACGCGCAGACCGGCGAACTACTCGATGACCGGGCCTATGAAGAGCACACGAAGGAGTACATGCCGTCGGCAGTCGACAAGAAGCTCTTGCTCGATATCATCAACAACGAAAAGAAATGGATCGCAGAAAAGACGGGCGCACGGGACCCGCTCTCGACGATCGGCGAAGTTCGTAAATCTGCGATCAATCTCTAGACAATCATGTCCACCACACTCACCGATGCCAAACTCGTTCGCCTCTCGCTGGGGATTGATCCTCCAGTCGCGCGAATCGAGTTGCGCCATCCTCCGCTGAACGTCATCGATGTCCCGATGATGGAGGAATTGGCACGGTCCCTTGCGGAGGTCGAGTCTCACCAAGATGTTTCCGTAATTGTATTGAGCGGCGAGGGTAAAGCGTTTTCCGCCGGGGTAGATGTGGCCGCGCACACTCCCGACAAAGTCGAGGAGATGCTCGCAAAGTTCCATGCCGTGATCCGCGCCCTGATCGCGACGAAGAAGGTTACGATTGCCGCAGTCCACGGGCATTGCCTGGGTGGAGGAGCGGAGTTGGCCATGGTTTGCGACATCGCTTACACGACCGACTCGGCCCAGTGGGGATTTCCAGAGATTAAGCTGGGTTGTTATCCTCCGGTCGCTTGCACCGCGCTGGCCGCGCTTGTTGGGCAGAAGCGTGCCGCAGATCTGATCTTGACGGGGCGTACGATCAGCGGCAGGGAAGCCGCCGAGATCGGGCTAGCGAATCGTGCCGTATCGGCCAGTGAGTTGGCCAATACGGTGAACGAATGCATCGCAGATCTCCGCAAACTCAGCCCGGTCGCGCTGGCTCTGGCCAAGAAGGCCTCTTACGCGTGGGACTCGATGCATTTCGACAAAGGCCTGGCTCGCGCTGAAAAAATCTATTTCGAAGATTTGATGAAGACGGCGGATGCGCACGAAGGGATCCGTTCCTTTATGGAGAAGCGGGAACCGAAGTGGGAAGGGAAGTAGCTGTCTGCTGGATTGTCAGCGATGGATTACGAAATCACTCCCGAGGAAGTAAAGGGCAAGCTCGACAACGGCGAATCGTTCACGCTGCTTGACGTGCGAGAGCCCTGGGAGTTTGACACAGCGCGCATCGCAGACGCCAAGTTGATGCCGATGGGCGACGTGCCTTCTCGAGCCCATCAGGAACTTGATCCCGATGATGAAATCGTTGTCGTTTGCCATCGCGGCATACGGTCCATGAATGTCACCGTGTGGTTGCGCCAGCAAGGATTCGAAAAAGCGCAGTCCATGCGCGGCGGTATGGATGCCTGGTCGCGCCGGGTAGATGGGAAAGTGCCATTGTACTGAAAAACGAGCGATGAGCAGTGAGCGATGAGCAACGTCGTTTGCTCACTGCTCGTGGCTCACCGCTCATAGCTCTCATGAAAAAAGAACTTATCGAACTCCGCGTTAACGCTCGTAATTACGAAGTTGCGATCGAGCCCAGCGCTCTCCTGCTCGACGTGTTGCGCCAGGAACTGCAACTCACCGGCTCCAAACGCGGCTGCGATGATTCCTCCTGCGGAGCGTGTACCGTGCAGGTGGACGGGGTCGCCATGATGTCGTGCACTCTGCTGGCTGCGAGTTGTGAGGGCCAGGAGATTACGACGATCGAAGGAGTGAGTGAGCACGGCAGTCTCGCGGCGATCCAGAAGGCATATGGCGACTGGGGCGGCGCGCAATGCGGCTACTGCACTCCAGGTTTCATTATGACCGTGAAATCTTTGATGGCGGAGAATCCCGATCCTTCTGCCGAGGAAGTTCGCGCCGCGCTAAGCAGCAATCTATGCCGCTGCACTGGCTATAACCAGATGTATGAAGCAATCCGGTCGGCGATCGCGGCGGAGAGCAACGGGTCGGTAGTCTCGGAATGGAAAAGGATATTCGAACCGGACTCGCGCTCATTGTTGGATATGTGGGTGTTTGACGCCAGCCCAACTGCATGGCAGACCCTCCTCGACTGGCTGCGGAAGGACTATCCCCTTGAGTACCTAGAAGATTCGGCACCTGCAGCGCTCCCAACCTTCGATGCAATCTGGAAGCGACACGGAGCCCCAGTTCCATTGCTCCGGATTGACCTGGGCGGATTCACAGCCAACATCCATTTCTTTTCGTCAGATGAAATCGAGATAGACCTCATGCCCGAGGATGTCAATTCGAAAACAAGGGCAGAGTCTGTTTTCAAGTTCGCGATAGCGGTGGCTCGCCTTTTGAAAAAAGATGTGATCTTCGTGCCCGAGTGCGGGAACGCAAGCGCAGCAGAACTGAAGGCAACAGCTTTCTGTTCAGTTGATTCCGTCGGGAAGCTTTCGTTAGGAAAAGCATCAAGGGAGATTTTTCGCTGAGCATGACCGATTTCTCAATCATCGGCAAGGCGACCGCGATGATCGACGCGGCCGAGAAGACCACCGGCGCCGGCAAATACACCGACGACCTCAGCGTGCCCGGCATGCTCGTCGGAAAGATCCTGCATTCTCCCTACCCGCACGCGCGCATCAAGCGAATTGACAGTAGCCGTGCAGAGAAGATCGAGGGTGTCGTCGCCGTAGTCGTCGGCAAGGATGCGCCAAATCCCTACGGCATCCTTCCCGTAGGGCATGACGAATACGCTCTGGCCCTCGACAAGGTCCGATACGTCGGCGATAACGTTGCATGCGTCGTCGCCACTTCAGAAGCCATTGCAGAAAAAGCGCTGGAATTAATCGATGTCGAATACGAGTTGCTGCCGGCTTACTTCGATCCCGAAGAGTCGATGAAGGCACAGACCGATCTCATCCACGACAACAAGCCGAACAATCTCGAGAAGGATTATCACCACGTCTTTGGCGATCCCGACAAGGGCTTTGCTGATGCTGATGAGATTGCCGAGGCGAGATTCATCGCCAATGAAGTCACGCACGCCGCCATGGAACCTCATTCAACGCTGGCGTCGTTCGAGGTTGATCCGCATACCGGCCAACCCGGACGCCTGACCGTGTGGTCCTCGACTCAGGTGCCGTACTACCTTCAGCACAAGCTGTCGCTCGTGCTCGAAATGCCGATGGCGCAGATTCGGGTGATCAAGCCACTCGTCGGCGGCGGATTCGGTGGCAAGAGCGAAGTCATCCCTCTGGAGATCATCTCTGCCATCGCCGCGCGCAAGGCCCAGGCTCCGGTGAAGATCACTTACACGCGCGAAGAAGTGTTCTGGGCGCACCGTGGACGCCCCCGGACGATCATCGATCTGAAAACAGGTGTAAAAAAAGATGGTCGCATCACCGCCGTGAAGGCCCGCGTCGTGCAGGATGGCGGCGCCTATTGCTCCTATGGCGTCGTCACGATTCTTTACTCGGGCGCGCTACTCGGTGCGCTTTACGACATCCCAAACATTCAGTACGACGGATATCGGGTGCTGACGAACAAGCCCGTCTGTGGCGCGATGCGCGGACACGGAACCGTTAACGTACGCTTTGCGTTCGAATCGCAACTCGACGAACTCGCGGCGAAGATTGGAATGGACCCGGCCGAAATTCGTCAACGCAATCTGCTGCAGCCGCCGTGCATCACGGTGAACGGCCTGCGCGTTCAGAGTTATGGCTTGCCGGAGTGCATCGAGAAGACCGTTGCGCGATCGGGCTGGAAAGAGCGCAAGGGCAAACTCGCCAAAGGACGCGGTCTGGGCATCGCTTGCAGTCACTATGTGAGTGGCGCCGCCAATTCGATTATTCGTTCTGACATGCCACACTCCACCGTCAACATCAAGATTGATCGCGACGGCGGCGTCGTGGTCTATACCGGTGCGTCGGAAATCGGCCAGGGCTCCGACACGATGACAGCCCAAATCGCCGCCGAAGTTTTAGGATGCTCGCTCGGCCGTGTGCGAGTGATCGCCGCCGACACCGACCTCACCCCCATCGACATTGGTTCGTACTCCAGTCGTGTGACGTTCATGGCCGGCAATGCAACTCTTCGAGCCGCCACAGAGGTGAAGAAACTAATTGCGGCCGCAGCGGCGAAGAAAATGAACTGCACGCCCGAAGACTTGATATTCCGCGATGACGTGGCTTTCAAGAAGGGAAGCGCCGCTCCGCCCGCGATCAAGCATCAGGCTCAAGAAGAAGTGACGCAGGCTGGCGCCTCCGTCAGCGGGCGCGTGGTGGGCCAGATTCTCCGCGGATCGCTTCAACAGAAGCGCAAGGAAGAAGGTCCTAAAGATTGGATGACGTTCGAAGAAGCCGTCGTCGCCGCGATTGATTTCCACGGTGCGCTCACGGGCACCGGTTCGTACGCCCCTCCGCAGGACGCGCGCGGCGGCAAACACAAGGGCGCAGGGGTCGGGCCGTCGCCAGCCTATTCTTATTCCGCGCAGGTCGCCGAGGTCAGTGTTGATGAAGAGACCGGCGAAGTGACAGTGCACAAGGTCTGGGCCGCGCACGATTGCGGGCGCGCGTTGAATCCGGTTTCGGTCGAAGGCCAGATCATTGGTTCCGTCTGGATGGGCATGGGCCAGGCACTCACCGAAGAAATGGTATGGAAAGACGGCATGCTGATGAATCCTTGCTTGCTCGAGTATCGCAGTCCATCGTCGGTGGAGTCGCCGGAAGTCGAACCGATTATCGTAGAAAGTGTCGACCCGGAAGGACCGTTCGGCGCGAAAGAGTGCAGCGAAGGCTCATTGGCCGCGACGATTCCGGCAATCGCAAATGCAATTTACGACGCAGTGGGCGTGCGGTTGCATGAGGCTCCATTTACTCCGGAGCGAGTTCTCGCGGCGTTGCGCGCCAAGAAGAATGCCAAAGCGCTCAACCTGACCGAGGGTGTTGACCCGACCGCGCCCGCAAGACTCCGTGAGCACGGCGGATCGCTCTGCTTCAAGGGCAAGGGACCTGAGCGGCACGTGCTAGATCCGTCGCGCCGCGAGCTTTCGGCCGGAGGCGCGGATTGAGCTTGCCCCAATTCAAACTCTTGCGCCCGAAGTCAGTAGAAGAAGGCGTTGACTATCTAGCGAGGCACACTGCCCTTGTAGGCGTGGGCGACTCGGCCGCGCAGAATGCGCCCGTCCGGATCATCGCCGGCGGCACCGACCTGATCCCCTCGATGCGTCAGAAACTTTTCGAGCCCGAATACGTTCTCGACCTACGCGGAATTTCCGCGATGCGAGGGATCAGGCCGCAGCCGGATGGCGGCGTCGAAATTGGTGCGCTCACTGCCCTCCGCGCGATTGAGCAGTCGGCCCTTTTGCGTCAACACTACCCGGTGCTGACCGAAGCTGCCGCTACCGTCGCCTCACCCGTGCTCCGCAACATGGGCACGATTGGCGGCAACATTTGCCTCGACACGCGCTGCCTCTGGTACAACCAGTCGCTCACCTGGCGCAAGGGATGCGGCTTCTGCATCAAGAAAGATGGCGACCTCTGCCACGTCGCTCCGGGTGGAACGAAATGCTGGGCGGCATTTTCCGGGGACACGCCTCCTGCGCTGCTCTGCTTGAATGCTGAGATTGAAATGGCGAGCGCGGCTGGAATCCGACGCATCGCACTGAGCGACTTTTACACTGGACTCGGCGATACCTACCGCAAGCTGCAATCAAACGAACTCGTCACACGGGTTTTTCTGCCGGCGTCGAGCGCCGGCTACCGCGGTATCTACCGCAAGCTTCGAGTGCGCGGATCCATCGACTATCCCTTGGCTGGCGTGGCGGTCGTAATGAAGCGCTCCAACGGACACGTCTCCGATGCGCGGGTCGGAATTACAGCAGTCAATCCAGCACCTCTGCTGGTTAAAGGTGCGTCTGCACTGCTGAACGGAAAAGAGGTCAACGACGCGATCGCCGAGGCTGTTGGCGATCTTGCCGCGAAAACCGCCAAGCCGCTCACCACGTCTGCACTCACGCCCGAATATCGACGGGAGATGATTCGCGTGTTCACCAAGAGAGCGGTGCTCGCTGCGGCAGCCAACTAGCGCGTCTGTTATTCTTTGGGCGCTTAAGTTTGAACGAACCACCAACCACTAAACATTAGCCACTGATGATCACCGACTGCCACATCCACATTCAGCCGATGGAAATGTTCAAGCCCCACGCGCTGGAACTGATGAAAAAGAAGCGTCCCAACTTCGACCAGATCTGCGAATTCTGCCGCTCACCCAAGGCATTCCTCAAGTTTATGGATGCAAGCGGTATCGATCGCGCCATGCTGATCAATTACGTGGCGCCGGAAGTGATCGGATTTACCAGCGGCGTCAATCAGTTTGTCGCCGACTACGTGAAGGAAGATCCGAAGCGCCTGTTGTCCTGTGGAAGCCTGCATCCGCGGCACACCACGAACGTGCTGGCCGACGTCGAGCAGATTCTCCGCTTGGGCCTGCAGATGATCAAGATTCACCCTCCGCACCAGTTGCTGTTTCCCAACGACTACCTGAGCGGTGCGAAGGAACTGGAGATTATCTATCGCGCAGCCGAGGCGAATGGTGTTCCCGTCATGTTTCACACCGGAACGTCGATTTTTCCTGGGGCGCGCAACAAGTATGGCGATCCGATCTATGTTGATGATGTCGCGGTTGATTTTCCGAAGCTGAAGATACTGCTCGCCCACGGCGGGCGGCCTCTGTGGATGCAGACCGCGTTCTTCCTGGTGCGACGGCATCCCAACGTTTATCTCGACATCAGCGGAATTCCACCCAAGACGCTGCTGAAGTATTTCCCACGCCTTGAGGAGATCGCGCACAAGACGCTCTTCGGCACGGACTGGCCGGGGCCCGGTGTGCCCGACATCAAGAAAAATTTGGACGAATTCCGAGCACTGCCACTAAGCGATGCGATCCAGCAGCAGATTTTGAGCAAGACAGCGCTAACGATCTGGCCTGCCTGAACCGCGAGTTATAAGAAAAAGGCCCGCCTGATGAGCGGGCCTTCTCTTATTTCAAGTCCATCGCTTACTTTCCCGGCTTCGCACCCTCCGCCTTTGTTCCCAATAATTCATCGGCCAACGCGCCCGCCCCATAGATCTTGCGCAGCGTCTCTTGAATGCCGCGTGAGTCCACGGATACAGCGCGTCCCTGCACGTCGCTGAAGGCAAAATTCCACGGCAGCGACTCGATGTTGCCGTCGAAGATGATTCCTACGACTTCGCCTTTCTTGTTCACCGTCGGAGACCCAGAGTTGCCTCCGATAATATCGGCGGTCGAAACGAAGTTCAGCGGAGTCTTCAAATCCAGACTCGCCTTCGACTTCATCCAACTCTCGGGCAGGTTATAAGGCGGCTGGTTGTTGTGTTCAGCAGCGTGCTCAAAGGCCCCGCCAATGTTGGTGGCGAAAGGAATCGCCTTGCCTTTCTCCTGGTATCCCTTCACCGTGCCGTAACTGAGGCGAAGAGTGAAAGTGGCATCTGGCGGTTGGGCAAAGCCGCTCTGCGCAAAGCGTGCCTTGGCGACAATCGTGCCGTCGCGGCGAATCACCGAATCGACTTTATCCTCAAACTCCTTGCGGGCTGCGCGGGCGATAGGATCAATGGCGCGCATCACAACGATCAGCGGATCCGTGCTGGCGTCAATCGCCGCCTGCCCGCCTTCGTAGAGTTGCTTGCGTACAGCCAAGTCATCGAGTCTGGAGTTGGTGATCAAATCCTTGGCTGCATCGGAAGGAGACTTTCCTTGCAGCACCTTCTGCACGTCGGGATTGTCTCTGCCCAACGTTTCTTGCATCTCGGCGAGTGCGTCCGAGAGAAGTGCGATGTCGAGATTCTTGTAGATTGGCTCCGTCGAAAACAACTGCTGCTCGAACGAGGGTAGAGCGGAGTCGCGAAACTCCCTCATCCTCTCCTGATTCGGTTTCGGCTTTTCCGCCGCCACGCGCACTAGGGCGCGCGCTGTCTGCGCCATGTGCGAGGCAAAGCCCCGCAGGCGCTCAAAGTAAGTCAGGTTTGGGAAGATGGCTTCCTGCTGCTTGACCGCCTGAGCAATTTCCTCCCACGGATCGGCTGCCCCTGCGTTCTTGGGATCGGCCTTGAACGAGCCGCGCAGTTTAGTCTCGTCCGCCGCCTTGCCGGCCATGATGGTCTTATCGAGCAATCCCGACATATATCCCGTGATGGCTTTTTGCGAGTTCTGCAGGCCAAAAATATCTTCCTTCGCGATGCGGGCATTCTCTTCCGACTGCTTGCTGAACTCCTGCAGTAGGGCAATTCGCCGCGCGTAGACCTTCAGAGTCGATGGATATTGCACGTCCCGCAGGAAGCCGAGCTGTGCCATGGTCAGCATGCGCCCGGTATTGCCCGGATGTCCGGAGACGAAAATCAGGTCGCCGTCTACCCCTCCCGTGCGCGACCACTGCAGATAGTGATCGAGATGCGCAGGTTTGTCATTCTCATAGACTCGGAAGAATGTGATGTCCAGGTCATAGCGCGGATAGGTGAAGTTATCGGGATCGCCGCCAAAGAATGCCGCGTCGAACTCGGGCGCGAATACCAAGCGGACGTCGGTGTACTTCTTATACTTGTAGAGGTTGTAGACTTGGCCAGAGTAAAAGACCACAACGTCACAACGCAGTCCGGTGGCGGTCGTGCAGTCTTTCTCGACCTGCGACATGGCTGCGCGCTGGACCTGCCCGGCTTCAGCAGCCGACATTTCGGGTTTCACGCCGGCCTCAATCTTGTTCGTCACGTCCTCAATCCCGACAAGTTCGTTCAGTTCCAGGTTCGGGCACTTGGCTTCGTCCGCCTGAGTCTTCGCATAGAAGCCGGTCTTGATGTAGTCATGACCTTCCGTTGAAAGCTGCTGAACGCATGCGGCGCCCACGTGATGATTGGTGAAGGTCAGGCCGTCCGCAGAGACAAACGATCCGGAGCCACCATTGTTGAAGCGCACCGATGACAGGCGGAGGTGGTCAAGCCACTGTTGTGTGAGTTCGAAACCATACTTGGTTTTTATCTTGTCTTTTGGGGTTGCATTATAAAGCCACATGCCCTCGTCGGCAGAGGCCATGGTTGTAAGCAAGAAAGTAAAGACGAGCAGAATCGAGAAGTAGCGTTTCATTTCGGGTGGTTCCTCCGTGAGGAATATGAGAGCCAGAACAAGATCGCGGGCCTACAGCGGGTGTACCCTTCAATATACGCTCGTTTGCGCGAGAGGCAAACGACGCCTTCGCGATCGAATGGCCAGAAATGCGCGCCAGAGGCCCGTTTCGGGCATCTGCGGCTGGGTACCAGCGGTTACCTCGGACGGTTGGAAAGTTGACGGCGTTTCAGGTATAAAAAAAGGTTGCATTCCCCGCGTCCCTCCTCGCGCGGTCCCGCAACGTAAAATCCAGCGATCGAAGCGAGAGACTAATGTCCAGCGTCACCACAACTCATGCCCCCAAGGGACTTGAGGGAGTCGTTGCTACCAATTCAAAGATCTGCTACATCGACGGCGACCGCGGCGTCCTGGCCTACCGCGGCATAGATATTCACGAATTGGCGGACCGCTCGAACTTCGAAGAGACTTGCTATTTGCTCTGGTTTGGCAAGTTGCCCACACGTCTCGAGTTGCGCGAACTCCACGACCGCCTCGCCGAGGAGCGCAAGCTGGATGCTTCGATCATCACGCTGCTTCGCAACGCACCCCGGCACGCGCTGCCAATGGACGTGTTGCGCACTGCCGTTTCGGCCTTGTCGTTTTATGATCCCGAGGAGAAAAGCAACGATCGCAAAGCCAATGTGGACAAGGCGATTCGCCTCACTTCGCAGATCGCGATGATCGTCGCCGCCTACGATCGCATTCGCAAGGGACATCCGGTCGTCGAGCCAGATCGCTCGCTTTCTCACGCCGCGAATTTCCTGCTCATGCTCAACGGAAAGCATCCCTCGGCAACCGCGGAGCGCGCGCTTGACATCGCGCTCATCCTGCACGCGGACCATGAACTCAACGCCTCTACATTTGCTGCGCGTGTTACCGCGGCCACTCTGTCAGACATGCATTCCGCCATAACCTCTGCGATCGGCGCCCTGAAAGGCCCGCTGCACGGTGGTGCGAACGAAGCGGTATTCCAGATTCTGCAAGCTATTGATTCCTCGGGTGCCGACCCCATCGACTACATCAAAGGTATGCTGGCGCAGAAGAAGAAGGTCCCGGGTTTCGGACACCGCGTTTATCACACCGAGGATCCGCGCGCCACGCACCTCCGCGTCATGTCGCGCGATCTTGGCAACTCGAGCGGGCAGGCGAAGTGGTTTGAAATTTCCCGCAAGATTGAAGAGTTCGTGAACGCCGACAAGAAGCTCAACGCCAATGTCGATTTCTACTCGGCTTCCACCTATCACACGCTCGGCATCGACGTGGACCTGTTTACACCCATCTTCGCCATCTCCCGTATCAGCGGATGGGCCGCCCACGTCATCGAGCAACTCGACGACAACCGCCTGATCCGCCCCCGCGCCGAATACCTGGGCCCCGAGTACCCCAATCACTACGTAGCCCTCGATCAAAGATAGGGGCATCGTTGCGAACAATCGTCTCGGCCGGTCTACCTTCTGCTGGCAGCGGGCGAGAGTTCGAACACGGCACCGTCGCCCGCAAGTTGACCGTTCACATCGCCCCCGTAAAGCGCGCTGCCGAAAATATTGCCGGAGGCATCCATGAGAAGCGATGTCGGATCGCTGCCACCGAGTCCATTCGAGAAGACAAACAGCGGAGATTCACTCCAACCGCCGTTTTTGGGCGAGAGCTCCGAGATTACCCCATAGGCTCCCGAGACGGGGAAGCTTGCCGCAACAAATAAATTTCCGCCATTGGCTATGACCGAGTTTGGATAGGCGCCGTCCGCCATGCTGCCAGTGAACTGGTAAATACTGGACGACGACCAACCGGTGGAGGTATGCGACAACCGGAAGATCGTCCCGCATCCCGAGAAGCAGTTGCCGTTCTGAATGCCACCTGTGCCGGTGACTCCGAACAGTTTGCCGCTGGCGTCCTGAATCAGCGAGCCTGGACCTGCGCCGTCGGTGAAGTTGAAGCGGTGTAGAACAGATTCTGTCCATGAGCCCGAGGCCGTTGGACTGAGTTCATACACGATGCCGCAGCCTAGACCGTTGCTGCAATGCGCTCCTCCGCTCAGCGTCGTTCCGAACAAATGGCCCGAGCTGTCGAGAATCATCCGGCCATAAGCAAGGGCTCCGTCGGGACGGCCCGTAAACCGGTAGAGGACCGTTTGTTTCCACGACGAGCCTGACGGCGAAAGTTCGAAGACCACGCCGCAGCCGCCCGCACATGCATAGCCTCCTCCCCATGAGGTTTCACCGTATATGTTTCCTTTTCCGTCAAGGACGAGGGCCACGGGATGGGCGCCGTTGGCGACCTTGTCCGGGAAGGAAAAAAGGACAGCGTAGCTCCATCCGCCCCCGGCTTGAGGGACCATTTTGAAGACCTTGCCGTTGCTCTGTTGGCCGCCGTAGGCGACTCCATAAATATTTCCGGAGGCGTCAAGGGCGATCTGCACCGGAACAAAGCCGTCGGCTCCGCCGGTGAACTCGTGGATGACCGTGGCGTTCAGGCTGCCACCGGAGTTTGTGACTTCGAAAACTGTGCCGCACCCTAAGGTCTCGCAGAAACTATCTCCCCCGTAAGGTGCCACGCCGTAGAAGTTGCCAGCCGAATCCTCGACCAGGCTGTTGGGTTGGCTGCCGAGGGATTTCTGGAACACGAATGTTTCGCTCACGCCGTACTGGGCATAAAGGCTGGTGCTGAGAAGGCTGGTGCTGAGCAGGCATGTGATGGCGGCCAGGATGAACACGGATATGCGATGAGACTTTTTCAAGTTCTTATCTCCTGCGAACTTATTCGGCTTCGGGTAAACGAACCATGGGGCCCACATCACGATCGTCTTAGAGATTCAAGAGCCGTAGCTCGTGAAAAGTGAGAGCGAGGGGGGTCGCATCACGGCGGGAGGGGGGAGAAAAGAGCCAGTCGCCTGAGTCCCGTATTATTCTCACGCCTGAACCGATTGTCAACTGCAGTGGTGGGCGGGTAGTGGGGTCTTTATCTTTTCCACAGGTGATCAAATCGGTTCGTACAAGCCCCTGCTAATACGCCGGAAGCGCGGACGCATCCCTCTGCTGCGTACCATGTAGCCCTTTAATTCGTAATTAGCGAGCACCGTTCTGATGTGGTGTTCGCTGACTTCGGGAAAGTGTTCGCGATAGTCGCCCACACGGAACGGAGTGTTGATTCTTCCGTTTAGAGAAAGCCTAACGATTTGGTCAGCGAGATGTTCGTCGGTTGGAGTTCTCATAATGAGGTCGCGAGTGCTTTCAGGATAAGCGCCTTGTCGGATTGCACGCCGATTCCGTGTATCTTCAGGAAGTAATTGCAAACGCCCGTCATTCGCACCGCAGAGCGGATGGAGTTTCCTTCGACTACGGCCCTAACAACCTGCACTTGTGCATCATCGTGAGCCGTTTCACATACCCAACTATATGCTTGAGCGCGTAAGATGGCAGGTCATTATTTGATCCTGGTGAGTTCGGCGGGTTTGCTAGGCATCCTCCTCCCACCGCCTATCATGCCCGTCATCGTTAGCCCGAAAAGCAACTGTTCCAGTTCGGACGTGGGAATGGCCAATTCGTTGGCAACTTGATCCCGGCTTATGCCGTCCTTGTAGAGCGAAGCGAAAAGCTGTGGAAGCACCAGTGATGTTTCTCTTGGTAATTCATTGGGTTCTTTATCGCGTCCGCGTTTAGCGATCTCTATACAAATTCCCCGATATTGCCACGCAGTTAACAGGTCCAGGGCGTGCAACCGATATGCTAGAGCGCCTACGGAAACGCCCCATATTTTTTTCAGAGAGACTAACGCTTGATAAGTGGGAAACCGGCGAGCGTGAGCAAAAATAGTCCCCTGAGGCATGAGGAAGGCGGAAGCAAATGCATTGGCTTGTTTCTCTGCCTCAATGCCTCTTGGCGAACCATGCTTGTGAAGCACCAGATGGCCCAATTCGTGGGCTGCATCAAAGCGGCTGTGTTCGGTAGTCTTATTGCTATTCAGGAAGACATACGGGATGCCATCAGTCCACAGAGAAAACGCATCAACCTCCCGCGCGTCCAAAGCCAACGAAAACATGCGGACACCTTTTGACTCCAAAAGGTGAATCATGTTTCTGATGGACAAAACTCCCAGACCCCAGTCCCGACGAACATACTCGGCCGCTGCTTCGGGATCGCCGGTAAGGCTAATGTCTGGAATTTGCACGGTGGGGAGTTCAAACTTCCGCTTCAGCCAACCGCTAAGATGCAAACCAAATGCAGCTTGAGTCAGCGCCATATCGCGCAGCGGAGCCAACATTTTTGACATGGATCGAAAGCTGCCGCTATCGAGATCAGGAACCTCGATGTCCTCGCCAAAGAAAAATTCGCGCGGGAACCTGAGCACCCCAGCGATTCGGCTGACTACGTCATCCTCTGGAACAGTAACTCCTGCCTCATACGAATGCACCGTCTTACGGTCAACGCCGATGAGTCCAGCGAGAGCCAACTTCGCCATTCCCCTTCGCTTACGGGCCAGCGTGAGCCTGCTCGGGTTGAACGATTCTTCATCATCCAACCTTCCGAATTTCCACCGAAATTTCTGGGCTTTGTCCACCGTCATCTGTCCCGATCCTGACCGCATCATTCGTGTCAAACTTCACTGGTGGGAAAATAATTCGCTCGATCCAGCCATCTACGTGACGATCCTCGCCCATGTGATTCGGGCGAGAAAGTTCATAACGAATTTCGCCGCGAACATAGTCTCGATACACTAGGAATAGCCACGTATCCCGTCCTGGCACTTTCATTGAAGCGGTAACCACTGCAGCAGTTTCTTCCATGAACACGAACCGTGTCTGGTTCGCTTCCACGAAATCCGCCGTGCGTGGCCCCCTCGGATTGCGAGTGCAAGGGAATCCTTCCTTGATGCCAGTATCCGCGTCTCCGGAAGTAAACGTGATCGCCATTGTTCCTTGCGCATTGACTGCAAGGGGAAGATTGTCCTCGTTCTTCCTCGCCCAATGGAATTTTGTTAGTCCCTCACGAAGATAACGATTCCCTTCGCCCCATGCCCAGCTTGCCGGAATAGTTGGGGGGTGATTCGGAGTGCAAGAATTGTAGGCGGCGAGGCTTTCTGCTGCCGCACGATCAAACGGTTCTCGCGTTAGACCATATGTCGCTAACTGCTGATCGACATCGAAAGGATCGGCGTAGATTTTAGTTTCTGGATTCATTCCCACCTCAATCTCCCAAAACGCTACCACAATTGAGGGAGGAAAATGGGAGATTGAAAAATTTTCTTGTGGAAAATGTTCCAGACGGGTTAACCCCAACGAGACTTGGCTGCTTTCCGTGCTAATGTACTTCCGCTTGGCCGCAGACAACTTCCTTGCTGTAGTCTTCCCGCCGAGCGCGCCAAGAGCAGCCGCATTAGGATTGTGGTTGTCGGGTTCTGGTACCGGAAGGGCGGTGTCGTCCCTCTGTCCCCTATCGCGTGCTCTACAACAACTTCCATGCTCCCCAAAAAAGTGCAGCCCCACAGTGAGGGCCGGCGCCAAAAAGCACCTAACTCCTTATTCCGCAGGATTTTACGCGCAACCCCCTGATTCTAATAGATTAAAAGCTGATTTTCCCGCTAAACCCATGATTCTAATAGACCAGGGGGGAGGGGGGATACCCTCAAAAAATCAATGTTCTGCGAAGCCGTGGGAAAAGATTTCCCGCCGCCTCAAACGCAAAATTCTCATCCCGCACGTAGAATTAAAGCGAGAGTCCGCATGCATCGCATTTACCTCGACAACAACGCCACGACCCCGGTTTTGCCCGAGGTGTTCGAGGCCATGCGTCCGTATTTTGGAGAGCATTTCGGCAACGCCTCGTCCATTCATCATCACGGACAGGAGACGCGAGCCGCAGTCGAGGACGCGCGCGAATCAGTCGCAGCCTTGCTCGGCTGTCGCTCGTCGGAGATCGTTTTCACCAGCGGCGGAACCGAAGCCGACAATTTGGCAATTGCCGGACTGATGAACGCCGGAGATCACGTCATCACGTCGAGCATTGAGCATCACGCAGTTCTGCTGGCATGCAAGCATCTGGAAGAGATTGGTTGTGAAGTCACAGTGTTGCCAGTCGACGGACGAAGTTTGGTCGATCCCGCAGACGTGCGACGCGCGCTGCGTCCCAACACAAAGCTGATTTCTGTGATGATGGCCAACAACGAGACCGGAGTCTTGCAGCCCGTCGAAGAGATCGGAAAGATTGCCGCAGAGGCCGGAATCTGTTTCCACACCGACGCAGTGCAAGCAGCGGGCAAAGTTCCTATCGACGTGAATCGAATCGGTTGCCACGCGCTCACGATTTCAGGCCACAAGATTCATGCGCCGCAGGGTATCGGCGCGCTCTACGTGAAGAAGGGAACCCGTATCCAGCCGCTGTTCTATGGTGGACGCCACGAGCGCTCGCGCCGCGCAGGTACTGAGAACGTTCCGGGAATCGTCGGCTTGGGCAAGGCCGCGCAACTTGCTAAGCAAGCATTCGATCGCGGCGACGACAAAAAGCTGTCCGCAATGCGCGATCGCTTACAGCAGGGAATCCTCGCCCAGGTTGAAGAAGCCGGAGTGAACGGAGACGGCGCGCCGCGCGTGCCCAATACCACGAACCTTCATTTCGACCATATCGACGGAGAAGCTATGGTGATCGCCCTCGACCTGAAAGGATTGGCAGTGTCCACCGGCGCGGCGTGTTCGTCGGGCGCGATCGAGCCTTCGCACGTGCTCGTCGCGATGGGCCTGCGCGCCGATCAAGCCCGCGCAAGCATTCGCTTCAGTTTGGGCAAGCAGACGGTCGCAGAAGAGATTGATTACGCCCTTGCGCTCGTGCCCGAGACCGTAGCACGCTTGCGAGAATTGTCACCGGTATACAAGAAGCAAGCACTTAGCATTTAGCGGTCCCCGATCCGTAACGGCTAAATGCTAAGATTTTAAAGAGAATGTCCGAAGCCAACACCATCGCAGTAGCCATGTCGGGCGGTGTGGATTCTTCCACCGTCGCGGCCATGTTGCGCGCCGAGGGACACACCGTCATCGGCCTCACCATGCAGCTCTGGAACCAGCGCCGCATGGCCGGACGCGAGGGCATGCCCGAGTCCGTCCAGGGACGCTGCTGCTCCCTCGACGACGTTTACGACGCCCGCCGCGTTGCTCAACAGATCGGCATCCCGTATTACGTTGTCAACCACGAAGAGCGGTTCGAGCGCGACGTGGTTCGTCCGTTCGTCGAAGAGTATCTCTCCGGACGCACGCCGATTCCTTGCAGTCTCTGCAACAATCACTTGAAGTTTGATCAGTTGCTCATTGTGGCTCAGCAGATTGGCGCGGAGCGCGTTGCCACCGGACACTACGCCCGCGTCGCCTTCGATGAGGCGCGAGGCCGCTGGCTGCTCAAGCGTCCCGCGGATCTGAGCAAGGACCAGACGTATTTCCTGTTTGGTCTCACGCAGGAGCAGCTTAGCCGCACCATCTTTCCGCTCGGCGACATGACCAAGCCCGAGGTCCGCGAACTCGCCCGTCATCACGGGCTCGCGCTCGCCGAGAAGCCCGACTCGCAGGAGATTTGTTTTGTTCCCGGCGGCGACTACAAGCGCTTCATTGACGCCTATCTCGCCGAGCAGGGAGAGTCGTTGCCCGACACCGCCGGCGACCTCGTCACGACCGGCGGTGAAGTCATCGGCGAGCACGGCGGCATTCACAACTTTACCGTGGGACAGCGCAAGGGACTCGGCGTGGCCACAGGTTCGCCGCTTTACGTGATTCAGATCAGCGGCGCGAACAAGCAAGTCGTGGTTGGTGGAGAAGAGAACCTCTATTCGCGCACCCTGCGCGCCCGTCGCGTGAACCTGATCTCTGTGGACGATCTGCGTGAGCCAATGCGCGTGAGCGTAAAGATTCGCCATCGTCACGAGCCCGCCGCAGCCGTGATTGAAAAAGTGAAGGCCGAGCGCGCAGACGACGAAATCCTCGTCACCTTCGACGAGCCCCAGCGCGCCATCACGCCAGGTCAGGCTGCAGTGTTCTACGACGGCAACATCGTGGTCGGCGGCGGCTGGATCGTATAAGAATTTCGCTGTCCCTCAGCGCCCGCCTCCAACCTGCAGAATCGCGCCCGTAGTGTACGACGCCGCTGGCGACAGCAGCCACAGCACGCTCTCGGCCACTTCTTGCGGCAGCCCCGCTCTTCCCATTGGGATCGTTCCCATCAACCGCTGTATCCGGCCGGGCTCGCCGCTCGCGGCGTGTAGACCAGTCTCGACCAATCCCGGAGCAACCGCGTTCACTCGGATGCCTTCTGTCGCGACCTCCCGTGCCAACCCGATCGTAAAGCTGTCCACCGCCCCCTTCGACGCAGCGTAGTGTACCCACTCACCCGCCGATCCGGTGTGCGCCGCGCGCGAAGAAATATTCACGATCGTGCCGCCCGTTCCCCCATGCCGCGTGGACATACGCCGCACCGCCTCGCGCGCGCATAAAATTGTCCCCGCCACGTTGACCGCGAATACTCTTTCCAACGCCTCTGCAGTCACCGACTCCACGCGCGCGAAGCCGCCCGTGATCGCCGCATTGTTCACCAAGCCTTTGATCGGACCCAACTCGCGTTCCGCGGTTTCAAACATCTGCACGATCTGATCTTCCTGCGCTACGTCGGCGCCAATCGCGAGCGCGCGTCCAGCTCGCGTCACAATCTCAGCGGCCACCTGCTTCGCCTCAGCCTCTCCCGTGGCATAATTCACCGCGACCGCCCAGCCGCGTTCCCCCGCGAGTCGCGCCACCGCAGCGCCAATCCCGCGGCTGGCTCCGGTGACGATGAGTGTTCCTAACTCCAATTTTGTGTTCTGAGGTTGCGACAGGGAGGCCTCCAGCGGTTAGCGTCTAGCATTTGGCATTTAGCGCTTGGTCACGCCATCGTTAAGCACTGCAGGCTAACTGACAAGTGCTGAAAGCTGAGAACTGAGAACTGAGAACTGCGAACTGCTCTACGCCTTCACCGCTTCCCGTCGCCCATGCATCATCTCGACGACCGCTTCATACATCCGTTTTCGGGCTTCGTGACGTTCGTTGGCGCGCGTGATGTAGCGGACGTGCACTTCGATCCCGGCCGCGGTCGGAACCACGTTGATCCCGGGTACCGCCGACAATGCCTGCACGCGATACTTCGTGGTCGCCTGCTGCCACTCCGCTTCCGCCTTGCCCGCGTTGGCTTGCGTCTCTTTCTCCACCAACTTCTGAATACCGTCAATGATCGGGTACGGATCCTGCGACGGTGGAATCAGCACCTGGATCTCATCCCACATCCACTGGCCGGATGTCGTGAAGTTGAAGAAGTGTCCTTCGATGGCGAAACTGTTTACAAACGAAACGCGCCGGCCGGTGGGATGCCCTGCATCGGTCCAACTGCCGGTTTCGAGAAGCACGGTCTTCAGCAATCCCACCTCGACGACTTCTCCACCCACGCCATTGATCTCAACCCAGTCGCCGACTCGGATGCCGTTGCGCCCCATCAGCACGAACCATCCGAAGAAGGCCACGATGAAATCTTTCATCGCCACCGTCAGGCCCGCGCCCGCCAAACCCAGCACGGTAGTCGTTTGCGTGGGCATGCCAAAAACAATGAAGAGGATTACGATCGCGCCCACCGCCTGCGTTGCGAATGTGATCACGGCGCGCAGCGTGTCGATGCGTTTATTCTCCGCCGCCATACCAACAAAAAGGCGGTCGATCAGACGGTCGGCAATGTAAACCGCCAGCAGCACGAGCAGAATCCAAAGCACCGCCTCGATGATGCGGTGTAGCGCGGCCCGCTCGCGCGTCTCTACGATCGCGATCCAGTTGCCGTAGATGTCGTTGAGATCCTGCTCATCCTGCACGCGCCGGCCCAGGTCCGCCAGGTTTTTCTGATCACGCGTGTGCTGCTTCAGCGCATCCATTGCGCCCTTGGCCGATGCTTTCGACTCTTCCCGCGTGGCCGCCTTACTGTTCTTGGCGAACCCCTTGGCCTGTTCTTTGGCCGCGTCGCGAGTATCTTTGTCTTTCTCGACCTGCGCTGCTAAGGCGACGTGACGCTGGTTGAGGCGCTCCTGTTTGGCGGCTGTCTCGTCTCGCGCTTCCTGCAACTTCGCTTTTTTCTCGCGCAATGCCTGCCACGCACGCACCACGTTTAGCAGCGTGTGCGCCTGGTAATCCTGCTCGTGCGCATTTACCGCCGAACCCGCCGGCGCCACATTGTGGTCGCCTGCTTCGTGTTCTGCCTGCAAGCGTTTGATCTTCGATTGCGGATCTCCGCCCGCCTGCTCCAGATCTTCGGAAGCGTCGTCAACCTCATCCTGGTCCAGATCCATCTGCGCTTTGGCGACGTCGATCTGATCCTGCAGGTTGTCTTTCTGCGACTCGGCCGCCGCGGCAAGTCGCCGAGTCAACAGCGCGATGTTTTCCTGATCTTCCTTAAGAGTTTGTTCGGCCTTCGCCTTGCGCTCCGCGATTTGTTTGGCTTCAGGCGAAAGCGGCGGAGGGTTTTCTTCCGCGGTCCGCAGGGTATCGAAGAAGGCGAGATCCACCTCGTGGTCGCCTACTTTTTCCGCTTCGTGGGCTAGTGCCTGTTCTTCCGGCGTGCCTGCGATTGCGGCCATCCGGCGTGCTGTTTGCAAGGGACGCTGGTCCACCAGAGGACGCTGTGTGGCGGGCGTTTTTCGGCCGGGCGCTTTCTTGTTCAGCGTCGCGGATGTCTCGTCGCTGGGCGCTGGCAACTCGCGCGTCCACACGATTCCCACGATGGCCGCTGCCACCAGCAAGAGCAGCACGATCCCGGTAATCCACTGCCGAACCTTCATAACGATTTTGAAATTATTCCCAAAATCATGCAGCAGAGACGTTGGCGACGTCTTCCTGCCCAACCTCAGCCGCTCACCCAGAAGGCGAACGACCGACAGTCAGACCACTGTAGCAAGAAACGGCGGCTCCCCGCGACAGTCACAAGTCCATCTGTGTTCTATGAGGTCTGCTCAGCGCTCTTAGAGAAAATTCCTGCCGCCAAACCTCCGTAACCTGCCATGTCGGAATCGGTGCCCGTAGACTTGTCGCATCAGGGCAAGCATGCTCGAAGCCATTCAAGAGATTCTCAACGAACCGTGGAAGCCTGTCTCCCGCCCCGCGCTGATGGCGTGGCTCTTGTTCTACGCGGGTTTCCTCATCTACGCCTTCAATGCGCACGGCGCAGGCTTGTTCATCGACGCCGCGAACCTTGTCGTCCATGAAGGCGGACACAACCTGTTCGGATGGTTTGGTCCCACGCTCGGACTCTGGGGAGGAACCCTGTTGCAGTGGCTCGTCCCCTTTCTTTTGGCTGCTTACTTTTTCACCCAGCGCCAGACCACCGGCTTCGTCTTCAGCCTGTTCTTCTTTTTCGAAAACTGGCTCTATACCGCAACCTACATGGCTGACGCCCGCGACCAGGCGCTCCCGCTGGTCACGACCGGAGATCCGGACTTCGTCGAGCACGATTTTCACGCCATCTTTTCAAGCCTTGGAGTGCTCGACTACGACACCAAGATCGGCGCTACCGTCCGCTTTCTCGGTTTTTGCGGGATGATCGGCGTGACCTTTTGGCTGGCTCTGCGATTGAAAGCAGGTAACACCGAACAAAAGCGCACGGTGGCCTTTCCGCAACCGGCGATCCCCCTCGTACAGCGTTTCCCTGGAAAGCGGGCAACCGCTGCGCCGCCTCCGGTGTCCAATGCGGATAGAGCGCAACCTGCCCACAAACCTGATCCGGGCAAATAAAGCGAGGTTCGCATGACATCCCGCTCCCGATGGATCTTGGCTTTCCTATTCTGCGCCCTGATTCGCACCGAGGCGCAGTCCTACGGGAGCGAATTGCAGTGGGGCGTCGACGCTCAGCAGAAAGGCTACTACGAGATGGCGATCCAGCACTTTCAAAAAGCGATGGAACTCGATCCCACTCAGATACCTCCTCACGTTTATTTAGCCACATCTTATGCAAGCCAATACATTCCCGGCGTGCAGACGGAAGATAATCTGCAGTTCGCCGCGGAAGCGATCGAGCAGTACAAATTTGTGCTCGATTCAGAGGTGGACCGCCAATCAAAAATCACCAGCGCTAAAGGGATCGCCTACCTGTATCTGAACATGAAGAAGCTCGACGAGGCGGAAAACTACTACTCGAAGGCCTCCTACCTGGATCCGAAGGACGCCGAGAACTTCTACTACATGGGCGTTATCGATTGGATGCAAGCCTACCAACCGCGCATGGAAGCTCGCGCGAAACTCAAGCTCAGGTCCGGGGATTACTTGAATGCCGCCAACCCGCAACAAAAGAGGGTCTGCGATGAACTGCGGGAAAAATATGCTTCCACGGTGGAGGCAGGTCTCAGTAATCTGAAATATGCCATCTTTCTCCGTCCTGACTACGACGACGCCATGGCCGACATGAATCTGATGTACCGCGAGAGAGCTGACCTCGAGTGCGACAACGCGTCCGCCCGCTACGAGGACCTTAGAACCGCCGATGAGTGGGTGGATAGAGCCCTGGCCATCAAAAAGGCTAAGGCCGACAAAGCATCCGCGCCTACGGCACCCAGTCCCCAATAAAGATATTCGTTTCGTGCGGCGCTTTGGCGTTGCGGTTCGAGGCCCACACCAACTTCTTGCCGTCGGGTGAAAACATGGGGAAGCCATCGAATCCGTCGCTGTAGGTGATCCGCTCCATCCCCGAGCCGTCGGGGTTCATCATCCACAACTCAAAATTTCCTTCGCCGCCTGTGGCGTGCGTGTCAGGATCGTAATTCGAAGAAAAGATAATTCGCTTGCCGTCTGCGGTGTAGGCTGGCCCGAAACTGGCAGCGCCCAGGTTCGTGATTTGTTTTTTGCCGCTGCCGTCGGCGTTCATCGTCCAGATCTCGAGCGACGTCGGCCGGATCAAGTTCTGGGCCAGCAATTCTTTGTAGTCGGAAATTTCGTTCTCCGTCTTCGGATGGTAGGCGCGATAAACAATCGTCTTCCGGTCGGGAGAAAACGTCGGCCCGCCGTCGTATCCCAACTCGTGCGTGAGTTGCTTCACGTTCTTCCCGTCGGCGTCCATGGTGTAAATGTCGAGATCGCCGTTGCGCAACGAAGTGAAAGTAATCTTCTTGCCATCGAGCGAGATGGTCGCCTCGGCGTCGTAGCCGGGCGTGTTGGTCAACTGTTTCAGATTCGAGCCATCGAGATTCGCGGTGAAGATGTCATATCCCGAATACACGCCCCACACGTAACCCTTCGAGAAATCCGGACGGGGCGGGCACTCCGGGCTCGCCAGATGCGTGGACGCGTAAAGAATCTTTTTGCCATCGGGATAGAAGAAGCTGCACGTGGTGCGTCCCTTTCCAGTCGAGACCATGTGCTGGTCCGTGCCGTCGATGTTCATGATGAAAATCTGATCGCACTTCACATCGCCATGCGATGACTGGTAGATCAGCTTCTTGCCATCCGCGGAAAAGTACGCCTCTGCGTTTTGCCCGCCAAACGTAAGTTGGTGCACGTTGCGTAGATGCTTCTCCTGCCTGGTGGCCATCTCGGGAGCGCTCGAAGTCTGTGCGGAAAGTATCGGCAGAGAAAAGATTGCAAACGCGGCAAGAGTGGGCAAGAGAATGCGCTTCATAGGATGGGCGCTAGTGTAGCAAGGTTAGTTCTCAGTTCCCAGTTCTCAGTCGAACTCGTAGAACTCGCACTGAGAGCTGGGAACTGCGAACTTGCCATCGCGGAGTAGAATGACCGCGTCTTTTCCGGAGGCTGAGCGTGAGATTTTCTTTTCTGTCGCCCCAGATTGTCGCGATTTGCGCAGCGTTTGTGCTGATCATGGCGTACTACCTGTCAGTTCGACGCCCGGCGAGCACTACCACAAGCAATAGCAAACTGAGCGCTACCTTGAAGATCCTTGTGCTAGTGTGCCTCAGTTGCATTGCGATCCTGGCCTTCTATAGGGCTGCGACCAGTCCGGCGAATCATCCGGAGGCTCGCGTTTCACTGACCTACTTCGCCGTCCCCACCGTGTCTGCATCGCCGAAGGCCACTGCCGACACGCTGAAGCAACTCGAAGCGGAATTGATGAAAGCCTCCGCCGAGAAGGGCTCGCAGGGATACATGTCGTACTACGCCGAGGATGCGGTCGAAGTACCCAACGGCGCTTTGATCATTACAGGAAAAGCGAATATCGCCCAAGGCATGGGCTTTCTCGATGACAAGAACAATCGACTGATCTGGACGCCTGTGGGCGGCGACATTTCTGCGTCCGCTGATCTTGGCTACACCTACGGCAACTACGAATTCCATTCAAAGAGCAAGGAAGGGCAGGCTGTCGTCGAATACGGCAAGTACACAAGCATCTGGAAGCTGCAAAAAGATGGAAGCTGGAAGGTTGTTCTCGACATGGGAAACTCCAGTCCGCATCCAAAAGCGTGACGCGGAGAGTCACGCCGCTTAAACGGCGTATCGCCTGTTCGTTTATCGGAATCGAGTCGTGCGCCACAAAGCGATTCCACAGGTCGCGAGCAGCGAAAGCATCGCCACGCTAAGCGCGATAGCCCAACCCAAACCGATATCCATATGAGGAAATTTCGCGATCGCGGCGAGAGGGGCGAACAATGCGGTCGTGCCTAGAATCAGTATCCAATCGATCAGCGTTCTGCGAGTTGAGCCAGACTCGTACTCGCGGCCTTCCATGCCAGCGCGAACGTATTCACCTTCGACGCCATAGCGTGCGCCTTCGCGATCGGCGGCGTCTTGCCACGACGAATGCTCGCGCGCCGTTGCCGATGAGAGCGCGATCGCGACTGCGCCGAGGGCCATCAGAATCGATCCTCCCGCGACTTGTACGTATACACTCTGGCTCGCGCCGCGCAACTCGTGAAAGACCAAAACGCCCCAAAGCAATCCCCAGAGTTGATTCGTGTTCGAGAGCGGAATGCCGCGGCTGATGCCAACGTATTTCGTGGCGTACTGCTGAAACAAATCTCCAAGGACCCAGACGAATCCGCCAAGCATCAGCCAGAAGAGCACGTCGCGAGCGCTCGTGAGTTCGTGCCACAACGGAGTTGCGCCACGATAGCCCAGCGCGAGCAGCGTCATGGTAACGACTTCGCCGACCGTAAAGAAAGTGATGAACGATAGCGGATTCATTCCCGTCAAATACGCCTTGCGGTAGGGAATGTACATCGTTCCCCAAAGGATTCCTGCGCCGAGCGCGGCGAAGATTCCGAGCGCAGCTTTGCCTGGTGCTGCTTCGTGAGACGAGGCGATCGCGAGCAGCGTCGCTCCAGCGAACATGCAGATTGCTCCGCCGATCACCCCGAGCCAGCGCTTCCATCCAGCGTAGTGGAGTTCATTGAAGAGCAGGAATCCCCAGAAGATGCCGAGCAGGCTGTTCGTGTTCCACAGCGGAAACGCAATGCTCAAACCAACATTGCGAATCGCGTAAATGGTGAGTGTGTTTGCGACAGCCCACATGCATCCAGCGAGTACAGCCCAGACGATGAGATGCGGCGCTTGGCGCACGTCGTTGCGCACGTGCGAAGTGCCGCGAATGAACGCGGGAACGCTCCAGCGCGCGAGGAAAACTCCACAGACCATGATGAGCGAGACGGTGATCGGAGAGATGTCTGGATTGACGAGCTTGATCGGCGCTTCTGCACCTCCGAGCCAAGCGCCTGCGGCGAATCCACAGAAGATGCCGAGCGCTTGCAGGCTGCGCAGCCGCGTCGCGAGCATCGGCGTTTGCGTCGTGGACATTAGCGGAGCTTGTCGAGCAGCACGAGTCCTGCGACGAGGACGCAGAGCGGAATCCAAAAATGAATGTCAGTTGCGATGGCGCGAAACAGCTTGCGGGATTCGTTCTGATTGGGCGTGATCATTTCAGATGGCGTCGATGTGGATTGCCATCTTAGGCAGAGAGCGGAGCAGAGTCAACGAGGGCGCGTGACAGAGACCGATCGACCGACCACGGCGGACGGAACATTCGCGTTCCAGTCAACGGAAGTTTGGGTACATCGGAACGATTCCTGGAAGTTGAGTCATCTCCGTTATTCGCGGTTGGAGGACAAGCAGTAAAGAAATGTAGCGTTTTCGAGGACTAGAACCATTGGGTCCACGGATCTCCCATGGCATCTGTCAGTATGTTTGATTCCGTGGAATCCCACCCTAGCCGCAAAAGACGCGGATAGGATGGGGAACCCGAAGTTTTTGTTTGGCAGCAACTGCGGCAGTCTAGAACAAGTTCCACAGGAACTGGTTGTAGACCTCGTGGTGGAACTGGACTTCCTGCGCTTTGACGAACGTGCCTAGAGCGCGGGGGCAGCGGTCGGCAGAAGCTTGCTTCAGGTCGGCGTAGCGTCCCTTCACGTCTTCGCCCAGCAGCGTTGTGGTCCAGTCGGCCTTCTTGAAGTTTGCGAGGGCATCGTAGATGTTGTCGGGCAGGTAGCGTTCGGCCTGGCGCAGGTTCTTGATCTTCGCAGTCTCGCCGTCGAGTCCGGTCTTGAAGATGGAGTGCATGACCAGGTAGGGATTCGCGTCCGGTGCGACGGAGCGGACTTCGACGCGCATGCTCTTCTCGTTGCCGATCGGAATGCGGATCATCGATCCGCGATCGACCGCCGACGCCTTGATCTGGTTTGGCGCTTCGAAGTGGGGATCGAGCCGGCGATAGGCATTGACGCTGGCGTTGAGCAGCAGGCAAATGTCGTTGCCGTGAGTGAGGATGCGATCGACAAAGGCCCATCCCATCTTGCTGAGCTTCTCTTCGCCCTTCGCGTCCCAGAACAGGTTCTTGCCGTTTTCGCTGATCGAAACGTTGGTGTGCATGCCGCTGCCGTTCACGCCGACGACCGGCTTGGGCAAGAATGATGCGGTCAATCCCATGTTGGTCGCGACTTGGCGGCAGATCAGTTTGTAGAGCTGGATCTGGTCGGCGGCGGCGACGACTTCTCCGTAGCCGTAGTTGATTTCAAATTGCGACGGCGCCACTTCCGGATGGTCCTTCTCGTTCTGGAATCCCATGGACCGTTGCACTTCGGCAGTTGTGTCGATAAATGTGCGCAGCGGATCGCCGGGCAGCGAGTGATAGTATCCGCCGGTGTTGACGTATTCGAACTTGCCGCCCACTTCGTGATAGTGGCGCTCGGCGTCGGAGCCTTTGAAGAGGAATCCCTCGATTTCGTTGGCGGCGTTAAGCGTATAACCCTTTTTCTTGTGGAGTTCGTCGGCGTAACTTTTGAGGACGCCGCGAATGTCACCGGAGTACTGAGTGCCTCCCTTGTCGATGACTTCGCCAAAGACGAGGACTTTGCCCGAGCCGAAGACATCGGCAGGAGCCCAGTAGAACGCACCCCAATCGATGCCGAGACGCAAATCGCTTTCGCGCTGCGCGGTGAAGCCGCGAATCGAGGAGCCGTCGAAGGTGAGATTGTCCCAGCTCTTGAGCAGGAACTTCTTGTCGTAGTCGAGCATGTGCAACCGGCCTTCGAGATCGCTGAAGAGCACGGTCACGGCCTTGATCCGCTTCTCGTCGGTGAGGTATTTCAGCCGGTCGTCTTGTACTTTGTGGGTTGCGACGCGGTTCCTGCGCTGATCCTTCGCCTTCAGATTGAGTTCTTCCAGTTCGTCGTACGAGAGTGCCAGGAAATTGCGAAGTTCGGTAGGCATGGATGTCCTTCAGTCTCCTTCGATGACGCTATGATTTGGGCAAAACCACATCACGGATACAGAGTTACTGGAACAAGAAGGTTGAAATGGCTGGTTTCAACGGGCTGACTCGAAACGGGCATCATTGAGAACAATGAAGAATAGCGCGGGAGTTCGGTGGCAGCCAATCGAAAAAGCTGATGCAGGCGATAAAAGGGATTTATTTCGGGAGTTCGGAGACACGAATACCCGAACCCTGTCGTACGCGTAAGCCTATTGAATTTCGAGAGAAATAACGTCGGTGTCGCCCTCGGAGGCCCGATAGTTAATGGCAACCTTCTGCTTAGTCCATGAGCAGGAGAACTGATCGGCTCCCATGAGAATCAGGTGGGTGCGGTTGGCGACCTTAAGTTTAAGGGTTGTCGACCCTGAGGACACAGTCAGGACGGCAGCCGGCTCGGTTGAGCAATCGACACCGCTCAACGTGCCGTGGATGAAGATTGGAGCTCCCCATTTCACCGGAGCCTTCGCAGATTGAGGGGCCGACTCCTCTGATGTGTCTGAGTCATCAGAGTCGTCGGTAGTGCTTTCTCTGGTTTGCAGGCCAACGGATCCGGACTGAAGCCCTTGCTGGAACTGCCGGGCATTGGCGAGGGCCATGGTGACGCGTGAAGCCATCTCGGGACTGCTGCTGTTTTGTATCGTTTGCAGGACGGCGATGGCTTGATCGGGTTGCCGGTTGGCGAGATAAATGTTTGCCAGATTGAAGCGATAGTTTTCATTGCGTGGATCGATGTCTATGGCCTTCCGCATGGTAGCGAGGGCCTTTGCCGAATCGCCCGAGGTACTCTGCGCGAAGGCAAGCAGAGCGTAAGAGTCGGCAAAGTCCGGATCCAAGCTAATCGAGGTCTCCAGTTCTTGAGTTAACACGGGGATATCGGCGCTGCTGCTGAAGCCGCCCTCGCGGGCCATGAGCAGCGCGTTGTAGTAGTGTACCCGCGGATCTTTGGAGTCCATTTGCGAGGCCCGCTTGAAGTAGTCCGAGGCCTGGCTGAAATCCCGCTTTTGCAGGTAGGCGTATCCGAGTCCGCGACAGGCTGCGGCATTGTTTGGATCGGTTTTCAGGATGTCCTGGAATTCGGTGATGGCTCTGGCCTGATAATCGGGTGAATGCAAATGGATGTCAGCCAGCACTGCATTGGCGTCGGTCACGCTTAGCGGGTGAGAGGTGTAATTGCTAGCCTCAAGACGCGCTGGAGCAGGGATCGAATAGTATCTGTAGCGCCCAACCCTGACATAGTCGCCGAGAACTTTGTCAAACTGTGAAGCACTCATCCCAAAGGCCTGTTGAATCGCGGCTTCGACGGAGAGGTGCTTATTTGTTTTCAGGTCAAAATAGACGCCGACCTTCGGCAGAAGTTGATTGTCATAGATGAAGTGCGTCAGCATTCCCGACTCGACATAGAAGGCGGTCCGGCGCCCGCCACTCTCGTTGTAGGTTTCGGAGTACTCCCGCACTTTGAAAAGGTCGGCGATCTTCAACGTGGGGACTTGCTGAAGAATCAAATAATCGTCGTGCGGAATCTTTCCCACCCGCGCTTCTTTGCTGTCGACTTCAATGCTGGAGAAATATTCGGCGAAGCCTTCCTCAAACCACGAATCGAACCGGTCTTGCATGTTTCCATTCATTAGCTGGTGGGCATACTCGTGAAAGACGACGGTCCAGGGATTTTCCTGCGAGAGGTCGAGCATGATGAAGCTGCGATCCGTGCCGCCTTGGAACAATCCTGCGAGTTCCGTGGGTTTGCCCTTCCATAACGGCGCCACTTGGCGCATCTCTTTTGTATTGCGAAACGCGACGATCTGAAGAGGTACGGGCAGATTGACTTTCGCCTTCGTCATCAAGCTGCCGAAAACGGCGCGCATCTGCTCGAAGCGCATGGCGACTTCACGGCCACGTTTTTCTCCAGCGTCGGTGACGACCGAGAAATTGGGTGAGCGCACTTCCACCCACTGGGGGTCGCCTGCAAACATTTTGGATGCACCACAGAAGGGGACAGCCAGCAGGACGGCAAACAACCAGAAGCGAGTGGAGCCCAACAAACAACCGCGAGTGTACATGGCCAGATCCCCCGTATTATTGCCGACATCGTACACCACAAGCGAGACGATGGTTACTGCGTGCCGAAACCGTGTCCCGGCAAGATCCGTTGGATCGCGGCGAGCCCGGTTAGAACCGCGATGAAGTAAATCGTGGCGGGACGGCTCGGGTGTTGAGGCAGATCCGAAGCAAAGAACGCGCGGTAGGCTGCGCCGGCCGCAACCAGAAGGAGTACGTTCTCGCGCAGCGCTGCCCAGAGCAGTAGAGACGCGATCAGCAGAGCGATGCGTTGGCTCTTGCCCAGGGCGAGTGCTGCGTGGCCGCCGTCGAGAATCCAAACGGGGATGAGATTCAGGAGATTCAACGCAGCGCCGACACGGGCGAGCACAAGCCAGTAGGGCTCGTGCGTCTGCCACCACAGCATGGCGCATGCTACGGCCGCGAGGAACCCGGCAAGCGGTCCGGCAAGGCTAACGGCGGCACGAGTCGAGAGTGGAACACCAAGCGCTTGCCATCGGACGTAGGCTCCGAGGCCGGGGAGGAAGATGGGCATATCGGCGGGGAGTCCTCGGCGGCGGATGTCGATGTAGTGGCCCATCTCGTGGATCAGGATGATGGTTGCGAAACCGATGCCGAATTGCGCGCTGGATCCTCTGGAATAGATGAAGACGAAGGCCGCGAAGCTGAGGATGGCTCCGAGGCTAAGAACTCCACGCTGGCGAAGGCTTCTGGTTTTCAGACGCGGCGTAGTGGCGGAGCGCGGATTCTGATTCGCGTCAGCAGTTGTTCCGAGGGCGCGCGCGTGTTCTTCAATCCATTGCGCCTGGGTCGAGGTGGGCGGCAGCAATCGAAGTCCCATCAGCCAGACTTCGCGGGCCCAGCGAAAATCGCCGCTGGCCTCAAGCGCTTTGGCCTCGGCGGCGAGCCGGTCGAGTTGCTCGGAATGCACGAGGGCGTGGCAGGAGTCACAGACGAGCGCTCCGGGCGCGAGTTCGCGCGAGCAGCGCTGGCAGTTTCGGATGAGATCAGGAGTCGTCGTGGACACGGGTTCGAGAGACGCTACTTAATTCTACGTGCAGAGGGCGCCCGGTGGTGAACCTTGGTGCGACTCACGTCCTCAGCGGTGGGGAGTTTTCAAACGGCCCGTTGATTTCAATACTTCGTCCCGCGGCTATCTTCCAGGCTACTCTCATGCCGAAAAATAAGATCAAGAGTCCCATTACGCCCCAGAAGGGATCGTCGCGGAGCTGATAAAACGGAGAAGCCAGTCCGAGCATGGCGAGCCGGCCCAGAAATAAGCCCAAGCTCACTGATGGCCGGACGCGAACAGGTGCACGGGCCGGTCCTTGCGAACCCGAGTCCGATTCCTTTTCTAGCTGTTGCTGCTCGGCAGCCAGCTTCTGTTGCTCGGTCTGCTTAGGGCGATTGTTGTAAACCTCGTAGAGGCCAATTGGAATCGCCGCCATCGAAACAGCGGCGTAGGTGAGCAGAGCGGCAGCAATCTGGTAGCGGCGGCCGCCGACTCCGCCGGAGAACTTCATCATCGCCACGGCAACGAGCCAGCCCACTCCGATGGACATATAGCTGATGACCCACCCCTGGAGAATGATGGCGATGGCCGCGAAGCCGATCAGCCCAAGCACGGCAGCCCCGACACCGGCGGTGATGCCTCGAACGAAGGCAGCGTGGGAATCCTGCGCGCGCTCACGCTGCGCTTTTTCGGCGCACGAGGGGCACATCATTCCGTCGTTCACGCGGTAGTAAGTGGCTCCGATGGGCTGCTGGCAGAGCCGGCAGCGGTCACCGGTCGGGGTTCCGGCGTATTCCGCGGTGCCAAATTGTGGCGTTGGACTGCTGAAACCGGGGTCGGTCATGGCCCGGAAGATAGCACAGAAGGCTGGCTGGTGGTTAGTGCTTAGTGGCTAGTAAGCGCGGTAAGCCGGTGGTTTCACTAACCACTAGCCACGGTCCACTAACTACTGCCGGTGAGCCGAGGCGCCCGCAGCCAATTCACGCAGCGTGGTGAGGAAGCCGGCAGCGGTACGCGGATCAGAGAGGGCGTCGAGGGCGACGGTCGCGGAAAACTGTGGAGAGGTGGGGTGGAAGCGGACCCGTAGAACATCCTGCTGGCGCACGGTCATTAGGGCGTTGAGTTCGGGAGTGGCATCCTGCTTCCAGTGGGTGCGGGTCGTTAGAACCACTGGACCGGGCTCGTAAACGTCCCAAACGCGTTCGTCGCGCTTCGGGGCTGTGACGCCGCGGCTGCGAGCGCACCAGCGATGACGCACGACTTCCAGATGAAACGTGGGCGAACCGCCGAGATCCGCTTCAAAAGTCAGAGTCTCTTTTTGCTTGTGCCAGCAACTGAGCAGCCAGTGCACGGGCAGCGCGCGCGGACGAAACTTCATGGTGACGTGGGCGTTTTCAAAGCTCCGCGAAGGAAACTGAAGACGGGCATGCAGACGGGAACTGGTAAGCCACTGCGAGTCGAGAATGCGTCCCTTGCCGGCGCAGGCGGCTTGCACCCAGCGCAAGGCTTCGGCGCCTCGGCGGCGGTTGTACGCAGAGAAAAGGAAGTACCAGAGCCCCAGAGCGGCGACCGCAGCGACAACGTCAATCACAAGAAGGCGCCCCACAACGCTTCCTCTGATGCTGATGGTACGTCGGAGGTTGCGGCTGGGGCAAGGGGGCAATGGACCCCAAGGGCTATTTTTTTACAAAGTTCGACGGGCGGACTGTGGAAAACTCATCCCAGTTCGGGACTGCCTGGCTGTTGGCGGTTCCGGAGACCGCTTCCTGCACCCGTTTACAATGGCCGCGTGCCCTTTGCGATCCGCGACGCTAAGCCTGAAGATTTCGAAACTCTGTGGCGCATGGATCAGGATTGTTTCGCGGCGGGAATCGCGTATTCACGGGAGGAGTTGAAGGTTTATATGCGGCGGCGCGGGGCGTTCACGCTGTTGGCGGCTGGTGACGACGGGACGGTTGCAGGCTTCATCGTCGTGCACGGTGGACCGACGGGGCACGTCATCACAATCGACGTGATCGAAGCGGCGCGGCGTTCGGGCGTGGGATCGCAGCTACTGCGGGCGGCCGAGGAACGACTGCGAGCTACAGGATCGCGGGCTGTTGGGCTTGAGACGGCGGTCGATAACCTTGCGGGCCTGTCGTTTTACAAACGTCACGGCTATAGCGTCGTCCGAACCTGGCCACGCTATTACTCGAACGGCGTGGACGCGCTGGTCCTGAAGAAGGAACTAATGCCCTCCAGGTAATCGGCGTTTGGTTTGCCGGCCTTGTCGCATCCAGCCGTAATACCAATGGCTACAGCGAGCACTAACCCAACGACGGCCTACGTGCCCCTCCCCTTTACATATCGTATAACGATATAATTGAAGTAGAGCCAGAGTGAAGCGTGGGGACGTCGAGGAGGGATTATGGAATTGGCATTGACCATCGAAGATCGGGAGCTGCTCTCTGAGATTCTTGAGCGGCGCCTTCGCGAACTGCAGAAGGAGATTGCGCATACAGTCCACCGCGATTTTAAGGCGCTGCTGCGCGGGAACGAAAAGAGGATCGAGTCGATGCTGGGTCGCTTGCGGATGGTCGTCGTCGCAAGGGCTTCCTGAGCGACCGCCCGAAAAGCCAACTGAGCCGGGACGAAAGCTGGGAACAGTAAAAGGTATGTTCTTTCATTTGCGCTTTTCTTCGCACTCCAGCTACCTTTGCCTATCCAGGAAATGAAAATGAAAGTTGCCATCCAAGGGGAGTTGGGGTCGTTCAGCCATGAGGCGGCGGAAAAGATGCTGTCGCGGTGCACGGTTGTGCCTTGTGCACGGTCGGCAGAAGTGTTCGACCATGTGGAGCGTGGGTCGGCAGGCGCGGCCGTGATTCCGATCGAGAACACGCTGGCTGGAACTGTGGCCGAGCATGCTGATCTGATGGTTTCGCGCGGCGTTTTCATTCAGGCTGAATACCTGTTGCGGATTGTGCACAACGTGATCGCCGCGCCGGGCGTGCAACTACGCTCGTTGCGGCGGGTGCTGTCGCATCCGGTGGCACTTGATCAATGCCGCGATTTTTTCCGCAAGCATCCGCAGATAGAGTCGGTTCCGTTCTATGACACGGCGGGCAGTGTGAAGCACGTGATCGCAGATCACTTGAAAGATGCGGCAGGAATCGCCGGACGCCAGGCGGCGCGGGAATACTCCGGCAACATTCTTCAGGCCAGCATTGAAGACGACAAGCGCAACTTCACGCGCTTCTTTCTGATTCGTAAGCTGGGCGGGCGAAGCGGGGGACGCGGAGGGAGGAAGGGAAGCGCGGATTATCATCGCCTGATTCCGCGCGGCGCCAACAAGACCTCCATCGCGTTTCAGGTCAAGAACACGCCCGGGGCCCTGTTCAAATCGCTCAGCGTATTTGCGCTCCGTGACATCAGTTTGAGCAAGATCGAGTCGAGGCCCATGCGCGGGCGTCCGTGGGAGTACGTTTTTTATGTGGACTTCCTGCGGGGTGACGATGAGCCGGCGCGCAATGCGCTGCGCCACCTGGGCGAGGTCGCCGAGTTCGTCAAGGTGCTGGGGATTTATCCGGCGGCCTGAAATCCGGCGAACCTTTTCTGAGGCGCCTACGTCCAACTAGTTTTAAGGAGACAGCTCATGCCCGAAACTCCTGCCACCCGCCGCAGTTTTCTTCGCCACACTTCGATTGCCGGCGCAAGTCTGCTGCTTCCGGCTTTGGCCACGTCGCAAGAAAAGGCAGCGCCAGACAAGGACAAGCCCAAGGGCGACGAGGGCATCTCTCCTGCCGAAGACTTGATGCGCGAGCACGGCTTGCTGAATCGTGTGCTGCTGATTTATGACCACCACTTGCAGATGCTGTCTGCGAAGCGTCCTTTCGACGGGTCGGTGCTGGTGAGCGCGGCCGACATCATTCGCCACTTTGTAGAGGAGTATCACGAGAAGCTCGAAGAAGATTTTCTCTTCCCGCGATTCCGCAAAGCGGCGAAGCTGGTGAGCCTGGTGGACACGCTGCAGGCGCAACACAAGGCCGGACGCGAGTTGACGGCGAAAATTCGCGAGCTTGCGGGCGTGGGAACGCTGAAGTACGTTGCAGCCGACAGCGAAAAACTGGCCGATGCGCTGCGCGAGTTCTTGCGCATGTATCGTCCGCACGAGGCGCGTGAGGATACGGTGCTCTTTCCGGCCTTCCGCTCGATTGTGTCGGCTCACGAGTACGATGCGCTCGGGGATGACTTCGAGAAAAAGGAAGACGAACTGTTCGGCGACGAGGGTTTCTTCAAAGTCGTAGATCAGGTTGCCCAACTCGAAAAGAGGCTTGGTATCTACGAGTTGGCTCAATTCACGCCGAAATGAAACGGTCGCGGGCGTCGTCACACGTCTCTGTGACCGCACTCACATTCGAGCGAAACACAGCCTCCTACACTTGTTTGCGGTGCATCGGTCGAGATTCGTCCGAGCACGGTCGAATCATTCCTTAGGAGGATTTATGCGTTCGTTGAAAGTTGCGGGGATCATGCTGGTCGTGGTTGCGCTCGCGTCCATCGCGATGGCGGGACCCAACAGTATGGGGATTAAAGATGTGAGCAAGGTGACATTTGTTGCGCCGATTCGCGTGGGGACCACTCTTCTTCCTGCGGGAGACTACGTTGTGCGCCACACGATGGAGGGAGAGGAGCACATCATGGTGTTCCAGTCAGAGAACAGCAAGACTCCCGAAGTGAAAGTGAAGTGCACGCTGGTCCGATTGGCCCAGAAGGCAGACCACAACCAAACGGTTTATTCGCTGGACGCGAACAATGTGAGAACGCTGCAGGAACTGGTGTTCCGCGGCGATACCGCCAAGCACGTGTTCTAGATCTGTTGATGCCGCAAACGATTGCGGCAGATTTTGGCTGGCAGGCTGGATGGATGCGGCGCCATGAGAGCGAGCACGGTGCTGGCGTCCGGAGTGTTGATGTTCGCCATTCAGCCTGCCTGCATGTAAGGTGGCCGATTCGGCGTCGTCGCGTTTCGTGATTCCGGTCCCCCGTTGCAACTCGTCGAATCGGTTGCCGAAGTAGTCCCTTCCCAATTTGGTGCTTGGCAACGGGGTGCCCGCCGCGTTAGCCTCTGCACCTTAGGCACGGTGCTATACCAAGCCGAATGAGAATACAATTCAGGCTCTTGCGGAAATCCTCAGGGGCGAGGTGCTGAAACCTTTCCCGGAGGAGTATCATCTAAACTTGAGCGAGTTACACTCAAGGAGAAATATGAGCCAGCAGCCGCCCGTCGAGCGCACTCCTAAGCATAAGGAAACAAACGAACAAAGGGCCCTTCCGGTACTCCCGGTAAGGGACACGGTGCTGTTTCCGCACGCCGTTTTGCCTCTGACCGTGGGCCGGGAGAGTTCCGTTCAACTGATTAATTCACTCGGGGAAGACAAGACCATCATTGTGGTCGCGCAGCGCGAGGCACGCGTCGATTCGCCGCAACCGAGCGATCTTTATACCGTCGGAACCTCGGCGGTCGTCCACAAAGTCGTCAAGATGCCCAACCAGAGCCTGTTCGTGTTTGCCGAGGGCCTAGAACGGGTGCACCTGGGCGAGTTCACGCAATTGCAGCCCTTCATGAACGCTCATTACGTCGTCATGCCTGAGAGCACGACTACGGTTGTCGCGACCTCTGAAGTCGAGGCGCTACAGAGAAACGTATTGACGCTGTTCCAGCAGATCGTTGCCGGATCGCCTACGCTATCTGACGAACTTTCCACCGTGGCGATGAACATTGATGAGCCGGGGCGACTCGTGGACTTCATTGCGTCGTCGTTGCCGTCGCTCTCGACGCCGGACAAACAGGACACGCTGGAGACGCTTGACATTCATGTGCGCCTCGAAAAAATTAACCAGCATCTGGCCAAGGAATTGGAAGTCCAGCAACTGCGCAACAAGATTCAGAGCGAAGTGCAGGACCGCGTGCAGCAGACGCAGCGGGAGTATTACCTCCGCGAGCAGATGAAGGCGATTCAGAAAGAGTTGGGCGAGCAGGACGAAGGCCAGCGCGACGTCGAAGATCTGAAAAAGAAAATCGAAGAAGCGGGCATGCCCGACGAAGTGAAGAAAGAAGCGCTCAAGGAATTGGGACGCCTCTCGCGGATGTCGCCGATGGCCGCTGATTATTCGCTCACGCGCAACTACATCGAGTGGCTGGCGGTGCTGCCGTGGGCCAAGACCTCGGGGCAGGAAATTGAAATTCCCAAGGCGAAAGAGATTCTCGACACCGATCACTACGATCTCGAGAAAGTCAAAGACCGCATTCTCGACTATCTCTCGGTGCGTCGCCTGAAGCCGAACATGAAGGGGCCGATTCTGTGCTTCGTGGGACCTCCGGGCGTGGGCAAGACCTCGCTCGGCAAGTCAATCGCGCGCGCGCTGGGACGCAAGTTTGTGCGGCTCTCGCTCGGTGGCGTGCACGATGAGGCCGAAATTCGTGGACACCGGCGCACCTACATAGGCGCTCTGCCCGGCCAGATCATTCAGGGCATTCGCCGCGCGGAGACAAAAGATCCCGTGTTCATGCTCGACGAAATCGACAAAGTCGGGCGCGACTTCCGTGGCGATCCCGCTTCGGCGTTGCTCGAAGCGCTCGATCCCGAGCAGAACTCGACATTCCGCGACAACTATCTCGATGTGACGTTCGATTTATCGAAGGTGCTCTTCATCACGACCGCTAACATGCTCGATCCGATTGCCGAGCCGTTGCGCGACCGCATGGAAATCATCGAACTGCAGGGCTACAGCGAGGAAGAAAAAGTTCACATCGCGTTCCGGTACCTGATTCCGCGGCAGGTGGAAGAAAACGGAATCACGGCGGAACAGATTGAATTCCCCGAAGAGGGCGTTCGCTACGCGATTCGGCACTACACGCGTGAGGCCGGCGTGCGCAGTCTGGAGCGCACGATCGGGACGATTTGCCGCAAGCAGGCTCGTCGTCTGGCAGAAGGCAAAACCGAAAAATTGATCGTCACCAAGGAGATCATTCAGGAATTCCTCGGTGGCATCAAGGTGCGCAGTGAAGGCGAAATTGCCGAGCGCACGGAGCGTCCGGGCGTCGCGGTGGGATTGGCGTGGACTCCGTCAGGGGGCGATGTACTCTTCGTCGAAGCCAACGCGATGAAGGGCAAAGGTGGATTCACGATGACTGGGCAGATTGGCCAGGTCATGCAGGAATCGATGCAGGCCGCGCTGACGTGGGTGAGATCGAATGCAGATCGTCTGGGACTGGCCGAAGATTTCTTCGCCAGCCACGACATTCATATTCACGTGCCGGCAGGCGCGATTCCGAAGGATGGTCCTTCGGCGGGCGTCACCATGGCCACGGCGCTGGTTTCGCTGCTGACCAAGCGGCGCATCACTCCGCTGCTCGCGATGACGGGAGAAATCACGCTGAGTGGAAATGTGCTTCCGGTTGGTGGGATCAAAGAGAAGGTGCTTGCGGCCAAGCGCGCAGGAGTCACCGACGTGATTCTGCCTGCGGAGAACCGGATGAACCTCGAGGAAGACCTCACGCCCGAACAGCGCGAGAACCTGAACGTTCATTATGTGAAAACGATCGACGAGGCGCTGAAGGTAGCGCTGCCTGCGGTGGCAGAAGGTCCTGCGGCGAAGATTCTTTCGACTCCGCCGAAGGATCCCAAGCAGGATTACAACCCGACGGCGCCAGTCAAAGAGCCAGAACCAGTTCACGACAGAGTGCTGACGCAGGCGTAATCGAGTCGGCGTTTCTTTGTCCGTCTCCACAAAGCGGTGTCATCCTGAGCGAAGCCGCTCTTCAGGCGGAGCGAAGAGCCTGCCCTGAGCCGAATGGCGAAGGAATTTCCGGCGGCACCGGCTCCGCGCGCAAGCCAGACTGCACCGCTGCTAGGTTAATCCCACCTAGACGGCGTCCGCGGCCTGGTGTACATTACTTAGGAATTTCGCAGTGCCGTACTCCTCGCTTCGAATTCTCGCCTCTCGTTACCCCCGACGTGAGCAATTGGGCCCTGGCATGTTTAGATCAATCCTGAGAGGAATTTCCATGCCGAAAAATCGATCACTCTGCTTCGTCGCTGCTGTTCTGCCTTTTGCCCTGGTTGCACTTTCGTGGGCTGGCACCGAGACCATATTGCACACCTTCACCGGCGGGCAAGACGGATTTGCGCCTTCGCCGTTTTTGGTCTCGGACGCTTCCGGAAATCTGTATGGCACTACCTACGGCGGTGGCTTGAATCGGGATAGCTCTTGCTTCGATGGCTGCGGCGTCGTGTTCAAACTGTCTCCGAATTCCTCTGGCAGCTGGACTGAAAGCGTTCTTTACAACTTCAAGGGGGGCAGCGACGGGCAAGCGCCGGAGGGCGTAGTTTTTGACGCCGCGGGAAATCTGTATGGCACCACCGGTGGCGGTGGAAATATGACCTGCGACGGCGGCAATTTCACTTGCGGTACGGTTTTCAAACTTACGCATAATGCCGACGGCTCCTGGTCGGAGAGCATTCTGTATGCCTTCAATGGCAGCACCGACGGTTCAGTCCCTGCGGCTGGCCTGCTGGTGGATGCGGCAGGCAATCTTTACGGCACGGCTGTGGCTTCGGGCCTTGACGGATGCGGCGTGGTGTTTAAGCTTTCTCCGACGACAACGGGTTCTTACAATTACTCGGTGCTCTACAGCTTTACCGGCGGCGCCGACGGTGCCCAGCCTCGAGCAATGCTGACCATGGATGCAGGCGGCAATCTCTTTGGCACGGCGAGTGAGGGTGGGGACTTCAATGCGTGTGCTTTTTCGGGTTGCGGCACGGTTTTCGAACTCTCGCCGAGCGGCAGTTCCTGGAATTTTCAGGTCCTTTACAACTTTACGAATACCAGTACCAGCGGTGTGTTTCCCACGTCGGGCCTCACTCTGGATGCCGCGGGCAATCTCTACGGCACAGCAGCGTACGGCGGTCCAACTGGTGCCGGTGTGGCGTATAAGCTCACGAAGAGTGCAAATTGGCAGCAATCTGTGCTCGAAGCTTTTCCATCCGGAACCAGCGGCATCGGATCGCCCGATGGCGGGCTGGTCTTCGACTCCGTGGGAAATCTCTACGGTGCCACGGGCGGCACCAGTTCGAAGAATCAGGGCGCGTTATATAAGCTCTCGCCCACCACCGGAGGTTCGTGGAAGCTGGTCAAGCTCTATAACGGCTTCGTGTACGGTCTCGGCGCCGGGCCTATTGGCCCGCTCGTATTGGGGACAGGAGGCGCGATCTATGGCACGACGTTCGAGGGCGGCGTGATTCATGGCGTTTGCCGTAAGGGATGCGGCGTGGTTTACAAAGTTACTCAGTAGCGCTCTACGGATACGAACTGGACGGTACCGCTTCGCCTAGAGACACCCTGCTCATTGACATCAATCGCGGACGTGTCTAGTCTTGCAGGGCCCACTCCCACCGGGGCTGTTTCCCGAAAACAGCCTGCGCTTGAACATCTATATCAGCATCCGAGGATCTCTCATGAATAGCCGATTTCATCTGACCCATCGAATTGCCGGCCTTTTCGTGTCGGCGGTGTTCGGCTATGCCAGCATCGCGGTGGGAGCCGCACAAACCGAGAACGTGATCCACCGCTTTACGCGAAGCACGAGCGACGGCGGGATCCCTGGGGCCGGATTTATCGCCGATAAATCGGGAAATCTGTACGGCACGACGGTTCGAAGTGGCGCCTTCGATCAAGGCACAGTGTTTGAGCTTTCGCCGCCAACGGTATCGGGCGGAAGCTGGACTCAGACGATCCTGTACAGCTTTACCGGCGGGACCGATGGGGCATCGCCGCAGGGCCAGTTGACCTTCGACGCCGCCGGGAATCTCTTCGGGACCGCATTCTACGGCGGTAATCCGGACTTCGGAACCGGGGTCGTGTTTGAGCTTTCGCCCTCAACTTCCGGCGGTTCCTGGACGCAGACAGTACTTTGGGCGTTCGACTCGGGGACAGGAGTGGATGGCTCCAATCCCACAAGCAATCTGGTGTTCGACACCCAAGGCTATCTATACGGAGTGACCGCGGAAGGGGGGGCAGGCAGTATCTATTGTGGCGAAGAGGGCTGCGGCACGGTGTTCCAGTTGAGACCGCCGACCACGCCGGGCGGGCCGTGGACCGAGAGCGACATCTACAATTTTTTCTCGGTCGGAACAACGGACGGATTTGGTCCGACCGGCATCCTGCTGGGTGCGGGGGCGTGCTGTACGGGACAACCGGTTACGGTGGCTCAAACGGAGTCGGTACCTTCTTCAAGCTGATGCCTCCGGCAACTTCGGGTGGTACTTGGACAGAGAAAATCCTCTATAACTTTGTCGGCGGCAATAGTGGAAGTTTTCCGACACCGCTGGTGCAGGGTCGCCACGGAGTCTTCGACGGCGCGACCGCATTCGGGGGAACGCAGATTCTGGGCACCATTTTTGTGCTGAATCCGCCAACCTCTACCAGCGGCTGGACAGAATCCGTGCTCTACAACTTCGTCGGCGGCAGCAGCGGTTCTGGTCCCGGAGCTCCGCTCGCGCTCGATGGTTCCGGCAGTCTCTACGGCACCACTATTAACGGCGGCAGCAACGCCTGTGGTCGCTCAGGTGGGTGTGGCACCGTCTTCAAACTGAGCCCGCCTGCCACCAGCGGCAGTTCCTGGACGCAAAGCGTGCTGGATGCCTTCACCGGCGGACACGACGGCTACTCGCCCGGTCCTGGGGGCTTGCTCTTGCAGCGCGGCCTGCTGTTCGGAACGACCGAAGGAGGAGGAACAATCGGTAGTTACGGCACCGCCTACCGGATCGTCCCGTAGGTAAGATTCAGCTCGAATCACGTTCTCACCCCCTGAGCTGTGCCTGTCACGCTACACTGAACTTCGACAGCTATGCGTGTGCGCGTTCTCTTTTTCGGGATGTTGAAAGACATAACGGGGAAGCCGTCTGACGAGATTGAATTGGCGGAAGGTGCTTCGGTTCGAGATGTACTTTCACATTACCTTGCACGCATCCCGCAGTTCAAAGATTCCCTGCCGGTGCTGGCTTTGGCAGTGAATCAGCAATACGCCGGACCCGACACGAAATTGAACGCTGGAGACGAAGTTGCGATGCTGCCTCCGGTCAGTGGAGGCGCGCCCGACTCTGCTGGCGAGCCGTCCGCAGGAACAAGGCGCTACGCTCTGATTGTTCGCGAGCCTATCGACACCACTCAAACTCTCGCCGCGCTCAAGCGCGGAGATGACGGGGCCGCGCTCGTGTTTGAGGGTGTGGTGCGTAACCAGACACGAGGGCGCAAAACACTCTATCTCGCCTACGAAGCTTACGAAGAGATGGCGCTGCAGCAAATGGAGTCGCTGGCCAGCGAGGCGTTGCAACAGTTTCAGGTTCGTGACGTCGCCATCGTTCATCGCCTCGGACGTCTGGAAATCGGCGAGACCAGTGTGCTGATCGCGGTCGCATCGGCTCATCGCGCCGCCGCCTTCGACGCATGCGGCTGGCTGATTGATACCCTGAAACGTACGGTTCCAATCTGGAAGAAAGAGTATTTCGAGGATGGAGCGGTCTGGGCAGATGGCGAACCCTTCCCGGCGGAGATTCCGCGTGCAAATTCTTCTATCCAAGGCAGCCCGCCAAGGGGTCCGGCATCTAAGTGAACGGCGCGCGCCGGAACGGGCGAGCCCAACTTCACAAGGTATAATTCCATCACTCGATGAGAAAACCCGCCACGTGTTTGCTCGCAGTAGGCCTGCTCATTTTCATTGGCTCCTTCGGGAGCAGCCTATGGGCGCAGCAGCCCCCAGCGCAACCGAAACCGCCTGCTGACTCCAAAAGCGAAAGCCAGTCCGAACCGTCTGACACCCTCAAAGTGGACGTCAAACTGGTCAACGTGTACGTGACCGTGACCGATGCGCATGGCGCCCCTGTGGCAGGACTGACCAAGGAGAACTTTATTGTCAACGAAAACGGCCACGAGCAGAAAATAGCGGTTTTCGATAAGGAATCGGCGGTGCCGCTTTCCATCGCTCTGGCGATTGATACAAGTCTGAGTACGAGGCACGATCTGCCGCTGGAGCAGGCGTCGGCGAAGCGCTTTGCGCATTCCATCATTCGTCCGGTCGACGCGCTCTCGGTGTACGCCTTCAGCGAAGTGGTGAACGAAGCGACCCGAGGATTTACTCCCGATCTTAAGAGAATCGACGGAGGCATCGATCACATTCGAGTAGGGGCGGCCACCGCGCTGTATGACACGATTTATCTGGTCTCGCGCGCGCTCGACAAGCGTAAGGGACGCAAGGTCATCGTGCTCATCACCGATGGTGGCGACACGATCAGCAAGGTGGACTACAAAGAGGCGGTGCGCGCCGCGGAAGAGGCCGAGGCGATCGTCTACTCGATCATCGTCGTTCCGATTGAAAGCAGTGCCGGCCGCGAAACTGGAGGCGAACACGCGTTGATCCAACTCTCCGAAGACACGGGCGGCAAGTATTACTACGCGACTTCGATCGCGCAACTGGATGAGGCGTTCAAGAAGATCAGCGACGAGCTGCGGACGCAGTACTTGCTGGCTTACTATCCGTCGCAGCGTACATCTTTCTCAGAGTTCCGGCGCATCGAGGTTAAGACGGTGGGGACTTCAGACACCGCGGCTTACCGTGTGCGTCATCGCGCAGGTTACTATACGGTGAAGTCCGATTTTTGAATCACGCAGAATCTCCTGGCTCGCGAATTGCTGTAGGCTTGATTAAGAATCCCAGGTTTAGACATAACAAGTTTTACGCCAGGCTGTCAGGGCGGGGTGAGAAGTATGCGCGGACACCGCGGCAGGCGGGGCGGTTGTAAATCAGCGAAGACAATTTTTCGAAAGCAATTCTCTTAAGCAAATTCAGTCAATATTTGATGCGGACGCAAAGAAAAGAAAGGTGGACGATGCTGAACCTTAATTCCGGCACCCGCGGCAGGCGGCTTTGCCGAATGGCCTTCATGGCTTTTTTTATGACCCTGCTGTCTTCTGGAGTTCTGCTTGGGCAAGCGACCGTGGGTACGGGAAGCATTCGCGGGACCGTGACTGATCCGGCGGGCGCGGCTGTCAGCGCCGCGAAAGTGACTGTTCAGAATAAAAGTACGG